>JGI2171J19970_10001013_pt1 | contig 15602 bp, 15 predicted proteins | sample DeeMarSWOR324_28_FD_19970 | JGI IMG/M metagenome (IMG submission 19970) | reverse complement strand
TGTTTCTATTGATGGAAAATGAGCGATTCTAAACCAGTAAGATGCCAAAAATGCGGCAAACCCTTGGGCTATGTAACCGTGTTAGCAAAAGGTTTACGCTTCCAGCAACCTCTTCAAAACATCAAAGTCGTCGCTATTTGCATGGAGTGCTTCCAAAAGAAAAAGTAGCCTATGGCTCTGAACGATAAAAAAGAAAGTTTTTACATCCCAACAAGCTTTCCATATATGAAGGTAACGTTTCGCAGAGGCGAAAAAGAGAATGATAGATGTTCATGCCAAAAACGTTGACGGAGTCTGGTTCGGAGTTGCCTGCGATAAGCAACGCGTTTTCGGCACTTCCTTCGCTGCCAGCGAACAGGAAGCTTTAAGGAGCCTGCTAAGCAGCATACCCTTTAACGTTCCCTTCCAAGTTTCATCGGAGCCATCAGCCTTCGCCGAAGACGCTCTCGCATTAGTGAAAAACGTTTACGATGGAAAAGACGCTACGCACGGTTTGTCTTTAGCCACAGCGCATTTGCCCGCCTACACGAGAAGAGTGCTTGAAGTAACATCCTTGGTTCCAGTGGGCTATGTGGCTTCTTACGGGGCAATCGCCAAAGCGGCTGGAGGCAGCCCAAGAGCGGTTGGAAACGTTATGGCTAGAAACCCTTTCGCGCCGATTGTTCCCTGCCACAGGGTTGTCAGTTCAGACTTCACGTTGGGCGGCTACGGAGGCGGTTTAGATGTGAAACTTGGTTTTTTGGTTCGCGAAAAACGAGGATACACTTCTCCGCGGCAGATTCCAGTGGATGGCAAGAAACTGCAGGTTTTTCCTGTTGAGTTCGTGTTAAAAAAAGTCAAAGCGAAAAATTATGATGCCCACTCTTAACGTTCTGTTATGCTCTCGGTGACTTATACCCCCTCTATTTATAGTTTGAACTTATAGTTGATTTTGGCGTAGATTGATTTATTCTGGAATCGCAAATGATAAAAGTCACTTACGGTCAACCTCAAGGGGTGCGGGGAGCAGTTATAATGGCTAATCGCGGACTCTACGTTGGAAGATTTCAGCCTTTTCACTTAGGTCACCTCGAAGCCATAAAAGAGGTTTTGAATGACGCTGATGAACTAGTAATAGTCATCGGCAGCGCCCAGTACAGCCACAACATCAACAATCCTTTCACGGCAGGCGAAAGGTTAGTCATGATTTGCCGGGCGTTGCAAGAAGCAGGCATAGACCAATCACGACTTTGGGTAGTTCCCGTTCCAGACGTGCATTTGCATATGCTGTGGGTTTCTGCGTTGGAAGGTTACACGCCGCGCTTTAACGTTGTCTATTCCAATGAACCCTTGACGCGCAGGCTTTTCATGGAAGCGGGATACAAAGTTAAGAGCATACGGTTCTTCCAAAGAAAACTCTATACGTCAACTCTTGTCCGAGAGAAAATGCTCAAAGGAGAGAGCTGGACGAAGCTTGTTCCCAAGAGCGTGGCTGATTTTATAAACGAAATAGACGGGGTTAATAGGCTTCGGGACTTGAACAGAACCGATAAAATCTAACAGCCTAGACGCATATCAGTGTAGGCTGGTAGGCTTGACCCGTGTGGTTTGGCTCGGGTTAGAGCTACACGACTATGGTTTCTGAGGTTCGGCGGTAAAGATACAACGCCAGAAGATAAGTGGCAGCCAAAATGAATATTGCAGGTATGTACAAGAATGAGAGCGAGTTTGAGAATAAAGCAAGAAGATTGTTTGTTAAATGAAACGCAACAGCAATCAGATAAAACGATATGGGCTTTTTCTTGGCTATGCCATAAGCAGTTATGCAAGTGCTGGAGGCATGAAAAATTATACCGGGCACTCTTGAAATGAAAGGTGCACCTAAGGCGAAAACGTATAGGGCAAACTCGGTCACACCAAAGCCCAATCCTACGAGAATTGCCAAGTTCAAAATGGATCTTTCAGTTTCGCCGTGACGATAAAACAATGGAAAAACTTTCGCCACTTCTTCTATAAACGGCGCAAAAAGTACTACTGAACATACTTGCGCGAATATCAAAGGCATAGCTACACACAGAGAAGCCGAGAATTCAGAGAAAAACACGGTAAAGGGCACACTCACCAGTAATCCGGAGAGGAAAAAGAAGAGTTTTTCCTTAATGTCTGGTTTATGAAGCGAGATTGAGGCTTTTCGCTCAGTTTCCATCCCAAAAGTCCTTCTGCAAATATAGTCTCTTTTCTTGCTTATCAGCGTTGCCACCCATCATTGCTTCCCACTCGCTCAAGAATATTTGGCTCTAAAAACTGCGAATTGCAGTGTTCTATAAGGCTAAAAGCCTGAACTTATCGGATTGCGCGGTTTCATTATCTCCCTAAGAAGCACCGTTGCGTAGGAACCGCGTGGCAACATGAAACTTAAATCAGCTTCACGCTCTCCATGAGCGTCGGCGTAGGCTGAAACGGCATTTAACTGGAAACCCTTGACTGCGGCAACAACCGCGCGTAATCCGCCTCTTCCACCTATCTTAGGTATTGCGTTGACTCTGAAGCTTTCTGTTTTGACGCTTTCTTCCTCGAGAATCTGGCTCTCTATTTGTCCCATGGCGCCTTTGGAAACCTTTTGTTTTAGTCCGATGAGCGGCAGAGCAACGCGCATTCTTCCAGCCTTGATCAATTCGTTAGTCTCCGCGACAGTTTCTGCGCTTGCTATCTTAGCTATATTGACCATAGGTAGTCCTGAACGTTCCACGTTCACTACGTAATCTCCAACCTCAGCCTTGTTCAAGGAAAAGCCATGCTTTATTCTCTCGCTTAGGAAACGATTAAACAGGTACGACTGATACGCTTGAACAAAAAGCGCCTGAAGCTTAATGGGCAATTGCATAAAGGCGCCGACAAAATCCTCTGGTTTCTCAACCAAATGTCTAAGCATTAGCCTTTCGTAACGGAGTTGTTTGGGAAAGTTCTGCAGCGCTTGTTTGAAATCCTGTTTTGACTGCAGTTCTATGCGTGCTTGTCTAGACGAAGTATGCTCGTGGACGCTTGGCTTAGCCAGAAAGAGCATTGCGGCTTCTTTAAAGTCTCCTTCAAGGATGGCTTTTCCCACAATGTGCGTGATTGGGCGAGTGGTTCCGAAGCGTTGGTGCCCAAAATAATTCGGAATCCCGCCGATGGCGTCAAGCGCTCTAGCGGTTTCAGCTATTCTCTTTTCGATGCTTGATTCTGAGCGGTTAATCGCTTTGATTTTTATGTTAAAGTTATTCCCTAACAGGTAATATGATGACAGCTTGTCATGGACGTATCCTACAGGGTGGATTTCAATGTCTTTAACGTTTACTTTTGCGACATCTTCCATCGAAGCGTGTTCGATTGTGATGTGCTGAGCCGTAACAGCCTTAGCGTCTTTTATGCCCGCGATGCTGATTTGCTTTTGACTTATGCCTAACTGTTTGGCGATGTTTCGTATGGCTATAAACGTGTCCCAGTTGCGCTTAACCAAAACACACAATAAATAGCGCTGCTTGGAGCGGGAAGCCCCTAAAACTCGGCTCTCCACAGCCTTTTCCATTTCAGCTTTGGAGCCGTCAACAAGAACCTCTTCAACCACAAAATCATCCACAGACTCCCGAATAACCCCGCCGATGCCCGCGGTTTCAGTGGCGTAAACCTCGATGCCGAGCAACTTGTCAATTCTCGGGACAAGCAAAGTTTCATGCGCCTTCATCTATAACAAGGGAAGGTTGCCAGTTAACTTGTCAATTTTCTCTGTGGGAGCAGGACCAATTCCCAAACATGTAACCGTGCCCGGAGGAATCTCCGTTAGACCCTTGTCAACGATTAACGCGTTGGGCAAACCTAAATCGTTAGCTTGCTCCTCAAGCGCTAAAAGCTCTTTTTCATCCTTCACTTTAACCGCTACCTTGCGTTGCCCCTCGAAGAGCCACGCGTCCCACCAGCCCTTATGCCGCTTATGCGCTTCCTGCGCCGCGGAAACCGCTGCGTGCCCAGCCTGAGCAGCAATTTTTCCTTTGCTAAGCTTCAAATCGCTACGAAAGACGATGACTTGTTTGTACTCGAATTCTTCCATGTTCGCTTTTCCCCACTGTCTCCTATCAGGTTGTTCCCTCGAGATTTTAAGGGTTTGCTGACAAGTAAAGCTTAAGGAAATAAGCCAAAGCGGCAAACATGGCAGGCTTCGTCAAGATTTTAAGAAGCAACTGACCCTGAAAATCTATCTCATCCACGTTCCCCAACGTTTTATCCAAACCTATTCTCGCGCAGAACCGCAAAACCTCATCAAGCTTCTCGTCAGAAAGAGAATCAAGAAAACTTCTAACCCGGAGCATAACGCCAAAGTCAAAACCCAGCGCGTCTGTGCAACGTTTCTGGTACAGCGCCAAGAAATCTGAGGACACATCGTTTCTTCGAATGGCTTCATCGGCAACCTCTGCCGCGATTCTGGCGCATGTCAACCCGAAAACCACGCCGCCGCCCGTGGTTGGCTTCACCTGCGAAGCCGCATCGCCCACAGCCAGAAATCCGCTCGCATAAGCTTTGGAGATTGGTCCGCCTAGGGTTATGGGGTGAAATGCGATTCGCGTGATTTTCGCGTTTGCGAGCTGTTTCGAAGCCACTGGATGCTTAAGCATGAGCCTTTGCAAAAACTCTTTTGGGTTTCCCTTGTTTGTTGCAAGCCCAACCTTTGCGGTTCCGTCAAGCCTCGGCATAAGCCACGCGTAAAAGCTAGGTGCATAATTTTTTCCCAGAAACACCTCAACCGCGTCCAACTTCACGTCTTTGACGTTTTCTACTTCGGCTTCCACTGCGTAAACAAGCCTTTCGCCGTTAAGCCCTGATAAGCCTGTTTGCCTCAAAAGCCTAGACGAGATTCCTTCAGCGTCTATTACAATTTTTGCTGGAACGCTCTCTGCTTTATCGCTTTGCTTAACGTTCACGCCTTTAACGACGCCATTCTCCATTAGCAGTGATTGAACCCGTGAGTTTAGATAGTAGCGTGCTCCTGCGGCTTCTGCTTTATCCGCGAGGTGCTTATCAAAAGCTGCACGGTTAACAGCGCAGGTGACTGGCTTGGCGAGGTGAACTGAGAATTTGAAGCCTGTGGGTGAATAAAAGTTGGCTTGAGAAAACGTGTTTTCAATGATTTTCCCAGGAAGCGGATACAGCCCCAAGTTTCTTAAGCTTCGGATGCTCAGGTGCCCCGCGCAGTGTGATGGAATGCCAATCGCTTCGTGCTCCTCGAAAACTGTGACCTTGGCGCCCAGTTTGGCTAGGTTCAAAGCTGCAAAGGAACCGGTAGGTCCGCCTCCGACAACTATGGCGTCTGGCATGTCTTTCATTGATTGCACGCTGAGCGCTATTAATATTAAGCTTATTGGATAAGCTCGACGCGTCTCTTTCCGCGGGACATGGAAGTGGTGCGGATTTTGCCGCTGACCTCCAGCCGCATCAGAATGTTGTTGAAGTCTTTGTACCCTAAATCATCAAACTCCTCTTTCAGCTGGCTAAAGAGGTCATCGTCAGTCATGTCGCCTTTCTTGGTTAGAATTTCCAATAAAACAAAATAGGCAGGACGAGTTTTCCAAGTTTTAACCGGCATTGATTTTGCTCCTTAGGCAACAGGAGTTGCAGGCTTCTGTACCTGCCGAACCTGCTGCATGAAACTCTTGTACCATTTTTCCATGTCAGGCGTTACAGACGGACCCAATTCTTTCATGGCATCCTGAAAATCTTTCATGGTGACCTCTCTGGCTTTGACATCTCTTCTTAGGGTGTGCATAGCGGCTTCCCTGCAGAGGGATTCAATGTCTGCGCCTGAATAATACTTGGTCATTATGGCCAGCTGGTTTAAGTCTACGTCTTTTGTTAAAGGCATGTCTTTCGTGTAGATTTTGAATATTTGAAGCCTGCTTTTTTCATCTGGCTCTGGCACGTAAATCAGCCGGTCAAATCTCCCAGGCCTCAGCACTGCTGGGTCTACCATGTCTGGCCTGTTGGTGGCGGCAATGACAACGATGTCTTGCAGGGTTACAATGCCGTCCATTTCTGTGAGCAGTTGGCTTATGACTCGTTCTGAGACGCCGCTGTCAGAGAAACCTATGCCGCGTCGCGGTGTAAGTGAGTCCATCTCGTCTAGAAATATCACTGCAGGCGCTGCCATGCGGGCTTTTCTGAAGACTTCTCTTATTGCCTTTTCCGATTCTCCGACCCACTTGGAAAAGACCTCTGGTCCCTTAATCGATATGAAGTTAGCTTCGCTCTCCGTTGCCACGGCTCTCGCCAGCAGCGTTTTGCCGCATCCAGGCGGACCGTAAAGAAGTATGCCTTTTGGAGGTTTTATTCCAAGCCTGCTGAAGATTTCTGGGTTTTTCAGTGGCCATTCGACAGCTTCCTTCAGGTGCTGTTTCACGTCGTCTAGTCCGCCTACGTCATCCCAGTGAACCGTGGACACTTCAATGTACACTTCGCGCATGGCTGTCGGCGTGACTTCCTTGTAAGCGTTAACGAAGTCGTCCATTTTCACTCCCATTTTTTCAAGCACGCTTGGTGGTATGCGTTCCTCTTCAAGGTTTATTTGGGGCAAGTATCTGCGGAGGGATTTCATGGCGGTTTCTCTGCCTAACGCTGCTAAATCGGCGCCTGTGTAGCCGTGCGTAATTTCCGCGAGTTTCTTGAGGTCAACATCTTCGGCTAAGGGCATGCCTCTGGTGTGAATTTGAAGCACTTCATATCGTCCCTGCTTGTCTGGAACGCCTATCTCGATTTCTCTGTCGAACCTTCCAGGTCTCCTGAGTGCTGGGTCAAGAGCGCTTGGCCTGTTGGTGGCGCCTATAACTATTACGTTGCCTCTTCCAGACAAACCGTCCATCAAAGCAAGCAGTTGCGCTACAACACGCCTTTCAACTTCGCCTGTGACTTCTTCCCGCTTGGGCGCTATGGCGTCCAGTTCATCAATGAATATTATGCTTGGCGCGTTCTGCTGGGCTTGCTGGAATATCTCCCGCAGNCTNGCTTCGGACTCGCCGTAGAATTTACTCATTATTTCAGGNCCGTTTATTGAGTAGAAGTTTGCCTCTGACTCGTTGGCCACGGCTCTCGCCAGCAGNGTTTTGCCGCATCCAGGCGGACCGTGAAGCAGGACTCCTTTTGGAGGNTCTATNCCGAGCCTTTGGAAGAGTTCAGGATGCCTTAAGGGAAGTTCCACCATTTCTCTGACGCGCTGAATNTCCTCGTGTAATCCGCCNATGTCTTCGTACGTTGTTCTTGGCAGTCCCTTTGCTTCTGGTGCTGGCTCGTTTAGAATTATGAGTTTCGTTTCTGCTGTGACTTTCACTATTCCGTGGGGGCGAGTTTTCGAGACGGTGAAGGGTATGGCGTGTCCCAGCATCATCACCAGTGTCGTGTCGCCTTCAACGAGTGTTCTCTCCATGAGGCGGTTCTTAACGAAGTTCGTGAAATCGTCGTCAACGTTTAGTCGCATGTCAACTGGCGCAAGCGTAATGCCCAGCGCAGATTTGACTTTTGCGGGTCTCACAACTACGTACTCGTTTATGGCTACTCCTGCATTCTTACGCGTGAACCCGTCGATGCGGATTATGTCGCGGTTTTGGTCTTCGCTGTAGGCTGGCCAAGCTATGGCTGAGGTTGTTCGCTTGTTAACTATCTCTATGACGTCGCCAGCGCTTATGCCTAATTTCTGCATGGTTCGTTGGTCTATGCGGGCGATGCCTCTTCCGACATCTCTTTGTCTTGCATCTCCCACGCGTAATTGGATTTCACTCACCTAGAATCCTCCTAATGTCACTTTGAGCGTGTTGAAACAGAGGTTTATTCCTATATAAACTTTAAAGCGTACGCAAAAAGACTACCATGGTGAAAGGTTCCCGGACTGTTATGCTCGGAGAAGACTATACCCCCCTTATTTAAAGGCGGAAACGCTGAGTGAACTGCTGGTTCTTTGTCAAGAAATCTTGACTAAAAAACGGGCGGTTGGTCAAGAAACGTTGACAAAAACGCTTTAATCACCGAAACAGCCCCGGTATAACTGGGATAAACATGAGAAAAAGCGCCGCGTTGCTGCTTGTTCTCGTCTTCCTGTTGGCGTCATGCCTAATGGTGGCTAAGCCCGCGTTTTCCTCAGCTGATGCGGCTGAAGACTCTTGGGTGTCGAAAGCGCCGATGCACGTGGCAAGGAGCAACTTAGGCGTTGCTGTGGTGAACGGAAAAATTTACGCTATCGGAGGCTCCACCGCAAGTGGAACCTATCGGCCTGACTGTTTCGCCGGCGGCTTCGTAGGGACAAATGAGGAGTACGACCCAGCAACGGACACGTGGACCACTAAAGCGTCTATGCCGACGCCGAGAGATGATTTTGCCATAGCTGCTTACCAGAACAAGATTTACTGTATAGGCGGAGCCATCGGTTATACCGTTGATGAAATGTCGGGGTTCTATGGATATATTGCGTCTGGAGTGAACGAGGTTTATGATACTGTCACGGATAGCTGGGTAACCAAAGCATCCATGCCATTCGACGGAATGAAACTCCGAGCCAACGTCGTAAACGGAAAAATCTACGTTATGCAAGGGTTTTATGTGCACGTTTATGATCCAGCCGATGATTCATGGACTAATAGAACTAGAATGCCCGCAACTCCTCGGGAAGGGTCAGTGTCTCCTCCAGTGTCAGTTGTTGTGGATGATAAGATAGTTGTTACTGGCGAGTTTTCAACTGGATTTGGCTCATCAGAGCAAAAAGTTTTGATTTATGACACGGAGACTGACAACTGGAGCGAAGGCACCTCTGGACCGGTGGTTGTCGTGGAGGGTGCGGCTGGGGCAACAACGGGCGTGAAAGCTCCTCAAAAGGTTTATGTTTTAGGGCTGATAGTTGAAGCGCTTTATCCGACAGTGATCAATCAAGTCTACGATCCCAAGACGGACACTTGGGCGACCGCCACCACCATGCCGACAACCCGTTCAGATTTCGGTGTTGCAGTCGTAAACGACATCTTGTATGTAATTGGAGGTTATCTCCGTGTATCTCCGAATGTAATTCCAACCGCGGCGAATGAACAGTACATACCCATTGGATACAGTACTCCGCCAGAAATCAATATTGCTTCGCCAGAAAACCAGACATATAACGAGTCCAGTGTTTCCTTGGTTTTCACCGTGAATAAGCCGGTTAACTGGACGGGCTACAGCCTTGACGGCCAAGACAACGTAACCATCACGGGCAACACCACTATAGCGGGTTTGTCTAACGGCTTGCATAACGTTACGGTTTACGCGGAGGACTCGCGTGGTAACATGGGCGCTTCAGAGACGGTAAGCTTCAGCGTTAAGCTTCCTTTCCCGACGACGCTTGTAGCAACCGCTTTTGCAGCGTCGGCAGCCGTCATAGGCATAGGTCTGCTAGTCTACTTCAAGAAGCGCAAGCGTTAATCAGCTATCTGCTTGTTCTTCGCACAATCATCGTCTGAACTTGGCTTACGCCCGCTATTTTTCCAAGCTGGGTTTCGAACTCGTCAACAATGCCTGTTTTGTCCTCTGGAAATTTCACTTGAACTAGAAGGGCTTTTAACCCGAAAGCTATGGGTTCCTCTCCGTATCCTTCAACAGAAGAAAACTCGGGAAGGCAGCTTTCCACTTTCTTTTTCAAGTCATCAAAACTATTGACTATGTCTTCTGGAAAAACCTTGTAAACAACTTTTATGCTACCCATAATCAGCCGCCTCTCACGGTCCTATAAAACCGCACTTTGGACACTTATATGTGCGGCCGAACTGTCTGCATTTTCCGCAACGTTTTATCTGTATTTCTCCACAGTTGGGGCAAAGGAATTTTGTTGCTTCTGTTCCCGGCTGGATGGGTTTACCGCAACTTGTGCATGTAACTAAGGATAATGTTGTTCTTTCGGACATCACACTCATCTCTGTGACGGCTCTGTAATGCAAGTCTTACTTATATCTTCTACGTTTGCTTTTCGCAAGTTTATTATTGTGGTTTTTCGCCTATACTCTACGGGGCTATTTTGGGAGTAAACCTTCGCAATATTGTTCCAAAAACAGTTGTTAAACTAGAGAATCTAAGCGGAAAATCCATCGCCATCGACGCTTACAACGCTTTGTACCAGTTTCTCGCCATAATTCGCCAGCCAGACGGCACACCTTTGAAAGACAGCACCGGAAAAGTCACCAGCCACCTGAGCGGGTTGCTCTACAGGACAAGCAACCTTGTGGAGATGGGTATAAAGCCGATTTACGTTTTTGACGGGATTCCACCCGTCCTTAAAGAGGTTGAAATTAAGCGCCGCATGAAAGCGAAAGAAGAAGCCACAATCAAGTATGAGCATGCTTTAGCCCAAGGCAGAGTTGAAGAAGCTCGAATGTATGCGCAAGCCACGTCTCGTTTGAAGGATTACATGGAGGAGGACAGCAAAAGGTTTCTCTCTCTTATGGGCATCCCTTGGATTCAGGCTCCCAGCGAAGGAGAAGCCCAAGCCGCACACATGACGCGGCGCGGCGACTCCGACTACTGCGCCAGCCAAGACTACGACAGCCTCCTGTTCGGCGCACCGATTCTGATTAGGAACATGACCATTTCGGGCAGAAGAAAACTACCCAAAAAAAGCGTCTACATTGACGTGGTGCCTGAAACAGTTGCGCTGGACCATGTCCTGCGAGAGTGCGGAATCACCTACGAGCAACTCATCGACGTGGGCATTCTTATCGGCACAGACTTTAACCCCGACGGCATCAAAGGCTTAGGACCCAAAACCGCCTTGAAACTCATAAAAGAGCACGGAACCTTGGAGAACGCTTTGCCTCACATAAAGAACGCCGAGTTTCCGCATCCGCCAGAGAAAATACGCGAAATATTTCTGCATCCGAAGGTGCGCAGTGATTATACATTGGAGTGGAAAGAGCCGAACATAGACGGCATCGTAGATTTTCTGGTCAGGGAAAAAGACTTCTCAGAAGACCGCGTGAGAAAAGCGTTAGAAAAAATGCAAGAAGGCACCAAGAAGCTTAAGGGAAAAACCACTCTGGAAAAATGGTTTGGATAACGGCTAGAACCTGTGCCCGTACTCACCAGTTAAAGGAACAAAAGCCACTCCACCGAGGTTCTCCTGTTTGATTTTTCCGTCCGGTTCTTTTGTGATTTTCATGAGGTTCTGGAAGAGAGAAACGCTGCCGACTGGGATGAGCATAATGCCGCTGGGCTTCAACTGGTCAACTAACGGTGTTGGCACGCTGGGGGCTGCTGCCGTGACTACAACGCGTTCATAAGGAGCCTTTGCAGCATAGCCTTTGGAGCCGTCAGCGTTAATTATTGTTACGCGGTCAGCGTAACCTGCGGTCATTATGTTTTTTCTCGCGTTTTCAGCTAAAGCCTGAACTATCTCAACAGTGTAGACATGCCCCCACTCGCTTCTAGGCGCATCTAACGGAGCAATTATCTCCGCTATGGTGGCGGCGTGCCAACCTGACCCGGCGCCAACTTCCAAAACCTTTTGGCCAACTTCCAATTGGAGGGCTTCATCCATTATCGAAACCATGTGTCGCCTAGCCCAGCGCGAAGCTGAAACTATGTGGCGCCGAGATTGTTTGGCCGAAACCAATTGGAAGCGGCGTGTCCGCAGCGCTGTAGGATCGCATGTCTAGGGGCAGAAATTTTGTGCGAGGCACGGCGCGTATTGCTTTAATTACTTTGGGCGACCGTAAAACGCGTTGTTTTATTAGGCCGTCGACGAGTTTTTCCCAGTCTGTATTTTCCAAATCGAAGCACCGCGTAAATACTGTAGACGGTTCCTTTTAACATATGTGTATTCTAAAGATGAAGAATTAGACAAGTTACTTTACGGTTACAGATTTGGCTAGGTTCCTCGGAGTGTCTGGATTCAGTCCTTTCTCAAGTGCCATGTAGTACGCCAGAAGCTGCAAGGGTATCGCAAACGGTATCGGCGACAGAACCTCAGGTATTCCTTTAGGAACCTCAACGTAATCGTCCGACAGCGCTTTAACCTCCGCATCGCCTTCCTCTACAATGGCGATTATCGAGGCCCCTCTGGCTTTCATTTCCATTATGTTGCTGATCAAAGTCTTATGAGCCCCATCCTTGGCGCAGATGAAAACCACTGGGAAACCAGGTTCAATCAGGCTGATTGGACCGTGTTTGCTTTCTCCAGCTGGAAAGGCTATTGATGGAATGTAGGCTATCTCCATCAGTTTGAGCCGCCCTTCATAAGCTGTGGCTGTGCTTACCCCTCGACCCAAGAAGAAGAAGATTTTGGCATCCTTGTATTTCTTTGCGAGTTGCTTGACTTTTTCTTCCTGCGTTTGAATTATAGTTCCAACGATATCTGGTAGTTTTTCCAGTCTCTCCGCAATGTAATCCATCTCATCCTGCGAGATTTTGCCCCGCTTCTTTGACAGCCTAAGCGCCAGTTGCGCTAGTACGGAAAGCTGCGAAGTGAAAGTTTTTGTGGCTGCAACTCCGATTTCAGGACCCGACTGCTGACCTACGTAAACCCGAGAAACCCGCGTCAAAGTTGAGCCGATTACGTTGGTCAAGCCGAGGATTGTTGCGGCGCGTTGTTGCGCACATGTGACTGCTGCTAATGTATCCGCTGTTTCGCCTGACTGGCTTACTGCAAGAATGGTGCTGTCTATGTTGACTGATTTGCCGTGTTGCTCCGTGAATTCCGACGCGTAAACTGGAAAAGTTGGCAAGAACGCAAGTTTTGAGAACATGTAGGATGCAGCCAAGCAAGCATGGTAGGATGTGCCGCAGGCGACTAAGAAGACCTCTTGAGCGCGGTCAAGAAACGTTGAAATCAAATCAAGATAGTGCTCCTGCATCCTCAACGTGTTGCGGAGGGTTGCAGGCTGCTCATGAATCTCCTTAATCATAAAATGCGGATAACCTTGTTTAACCGCCATTTCAGGCGTCCAATCAATAATCTTTGGTTCTCGCGTGACAACGCTTGAATCCTCGATCTTTCTGATTTCGTAGCCTGTAGACGAAAGGATTATGAGTTCCCCGTCTTCTATAAAAACTGCTTTGTTGGTTACTGGAAGGAAAGCTGGAATGTCAGATGCGCAGTAAACGGCGTTTTCCTTAATCCCTAAGACTAGGGGGCTTTCGTTTCTGGCGCATATTATCTTGTCTGGTTCCCTAGTCGAAATCACGGCAATGGCGTAAGACCCGTCAAGCCTTTTAACCGCCTCTAAGACAGCGTCAGCTAGGTCTAGTTCGGGATTTTTTCCGAGGTTCTCCTCAATTAGGTGGGCTATTACTTCGGTGTCCGTTTTGGAGACAAAATTGTGACCGATGTTTTCCAGTTCAAGTTTTAGCTCAGAAAAGTTTTCTATAATTCCGTTGTGAACTACGACTATTTGCCCTGTGCAATCTGAGTGCGGATGTGCGTTGACCTTTAATGGCGCGCCATGCGTAGCCCATCTGGTGTGTCCTATGCCTATGTTACCAGGCAAACTGTCAAGGTTCAAAATTCTATGGACATCATCTATTTTTCCTTGGTCTTTTTTTACGTAGATTTTTCCGTCTTGGATTGTGGCTACGCCTACAGAATCATAGCCGCGGTATTCAAGCCGTTTCAGTGAAGCGTGGATTAAAGGTGCAGCGTTTCTTTCCTTCATTATGCAACCGAAAATTCCGCACATTTTCTGACCTCAGTTTTCCATAACTAATTCTTTTAAGCCCTATTCAAGGCTTTCTTTTCTTAATAAGGATTTTTAGGAGAAAACTTTCTACTCTAAAAATATTTTTTTATGGGTTTTCTTTGGCTGCGTCCTCTGCAGAAAATCCGAGAGTTGGACTGTTCACCGACACTATAATAAAATTTTTAATAGTGAATGCAAGTTTATGTTTGTGAGAAAATATGGATAAAAAACTGTTGCTCCAAGACGATGGCACTACGCAAAAAGTAAAGGAAATCAGAATTATGCGCGACTCACAGAAACTAAAGATGATCTTGGGCAAGCTAAGCTGGAAAATCCTGACAATGCTCTCCGAAAAGGAAATGTATCCTTTAGAAATAGCACGGCAACTCGGCGTCCACGAACAGAAGGTCTATTACCACATAAGGAAACTGGCGAAGGCAGGTGCCATAAAAGTAGAGAGAGAAGAAAAGAAGAAAGGAGCAATAGCAAAATACTACAAAACCGTGTCCCCAGCTTTTGGCATAGAGTTCCCGAAAGGATACACGACAATTCAGAGCCTCTCCCTCCAGAGCATGGACGAGCAAATCCAAGGATTCTTCAAAGAATTTGTTAATGGTAAGGGTGTTCTGGAAGGAAAAATAGTGGTGGGCAGCCCCACACCGCATGGTCCCTTCAAAACCAGCGCCAGAGATGGCCACTACGCCGCGCATCTATCGCTTTTCTTAGGGCAATTCGCCAAGATGCCCGCAGATTTCGCCATAAAGTTGGACGTAGATGTGAAAGTTGAAAAAGAAGAAAAAAATCACCTAATTCTCGTCGGTGGTCCAGGCACAAATTTGCTCACACAGGAAATCAACGATTATTTACCAGTCAGGTTTAACATGCAATCTTCAGATCAAGGGTTCTTGCTTGGCGGTTTGTCATCGGAAAAGACTTCACGCGTTTACACCGCCGATGCCACTGGGCTAATAGCCAAAATCGTGAATCCGTGGGACACAACCAAACGCATCATAGTCCTAGCTGGAAACAAAGCCGTGGGAACCAAAGCGTGCGTTTTAGCCTTGACTAATTTTTGGAAGAAAACCCTGCAACAATACCGTGGCGAAGACACTTTCGCAACTGTCATACAGGGTTTCGATTTGGACGGAGACGGAAAAGTAGATTCCATCGAGGTTATGGAATAGAATTGCGCGCCTCTGAAAAAAGAGAACTCATTATTGGGTATGGTCACGAAAACATTCAGGCAACACACAAGACCACTTTGGAATTCACAAAGGACAAGCATCTGTCAAAAAAAGGAGACTGCATAGTCGCAGTAGCCGCTGACAAGGCTTTAGCCGATTTAAGCGCTGAATTTAAGGAAAACCTGCGCAAACCCCACGCGAAACTAACCATATTGATTGAAGCTGGCGGTATAATCGAGCAGGTGAATGCTCATGGTTCTCCACAGCTAATTCTGTCTCATCCCACAGATATGGTGGTAAGAAAAAGCGATTACATAGGTAACCGAACATTGGCGGTTCACGCAGACAAAGCCGCACAGGACCTGTCCAAAGCGATAGTGGAGAAACTGAAAAATCCAAAGCAAAAAGTGAACATTACGCTCGAAGTGCATGTTTAGAGAATTTTTGCGTCCAAAACAACCTGCCTTAGGTCTTAGTAAACTCGATTTATTTTTTCTTCTGTCATTCTTTCTCTCTCCCTAGCATTCGCATACTCTTGATAGTTCGGTATATGTATTGATTTTTTCGCGCTGTTTTTTGGCTTATCATTTTTCATCATTCCTTGTTGGGATTGATATGCGTCCCTTCTCGTCGTGCGCCTGTCCTGAGAGATTAAATTTTTAGCCTCAGCGGCTTTCTGTGTGGACAGAAAGGAAAAATTTAACTTGAAGGCTGCGAAAGGCAGAGGGCGCTT
>JGI2171J19970_10001011_pt1 | contig 15604 bp, 15 predicted proteins | sample DeeMarSWOR324_28_FD_19970 | JGI IMG/M metagenome (IMG submission 19970) | reverse complement strand
TAAAGCGTGAAAACATCCTTCTACGGGGTCTGCGAAAAATCAGTCCTAGTTCCTTTGGGTCCCTAGTAGTGACCTGTTTTAAGACCTTCTTCCGACAGGTTCAGAACCTCTCTAAGATCGCGATGGCACTTACCCTTTCAGTGATCCTGCCGTTTCTTGTGATTCTTGTATACGGACAAGGTTCTCCGATAACGTTGGACTCTCTTTTACCAATAACGGGATATGGTCTGGCATTTATGGGTATCATGGCTTTTAGCGGAACTTCTTTTCTTGAAAGCAAGGATCAGCTTTGGATGATCCAAGCAGTTCCACGGGGGACGTCACGGTTTGTTAAGGCTCGATTAGTAATAGCAGTTCTCATTGCTTTACCGCTTAGTCTTATTCCCACAACTGTATTGACCATCATGATGGGGTTGGAGCTATTCCAATTCTTCTGGCTTTTCGGGTATGGCTACGCCATGGTGTGCGGCGCTGCATTGTTCGGCACCGGAATCACAGCCTTGAATCCGAACTATGAGGACATAAAATCACCAGTATATACGACGAGTATGATGATCGCAAATATGATTTGCTTATTCGTTACTATGGCCAGTCCCTTCATACTCAGTGTCATCACAAGGTTCTTCATCGGCGTCTCTCTTGATACTCTTCTTGTGACATGGGGTTTCTTGAGCGCAGGAGTCGGTCGAACAATAATCACAGCAGTATTTCTGCTGGTACTCGGTGCACTAGTTGTGTTGGTGGGAACTCGAAGGCTGGGTCGACCTGGCACTTAATTTGAATAAGGAGGAACAAAGCAACTTTATACAGGCTACAACTCCTGTAGACTTTGAATCGGTCATGACCTTTCATACCGGTTCATCGTCTTCAGGAATATACTGGTCAATGAGTGAAATGGATTTCCGAATGAAGCTGTTGGTTGATGGAAGGTGAACGAGTGGATTGAAACAGGCGGAATTCAGTGCAAACGGTGTACTTAGTAGTCAAAGAGAGCTGTTACCACGGTTGTATCAGAGCCATCGCCTTTTCGTAATTAACTTCTTTGCCTCACTATTGATGGTTCCTCTCTGGTTTCTCTGGGTAATCTTCTTCGCAGCAGTGATTGCAGAATCTTTTCAGTGGTTTCTCCTAATAACTGCGCCAATATGGATTGCAATACCACTTACTGTTTTTATTTTTGGATATAGCGGGAAAGCATTTTTTGTTTATATGCGATCTGCAAAACACTTCTTAGATAATGCAAAAGTGGATGTCAATGCCTCTAGGACTGCTGAAGATTTCACTACGTATATGAATCTCCTTTTCCCAGTTCTTCTCCCTTCGATGACATCGACACCCAATTCTACGCAGCAAGAACAGGAGCGAATCCACAAAATAATTCGAAACTTAAAGAGGGCACCGATCATAGAAGGGGCGATTCTTGGAATCCTTATCTTTAGCTTTGTCAGTTTCTTCGTCAGACATCCGTATCTCCTTCCCCGCCTTCTTCTTACACTGATTATTCCATTTCTCTGTTTCAACTTCGCTATTATGGTAATCCGACTTGGAATTTTCCTTAGGTGGCGACAATATGTTAGCCGCTGGCTGAATCTTTATGACAGCCTCACCACTTGGCAGGCAAATCTTGAGTTAAAAATCCAACAAAACGCGAACAGTATCCAGAGGGAGATTTGATGCCAAAAACATCTACCGCCTCTGATAAAACAAGTTACAAGGCACCTCGTCGAGGGAAATTCGAGATATGGTCAGCATTATTAGAAGCGTGTCTTCGAATCCCGCGAACACAAAGTTGGCTCATGCGGAAAGTTGGCCTCAACACAGCTACCGCCAAAGAAGCACTGAGTAGTCTCACCAGGGGAAGACTTCTTGAGCAAGAAAGTGAACCCAAAGTGGGTATTTTTGAATATAAGACCACTGAGAAAGGAAAAGCCGCTCTAGCCCAATATTACCAACTAATTACATCCTTCTTCGGAACCAGCCACAAAAGCCGAGTGAAGCAATATATGATCGTCTTGCTTTTCGCCCTCTCCTCTTGCTTTGTCTATGGGCAAATCGTTTTTCGGCAAGTGTACAGTTTCCTTGCAGGGGGAGACTCGGATCATACTCCTATTTGAAAAATAAATTTTCGTGCAATTCTTTTGAATTTCGAAGACTTACTTTTCGTTGCTTTTTGCCATGCTTTTTTCGTAAAAACAGCTCTCTTTGTGTGTAGCTGCGAGCTTGTAACCACAAGAGTCGTATAATATGCGTGCGGCTTTATTCGATTCAATTACGTGTAGCCCGATGAGTTTCAGACCCTCACTCCTTGTCCACTCTTCGATTTTTTCCAAGAGTAATTTTGCCAGACCCTGTCTGCGAAATCTAAGCACAACATGCAGATTATAAATCCACGTTAATGGTTCCTTAAATCGCCAAAATGGCCCACGATGGCACACCCATACTAGCCCAACTGGTTGTCCTTCACTGGTTTCTCCAATGAACACCACATGATCTGGACTAGACATATCCACCGGATCGTTCTTATCGAATTCCTCATATTTTCGCTTTATTTCTTCTTCTGATAAGGAATCTGCGTCTGTGAGTGTCCCTTTATATGATTCAAGTTGACAGTAGTCGAAGAACGCTTGATCCGTTTGGCGATTCCATTCTCGAATATGAAATTTCAAAGAGAGACCTTCTTCTGCATTGATTTCTATGTGTTCGTGTATCTTATCCATTTTTACATCAAGTGTTTATGAGTAATGATTTAATGGTGAGGGATATTTGGCTAATAGTGTGACAAGTCAGAAGTATCATTCTGATGTTTAATGTCAAACAAGTTCTACGTGTCAAAAATATTAAGTGAGAATTTATTCAACTGTGTCGTTTGATTTTTCCTGAAGAACTTCAACGAGTTTGTACGAGTCCCAGAGATCACCTTGGAATCTAGCAAAAGGAATAATTAGTATAAATTGGACCGCAAACATGACTAATAACCGGATTATTACGATTGCTAGTGGACCCCAGAGAAGGATTATTGCGTTTTCTATCAGGACAAATGTTGGAGCGAAGAGTTTTGAAACTGTGAAAGACGCGAGGTTAATGAGGAATAATCCAAAGCTGAATATGAAGTACAAGAGCAGTTGGAGCGTGCTTCGTAGACTTCGGTGAGAATTATGTCTGAGTTCAACGAATTTTTCTGCAGGGAATTCTTCAGTTTTAACCTTGAGCAACTCTTTCGCCAAATAGAAATTAATTTCGTGACTGATGATAGAACCCATAATGGCTAGTCCTAGAGCGTAGGTGATTGTGAGAAACATCATCAGGGGCATCCCCCAGGCTGTGAGAAATTCATGGGGGTATTCAAGGATGTAAATCACGACAACGAATAAGAAACCCAGTAGAATCCCAACCAGTGCGAGAATCGCGTCAAAATGGACATCTGGTCGTTGAAGTTTTGTAGGTTTTGTCGTCATTTGAAACCTTCCGATTGGTTCAATTTGATTTTAATTCTTAAAAACTTGAATCGGGGAGATATATTGAATTTGTTCTTAAGAATGAATTCTTTATGATGGTGTGAAGAATCTAACTTTACCTACTAAGACGTACAAACAGACCGGGTCGGTTGAAGATCACCTCGAAGTGAGTAAATTCTGAATTAATAGTGTTTGTGATGGTGTCGTGGTTTATTCTAGTTTGACCTTGACGGCTTTGAGGCCGCGGTCGCCTTCTTCAACTTCAAAGGTGACTTTGTCGCCTTCGTTGAGGACCTTTTCGCCTTCGACTTCGCTTCCGTGAACAAATACGTCTGTTCCGGATTCTCGTTCGATGAAGCCGTAGTTTCGGTCGCGGTTAAACCATTTGACAGTTCCTTTTTCCATATGATTCACCTCGATTGTCTTCAGTTAGGTGAGGTTCCCTTTCGGGAGGTTTGGCTGTGTCACGCAGCCGTGCTTTTCCCACGAATAGTATTCTAGGGAATTGCTGCATAGCACGATAAGTAAAATTTCTGATAAAAAACGAAATTGTCCTATTTGCTACTATGCAATGCTACAAATATGTGCTATATAGGGGTTTCGATGGTGTATAATGTTGTAAGTAGACTATGCCTCATTCAAACAATTTGGTAAACGATTGGGAAAGAGTATTGAGAATTAAAAATCCATTACGGGTTTAGGAACCACGATTTCTTCTTTCGGTGCGGCTAGTTTCAAGGCTTCATTGATGATATCTAGAGCTTTTTCGCGGTTATTGGGATCGATAGCGACCATTCCGTAGGCTTTGATGCCCAGAATCCGTTGCACTAGCTGGGGAGACAAGGCGCCGGGTAGATCTTGTTTATTGGCAATAGCGAGGAGCTCTGCTGCAATGTCTTTGCGGCGGATTAGATCGATGATATCTTTACTGTTCAGGACATTTTCAAGGGTCGAGTCAGTAACGAGGAGGATAATTCGGCTGCCACGGAAGTAGAGTTCCCAGAGTTTACGGAAGCGGTCTTGTCCAGCAAAGTCCCAGGTGGAGATTTCGTAGGTGCCAATACGAGCGCCTTCGATTTTTTGGATGTCAATGGCGATGGTCGGGACATAGCTTGTGGGAGGAACGCCGCCATTTAGAAGAGTAACCAGGGTGGTTTTCCCGACGCCACCGTAGCCGATGATGCTGACTTTTAAAGTAGTGACAACGTAGTCGTCAACCTTCGCCATGAAGTCTTCGTATTCGACCTCGTAGCTGATAACACGACGAAATTCATAAGTAACACGATCGAGCTTTTCGCGGAGGGTATCATCGTCGTCTACACTTTCTGCACAAAGTACGACCACACCGCGTCCTAGGGGTTTACCGATGTATTTGATGGGACCAATTTCCTCGATAAGGGAATCTTGGGCCTCTTGGACGCGGCCAGCGAAATCTTGCATTTCACCTTGATTGATGGTGATAATCCAGAATTTCTTCTGAACGACGATTTCGTCTCGTGCGTCAATGATGAAAACGTGGTGTATCATCCAGTATCCCCTGGTGAGAGCATCCGCTATTGTCTTTTGTGTATTTCGGGTAAAGCTATTTCAACTTTCCGCACCAAAACGGAGAAGGAAGGTTTATGTTTACTTTTGCATAAGGTTCATATGGTCGACAATTAAAGCTCTGTGGAGTCGATTTCGGTGGAAGTTACAATTCTAGGCAGTGGCGCATCGCTACTTTCTCCAGACCGTGTTTTATCTGGCTTAATGATTGAAATTGCTGGTGAACCACTTATTTTTGATATGGGTGCCGGCGTGTTACATCGTTTGTCGTGCAGTTTAGTTGAGTTAACACGGATTGAGCATTTGTTCATCAGTCATCTGCACGTGGATCATTGTTCAGACATTGTGGCGCTAGTCCAAAGCTTATGGTTGATGGGTTATGATAAGACGCTCAATGTGTATGGACCAAAGGATATCCTGAAGATGGGAGAAGCGATTGGTGAGGTGTTTCCCTATCTAATTGGAAAAATCAAGATAAAATCTCACACCATTTCTCCTGAGTTTCAGGTAAAGTCAAAGAACTGGACAGTCAAGGCGTTTCCAGTGAATCATGGCGACTTTGAAGCCTATGGCTACCACCTCGAAGCCGAGGGAAAGCGAATTGTTTATTCAGGTGACACTGCACCAAGCGAAAACTTGGTGAAGGCCGCTAAGGGCGCGGATCTTCTGATTCATGAATGTTCCCTTCCGGACCGTATGAAAGGTATGGCTCCAAATCATTCCACACCTGGTGAAGTCGGGAAGGTGGCGGCGGAGGCGGATGTCAAAACCTTGGTGATTACCCATTTGTATCCTGAGCTGATAGAAGAACTCGGTGATGCCCTCCGTAGTATTCGAGCGACTTTTTCTGGGAAAATCATCGTCCCACGTGATACTCAAATCATTACCTTATAATGTTGGACCGAAACATCTTTGAACGGCTAATGATTTTTGGTGGGTTTTATGAACAAGCGAGATTTCCAAGATATGCTAAACCGGGCTGTTCCTATCGAACAATATATGCGTGAGTGTTCAGCAGATTGTAAATCGAAATACGAGGCCTGTCGAGCGGATTATACACTGAAACCTGACATACTCGAATCGATCAAGGCATTTGATAACCAGTTTATTGTTGTAACTATTAGTGCTGATTGGTGTAAAGATTGCATAGCCAATGTACCAGTGCTTGATTTGGTTCACGAGGCGACAGGCCTTCCTGTGTATATCTTGGGTGGTGTGAAAACAGACCCCTTGAACCCCGATCGACAATGGGCAGTTCCACCAAGTCCTCCCGAAGTAAATACGCTAAACATCAAAGCGATTCCAACGATTCTCATTTATGCAAAGAATGGAAAAGAAATAGGTCGAATCATTGAGAACCCATCGATAAAACCCACACTGGAAGAAGAACTCCTTTACTTCTTGGAAAAAGCGTAATTGTGTACTCACTGTATTGTGATTGCTTCATAATTTTTCTTCGTCAATTTCTGGTCGATGTGGAGTAGGACCAGAACCTTCGAAGTGGATAAGCCCTTTCCCCCCACCACCATGGCCTCCAATAAAATGAGCCCGGCGATCAGCATCTCTTTTTCTTCTTTCCAAATCTTTAGGGCGTTTATCGGGGGGGATAAGGAATAGGAGGAGGAATAGACCAAGGAGCGCCCCATAAAAAGCTGCAAAGAAAAGATTCGTTATTAGCAGGAAAAAGAAAATTGAAACTAGCGCAATTAGGAGTGATGCCACACAATATCGACGTCTTTTTTGATTTTGGGTGAGTTTTGGCTTTTGTGGATTGGTCGTGCTTGAAACCCCAATCACCTCATGTTCACTAGGAAAATTGGGAGTTATATAGTTATTTCGAGAGTAGACACTTATCGTTTCGTCCTTCCTAAAGCCTTTAAGTTAAGTGAAGAATCTTCGGGGTGGGAGCGAACATTGTCTTTCCGGATTTGTCCTCGTTGTTCAGGATTTGTGGAAGTGCGACCGCTGGGTAAGCATTTCCAGATTCGGTGTTCGCAATGTGGAGCCAGTTACAAAACTAAACCTGGCGAGGTAGGTGATCCTGTTGCAGCATATCTGCGTTTCATGGACGTTATGGAGAGTGGTGAGCCAGCTCAGAGAGCTGATGTGAAGTCCAGACGACCTCCCTCACGATATGACCGAGAACCGAAACGTCGACCGCGGTCTAAGGAAGAGTGGAAGAAAGTGTTGAAACAAGCGGGAGTTGAATCGGTTGAACAGCTCCCGGAGGTTGTACAGCGTATTCTTAGTGATTCTGCGTTTCATTTAGTAAAATATCGCCAATTTCCTGAAACTGCACCTGAATCCGGTTGTCAGGTCAAGGATGCTCCATTGAATGACCGATTGAAAGCGGTCCTCGAACAACAGGGCGTTACTCAGTTGTTCAAGTTTCAGGAGGAAGCTTTACAGCATATTCTTGCAGGGCGGGATGTTGTCATTTCAGCTCCTACAGCGACGGGGAAGACCGAGGCATTTGCCCTGCCCATTATCGAGCAGATTTTAGCCCGACAGAAGGGTTGGGGGCCATTACGAGCGGCAGAAAAACGGGCAGTACAAGCCGTGTTCATCTATCCTACAAAAGCATTAGCCCGTGATCAAGCTGGAAAACTTGCCACTCTAACTTCCAGCGTCGGATTGGATGTAGCCGTGCTAGATGGTGACACACCCAAATCTGAGCGGGGTGCAATTTACCGGCAGCCTCCTGATATTCTCATCACAAACCCGGATATGTTACATGTTCACCTAATACGCCCTCGAGACCCTATTCGGCGACTGATTCGAACGGCCCAACATGTGGTGTTAGATGAGTTGCATGTGTACGTGGGAGCCTTCGGATCGAATGTGCATTTTCTTTTACGTAGGTTACAGCGGATTTGTCCCCCGCTCCAATTGATTGGGGCATCGGCGACAATTGCCAATGCACAAGAGTTTGCTGAGCTCCTCTTTGGAAGGTCTGTGGTTGCGATTCATTGTGCCACGGGGAAGAAAGGGATTATTCATTTTATGATGTTATATCCTGAGCGGGTAAGCCAAAGCACAATGATTGCTAGCGTGGCTCAAGAACTGGTTCGAAGCGATATGAAAACGCTAGTGTTTGCAAATACCCACAAGAACGCTGAAGTCATTAATCTGATTGCGCGACGGACACGGATGTCTAGTGCTGTACATCGGGCCGGGTTACCAATGTCATATCGTCGGAAAGTGGAAGATGATTTCAGGCGAGGCGAATTGGACTTGCTTGTTTCGACCCCAACTTTGGAGCTAGGGATTGATATTGGTGACCTGGAAGGTGTTGTGTCGATGTTGGTGGGGATTACTCGCCTGACTCAGCGGATTGGTCGCGCTGGGCGAAAAGGTCAGGATAGTATTGCTGTGTTAGCTCTCCGAGCGAATGATGCCATCAGCACGTATTATCGCGAACACCCAGATGACTATTTCACAGATATTGATCCTGCCTATGTTGAACCCCATAACGAGGTTGTGGCGCATCATCAACTGATAGCAGCAGCCTTGGATATGCCATTAGTTCAGGATGAATTTGCTGAGTTTGAACCAGTCATAGAACAATTACTCAAAGAAGGGTTGTTTTCCGAATCATGTGGGAAACTGCGACCGAATATTATTGCAACACGTCGGATACTCGCGCGGTATTCCATTCGAGGGATTGGTGATACCGTTCAAATCGTTCACAAGGGGAAAATTATTGGTGAGCGCCAGATGCCCATGGCGATGGGTGAACTACACCCTGGTGCTTTCTATCTGCATGGAGGAACAACCTATGAATCACTGGAATTCGAGTATCGCCATGGCGTGGGGAGAGCCGTTGTGGAGCGCCTTCCTGTAGGTCACCGTGAGATGACCCAGCCACTCCGTCATGTTGATCCGGAGGTCATCCGAGTATTAAACACACGTCAAGTGTACGGTATCACTGTCCATTATGCTGACCTACGTATGACAGAAGTTGTAACAGGGTATGCGATAAGAGACATCTATACCGATAAGATACTCAAGATTGAGAGTTTAGATCAACCCTTGGAATTCACCTATCCCACGAAAGGCTTCTTTTTTACTGCCCCTCATCCCGTGAAAGCCATCACAGCGACGTTGGCAAGCAAACAAATCAAATCTAAACCCGAACGAGTTCTAAAAGGAGCTGATGAGGACGAAGAGATTACAGAAGAAGACCTTCTGATTGGAGGATTCCACGCGTTGGAGCACACTCTGATTGAAAGTAGTGACATGTTAACAGGTGGCGGAAGCCATGGGATTGGTGGTGTATCCATGGGTTCGACGGGACTCATTTTCATATATGATGGGAGTCCTGGCGGGAGCGGATTATCCAAATTGCTTTATGATCGTCTGGAAGAAGCGTTCCGCCGGGTCACAGTTATCATTAAGGAGTGTACTTGCGAGGATTTGGATGGATGTCCTGCATGCACCTACTCGTATCGGTGTGGGAACAACAACTGGCCCCTCTTCAAAGATGGTGCATTTGAGGCGGCAGATTTAGCTTTGAAAGGTGTAAAGGTGAACACCGCAGTAAGTCCTGAACTCACAGAAGAACCACTAGTTTAGTACGTCCTTTTTGTCATTAGAAATCTGGAGTAAGTTGGGCTCGTATTTTCGGAAAAAGCACTCTCACAAGTTGTAACTTCACCGATTGGGCTCCTGCATCGGGGTATATTTGGTATAATTCGTCAATAGTTTTGTAACCCATGAGCAGCTGATAGATCACAGGAAAAGGCACTGCCACATGCATGTCCTTAATTTCTTCACGTTTTATATAAGTGATTTTCTTAATCTTCCCATTTTTGAAGACTAATTCAATTCCTGCGCGGAACCAGTTGATGCGCAACGAATCGGACAATTGGGTAAAATCGGAGTGGGCTAACCGGTTTTCAAGAACGGGTGTAATTGTTTCCATGAAGTGCTTCACTGATGGAATTCGTACGTACCAGGCATAAGGTCTCGTAAATTTTGACTGGCTTAAGCCCTCAAGAACAGGTTGAATGGCGGGTCGTGATGGGAGATATATTCGGATGGGCAATTTGCGACGTCTTGCAATGGTTTTCATGTAGCGAAGTATTGATGGGATGTGTGTAAGATCCTTTACCCAGAGTTCATGCATTTCAAGAAAGCCCCAGCCGATTGACAGGATAAAGGATCCTACGGTCTTAGTGTTGCGTTTTACGACATAGAATCGGTAAACGGAATCATCTCCAAATTTACCATGGGTGAGGTAGGGATATTCTGCTGGTGTGATAATCCGATAGAAATCGAGATACGAATTCCGGTGTTTTCGTGCAGTGAGATATTCATCAAAGGTTTGCTCTGTAATCTCTTCAATGGTGACAGGTTCTTTCTCATTCTTTTTGAGGCGAGGAATTAGTTCATTGGGTATGGTTAGGGTTCCATCAAAGTTTATGGCGAATTCGTAGCCGAGGGTTCGGTAGAAGAAGGGAATTCCAATAATTACGAGTAATGGGAGTTTGTATTCGGCTACCCGTTGTTCAAAGAGGTCATTGAGTTTGCGAATTAATCCTCGGTGACGATATTCAGGGAGGGTGGCAACGATTTCCATGTGCCCAACGGGAAATTGTGTGCCATTGAGAATACAGGTTGTTCGTGAAAGGCAAAAGTAAGAAACGACCTTCTGTTTTGTTGTATCCATTATTAGGAAGTGATCAGAAGGTGGGGAATCGTGGTGATAATTAAACAGGCGGTCAATCATTGAGCTGACTTCTTTTCCAAAAACGACCTTCACTACTCTCTCAATCGCCTTCTCATCAGCAGTGGTTGCGGTTCGCATGATAAGACTTTCGCCTAGATCGACTTGCATAGTGGAATCCCTTCGATATTGGTGGGTGTTCGAAGTGCCGCTTCCTCAAATGCTTATTGGTGCCTTTTTGTGATATCATGGTGAGTGAAGTGCATCAGAGAACCCAACACTTTAAGACGACCAGTTCCCTCACTCTACGTGTTGTCGCCTAAAGATGGAAGAAGGCTGAGATTGCTGTGGCGCGATTTAAGTATTATACCATTTACCGCTGCAAGCATTGTGGCGAACGCATTCGTGTCCATGGCAAACTCGCGTCGAAACTTGTTTTGCCTTCCGGTGTTCAGATGTGTTGTACTCGTCCACGATTAGTTCGAGAACGGCAAGTTTTAATTTCAGACTATGAATCGGATAAACACACTAAAGGGAAAGAAGAGCCTCGAGCCGAAAAAGTGACACAGAAGAGCTTGTCTGAGTATTCAAAGAAATAATCGTTCTCTTTTTTCAGTTTAGAGAATCGTATAGCGTGGATGATTCCGTGTTTTGGGAGTGGGAGCTGGGTAGGAACCCTCGGCAGAGGTGTAGGCAAGGAGGGCATCAGTGACTGCGGTTGCCGTGAAGAAGCGGGGGGCGCGGCGGAGTGGTCCAGCGAGAATGAAGTTGGCTCCATGACATTGAAGATAAGTGCAAAGGGCTGGAGAAAGGTATCGTTTTGCGGCTGGCGAGATGAGTTTCGCGCGACGCCATATGGCAACACTATTCGCTGATCCAGCACCAACAGGATAACCCAATTCAGCTTTGACAAATTGCATTGCAGACGCAGCAATACTGAGACCCGCAAGATCGAGCGCAACAGTATCGATGAGCAATTTTGTGAGTTTAGCTTTTTTGGCTTTTGTTAACAAACCTTCTTCATCTGAAGAACCCTTTAATGCGTCTAATCGCCCTTCAGGGCGAATATCGAGTGGATTATGAGCGAGGACAATTGCAGCTTGGATTTTTGCGCTTCGAAGTGCTTCGAGTTCTTCGTTAGAAGTATGATGACTAATAGCATCATAGATAGCGAGATTCGTTCGACCAGTCTGTTCAACGTAAGAAACCCCTGCGAATCGTGCTTCCTGTGAACTACTATCAATGAGGAAAGGAATTGTTTCAGCAACTTCCGTGAGATAGGGTAGGTAGTTGTTCATCGCCTCTGGTGTTTCTGCAAGGACATCGAGGATTAGAGGATTGCCAGTTGTTTGACTGAGTTTGATGGCTCGGTCAATGTATCGTCTGGCTTTTTTCTTATCAAAGCGACCAACGCGATGATCTGTGACTAGACGATCACCGCGATGGAAAATGGATAGCATCAGAGTTGTGGGATATTCTCCGCGACGACCGCCTAGGATAACGTCACCAATCTGAACGGTCTTGGGATCAACAGGGGAGGATTGCTGGATCATTGAGTTCATCTCATTAGGTGAATTTTCCTATTTCCTAGAAGGGGGTTGAATGGCATTTTAAGTTCTACTTCAACGGATATTACCGAACACGCGAATGCTTTTTAGGAACCTTCACGCCCAGCATGGTCTTCATAGAATGCGGTGAAGCCTATTTTAAAACCAACTCCCACTAATGAAAGCTTTGAATCAAGACCTTACTTAGGTCAAATCCTTCTCTTGGCAGCCGCACAAGCAATTCTAATGTTGGGCTATGGAGCCGTCCTGCCCATCTTACCCTATTATCTCATTGAATTTGGGGCAGGCGCTTTTGAATACGGACTGCTTGTTGCTACCTTTTCGATTTTCGCCTTCATTGCTGCCGGTCCATTGGGAACTCTTTCTGATCGAATTGGACGGAAACCCGTCATCATGATTTCCCTCGCCGGTGCAGGCCTCTCACTGGTCGTGTTTAGTCTGTCGAATTCTCTCATTTTACTTTTCATTACTCGAGCAGCCGAGGGTTTTTTTACTGCAGGGTTATGGCCTTCGGGCGATGCCTTGGTCTCTGATATTGTGCCTCCCAAGAAACGCGGAAGCGCTTGGGGGAACCTTTTGGCCGGTCGGACTACGGGAATGATTTTTGGACCCACCATCGGAGGCATCCTTGCGTTTTATCTCGGCGTTCGAATTCCGTTCATGATTTGTGCAGCCCTTGCCTTCGTTGCCCTGCTTCTGAGTGGTCTTTTCATCCGCGAACCACCACGTACTCGGTCCAAAGAAGATCTTCTCCACGATCAGATCAGTCAACCGTGGTGGGATAGATTCTATCTAGCTCTCAAAGCCTATTGGAATGTGCTGCTAACTGGTGGGCTGCTGCTTGTGGTTGCTATGATTGTGAGGTTCACCCGTATCCTTTCGATTGCCACGGTAGAACCCATGTTTGCCATTTACACAACTGATCCGCGAACTTTCGGATTAACACCCTTAGAGTTAGGTCTATTTTTCTTCTGCTTTGCAATCACTAATGCAATTTCTCAATTAGTGTTCGGACGACTTGCCGATCGAATAGGACATGGTAGCCCGATGGTTCTTTCCGGCTTTGTGACAGCATTTGGGTTGTTTCTTGCCATTATTGCCACATCAACACTTCAATTCTATCTCGTCGCAGTTTTCTTGGGATTGGGTGGTGCGATGGCATTACCCTCTACGGTAGCTGTTGCAGCGGAGGCTGCTCCTCCAACTGAACGAGGACGGGTTATGGGATTATTATCCATGTCTGGAAGCTTAGGACGAGCGACGGGACCGATTGTTGGAGGTTTCTTGTATGCTAGTATTCTCGCCTTGACTGATAATCCCTATCTTGCCGCATTGCCACCCGTAACAATTGCTTTGATTGTTGGGATTCTTGGAAGTTTTGCTGCAATTCCGTTATTCCTTAGAGTCCGGAGAACTGCGATGAATAAAAACACTGGAGAGGAAAAGCCTTTGAAGACCGATGAGGGCTAGTCCTAGCTTGATACTGATGACATCACAAGTTCTCCCCCATGTCAAGAAACCTGCAACGATTCTTATTGTGGAAGCACATCCTGACGATGCTGCAATTTTTGCTGGTGGAACTTTGGTTAGGCTAGCTGAGGAGGGGCACACCCTAGTTAATCTGTGTTCGACGTATGGTGAAAAGGGCACTTTAGACCGTTCAATGACTCGTGAAAAAATGATTGATATTCAAAAAAGTGAATCCCTACGAGCAGCGGATGTGATAGGGATTAGCGAGGTTATCTTCCTAGGAATTCCGGATGGTGAGCTACAACCGGAGCTAGAACTGCGTCAGCAGTATACAGAAATCATCCGTCGCGTCCAACCGGATTTTGTATTTAGTTTTGACCCGCATATTCCCTATGATCCCCATCCTGACCATCAAGCAACGAGCCGAACAATCTATGAAGCCTGTTTGAATTGCCACTTACCATTGGTGTTTCCTGATCAGCTTGCAGATGGACTAAAACCACATTATGTGAATCGATTCTTTGGTTGGGAGTCTTCGAACCCGAACACCTATGTTGACATTACTGCGTCCTTAGAGACGAAACTACGAGCCTTAGAAAAATATGAGAGCCAAATGCAAATGATACTCGATGAAACGCGGAATCGCTCTTCACGTGCAGGAATTGATGTTCCGATAAGTAGAGAAACAACATCGAAAGAATTCATTCGCGAGTGGATTACGACGGAAGCACAAAGAATTGGCAAACATGCCAATTGCCAACATGCAGAAGCATTCAATAGCATCGGGTTTAGTGCCGTTAGAATTATTGTAGAACAATTAGAAACCGAAGAGTAGTGAAGGTCTGTATTCCCGGAAAATGCTAAGCCTTTTAGGTAACTTCATTTCCGGAAGTGACCGGTGATTACCCGTGAATGGTTGGGACCACGTCTTCATTACAACGATTGTATTTTTTGTGAGTTGGATAGCCATTTACTTCCTTGCTCTCTATGGCTTTATCGCATTCCCAGCATACCTTACTCTCTGGTTTATCTTCGTCGCCTGGGTTGGTGGAATCTTTCCAGATTTCGATATTCACTGGAAACCCCTTCTCGGACATCGGTCTGTCATTACTCATAGTGTCTTAGCGCCACTCCTAATTGTTGGCATCTTCTACCTTCCGATACTCATTGTTCCTGAGTTATGGATGGAAATTGATCGCTATTTCATCGTCATCTTCTTACTGGGATGTGCCCTACACTTACTCCTCGATTTAATTCCTAGCTCTCGCTCAGTACTCAATCGATTCATGAAAAATCCGTTGGAAGCCTTTGCCTATATTGAGAAAAATCAAACATCAGCACCTGGAAACATCACAAGAATCCCTGAAAAGTATGAAAGAGGATGGCTAATCGGTAATGCCATTGCCTTAATCTTCTTTGCTGCGTTTCTCTGGTGGTTCTTTGTTACCTTCTATCCTTGAGCACCTGCGCAAGCAATTCTATAAGATCCAAAATCTTGAGATCAGTCTCCTTTGCCCGATTCTGGGTTTCTGTAAAGTGGAGTTTACAGTTCGGACAAGCTGAAACCAAGTATGAGTTCGAAGTTGACGGTGTATTAGCTAGTCGTGTCCGAGTAATTTCCTCAGCCAGATCTGGAAAGGTTTTGGGTAAGGCGCCACCTCCACCGCAACAATCGGCATATTCCCGGTTATGAGGAAATTCTATGAGGTCGACTCCTGGGATGAGTTTGAGGAGCTGTCGAGGTGGTTCGTAAATCCCAAGTTCTCGCCCTAAATGGCAGGGATCATGGTATGTCATTGTTAAAGGTATACCAGTCTGCTTTGTCAGCAAAGGGGATTTCATCAGTGGAGCGAGTTTTTTCCGATGTCTAACTAAAAATTCCGTGATGTGAAGTACTC
>JGI2171J19970_10001010_pt1 | contig 15607 bp, 16 predicted proteins | sample DeeMarSWOR324_28_FD_19970 | JGI IMG/M metagenome (IMG submission 19970) | reverse complement strand
GTGATTATCTTTGAGGAGACAGGATGCTTTAGAGGATTTTTTGATGGGAGTTTTATCGTTGAAGAGAAGAAACTCCCAGATTTGGTGATTCGCAATGAGGATATTAGAGTATACTCTGAATCTGGTGAAGATATTACCGAGAACTCCAAACTTCCGTTAGGAGAAACTGTTACCATTTCAGTAACAGTGTGGAATATAGGAGATGCAAGTGCTGAAAACTTCTGGGTAGTGATTCTAATCGATGGCAATTTAGTGTATAAAGAGTCTGTAGTTGTACTGGCTGCAGGTGAGAGCATTCTTATTGAATGTATGTGGGCATTTAACCATTCAGGTTGTTATACCATATCAGCTGCTGCTGATCCACCGGAGGGGATAATATGAAAAGAGGATTGGCCTTAAGTCTAATAGTAGCACTTGTGCTGATGGTGTGTGATATCCCTGCTCTTTCTGAACTTGTGTCTGAAGATCCTTATCATATCTACAGTGAGTACAAGGATTCACTTTGTACGCTCCAGCAGGATATCGCTCAGATACACTTGGAACTACGTCAAGGAAAGAACCCACCGGCAGTATATGAGCACATGCTACAGACTGTAGAACTAACTGCTACATTGATCGGTAAAGCTGAGTTAGCCTCTCACAATATCCATGATGGACTACAGAGCAGTCTGCAGAGTCACCTGGAACTGCTTCTCACACAGGGGCTTTCTGAAGAGAAGAAAACAGACTTGATCAACCTGGGCTACACAGAAGAAGACATAAATAACCTTCTGAATTCGTTATTACACTACAATGACTATTACCATCATGTGATAACTGGATTTTCTGCTGAAGAAGTGGAATGGTTCTACTCCTTGGGGTTAACAGATGAGCACATTGCTGAACTGCAGGATGACATATATCATCACTATACACAAGTACATAGATTTCAGCAAGTAGTGAAACATCACCAAGAAGAATTGATGTACATTCAAGTAGTGTTGTCGGTAGCTGCTTTGCAGACGCTCTTGGAGCTAGATCACCAGGAACAGAGCAAGATTAAATCAGATGAACTACAGAACGCAGAAGAAAAACTTCTGGAGGCCATTCTGAACGTTTCAGAGGATCAGAAATCTTTGGAACATGTCAAAGCCTTTTCCAAACAAATGTATAAGGCAGCAGAACGGAGAATTCGAAAAGGTGAGGAACAGTACTTCTTGGATTTCTTTGTTGGATTACAAGTGCACTGTGGAGCTTTGATAGCTTTGTACGGTGATCCGGAGTTCGGATTGACGAAAATTCGACTATATGAAGGTGTCGTATCAGAGTGCGTGGCATCACCAGAAAGATCAGAATTGCCTTCTGCACAGAATAGTGAGCAGCCCTCATTCCAGGGGGATACAGTTCCTATGACACGCCTTATGGAACAAACAGAAGAATTTGAGGGACAGATAAAAGAATCTGACGAGACCAACAATATGGGCTGGATTACCCTTCTTCTCAAAACTTCAGATTGCACAATGTGGCAATTTGTGAGAATAGTGTTGGAAAACTACCTTCTACCAGAATCTTTAAGGCGAATTTTGGTGTATATTTTGGTTAAAATTGGCGTTGAGGAAGGAGTATCAGCTTTCATTGGCCATATAGGGGGGGCTATTTTTGCCATAATAATTACTGCTCCTCAAGTGGGTGAGGGATGGATAGATCATATAGAGCATGATCCCTCTGGAACCTTCGATGAGATTATCATAGACGAGAAAACCGTAGCAGATATTGAGATGTTTGCATGGTCAATCGGAGAACCATGTGTGGTGAATGGTTATCAAGCAGTCGTCAAGAATTGGTGGCGAATCGCAGCAACTGTACGGCAAGCGACAAATCTCTACAAGAATCCTTGGGGATTCTACTACTATTATACTGAATTCTTAAACGGGGAGAAATGGGTTGTTATGGTTGAAGATAGAGGATATGGACTCGGCAGAGTAATGTATGCCTACAAGGTCCTCTGTGAACCTTATGGGTGTGGTACACATTATGAAACAATCACTGAACAGTGGGAATTATGTGAGAATTTCACTAAGCTGTGGAGTAGATAAAGAATATGGATTCGACCAAGTAATGTATGCTTTCACTATGCTGTGGCCTGAGTCTCTTTGTGATGCTATCCAAACTGTCTTTCTCCAGTTTCTTACGGATTACTATTACAACTGAAGCTATTGCTATTATTACTATCAGTGCTAGTAACATCCTTTGTACTGAAGGTGGGCTAGGGAGGTGGGCAGTAAAGAATATGTGATCATTCCCAGATTCATTCTCACCTTCCCACACGACGTGTGAGTTTCCTTCAGTATCCACAACAATCCGGGAATTACGATCAAAATGCCTCGGTTCTTCACGAGTAGAAATCTCCTGAACGCGTCCTGGTTTCCCAGATACATCTATTTTCACCCAGCATATTCTTTGATCAAACTGATCGCCAGACCCCCGATTATAACTGCTCCAAGTAACATACGAGTTCCCTGAAGCATCCGCAGCTATATGTGGGTTACGGTCGTGATGCAGTGTACTTCCTAGATAAGTTGAAATATTTTGGATATTTCCTCCCATTCCTTCAGCATCTTTTCTCATCCAGTATATCTCCCAATTACTTCCATCAAAGCTTTCCCATGTGATGTATGAGTACCCTGAACTATCTGCCTCAATCTGGGGATTCCAGTCATCGCAATCTGAGCCCCGATAAGTGCAAATTCTCTGGGCAATTTCAAGCGTTTCTGATGCATCTACTTTCACCCAGCAAATGTCATAGTGCCCCTCATAAATGCCAGTCCATACTATGTAGGAGTTCCCTGATGCGTCTACAGCAATTTGAGGTATACTATCAAAAGTATTTACGGTTATACTATTCGTATGGGTAGAAATCTTCTGAACTGTTCCTGGTGTTCCTTCAACGTCTATTTTTACCCAGTATACCTCGAGGTCTCCAGGTTCCTCCCAGCAGCCCTCTCTATCACAGCCATGCCATACTACATAAGAATTCCCTGATGTGTCTATAGCAATCTGGGGATGGTAATCATGATGGCCTCTATTGTCTGGATGGGTGGATACTTTCTGGACTATTCCAGGTGTTCCTTCTTTGTCTACTTTTACCCAATATATGTCATAATCATTACCATCGGAGCCGTACCACGTGACATACGAATTTCCTGAAACATCTACAGCAATTTGGGGCCGCCAGTCCTTGTAATTAGTACAATCTGGATGGGTGGATACTTTCTGGACTATTCCAGGTGTTCCTTCAGTGTCTACTTTTACCCAGTATATTTCTGTATCGTTTCCGTCAGAACCCCGCCACGTGACATACGAGTTTCCTGAAACATCTACAGCAATTTGGGGCAACGAGTCATCATAGATTATGTTATCCGGATGAGTGGAAATCTTCTGAACTGTTCCGGGGGCCCCTGATGCCTCTATTTTTGCCCAATATACTTCATTATCACTACCATCAAAACTTTGCCACGTGACATACGAGTTCCCCGATCCATCTATTGCAATCTCAGGATTTCTGTTATAATAGTTTATATTATCCGGATGAGTCGAGATTATCACAACTGGGGTCCAGCTCGAAATAGATAGAGCCAAGGCAATCAGCCCAATACCCAGCAACGAAAGTCTCGTATTCATTTTTTTCCTCCTACATTCTTTAGGAAAATCCTCCTTATAAATCTTGCTGGAAGCTGTCCAAAAAGCGTTCTGATATTCAATAAATGTCCTTTCTTCTCTTTTATATTTAGTAAACCTATATTGACAGATAAAAAACATCTATTTCTTAAGAAAAAGTGAATTATGGGACAACCTTGCTGAATGTACTTATCTTCAAATTTTTTTGGTTGTTTTTTTGAAGTAGATGCAAACATACCGGGTACTGAGATCAGGGTTGACCGCTTTCTCGTATCCTGTTTCTCCACATCTTCCATTACCATTTCACTTCTCTCTGCTCCATCAGCTTTATATATCCCCTCTTAAATTTTCACTTATGAGACAAGGCTTTCTACAATCTAACAATTCAAAATTTGATACAATAATTGAAAAAATTACAGAAAACGGCACATATACCTTGAAACCTAGAAAATCAACGAACTTCATCAGATTTCTCGTATTTGCAGGCATGACAATCATGGCGATAGTAGGGTTTCTTAGAGGGGAACTTTTCGGCCTGGTGGGAGCAGCGTTTTTTGGGTCGATCGCCTTCACCTATGGATGTGCAGTATTATCATTTTGTGATTACCTCCTCTTAACTCCAGATGGATTCACTTTGCGTACTCTTATCAGTTCATACTCGTTCAAATGGACAGATATAAAGTATTTTGCTGTTTGTGGAGGATATTTGGGCAAAGATGTTAAATTTGGGTATTCAGATCCTCGTAAAACAACAAGTATTTGGACATATTGGGAACAGGGCATACGTGAGGTTTTGATACCACAAACGTACAGCATGAGTGCAAGAACTCTGGCAGAGCTATTAACCGCACTGCAAAAGCACTTCATCCGTGCTGCTTCCAAAGACTCATTTCTTGATCCACAGTCAGTAACTTCAAAAGTTCGTTCACACAGTTCTGCATAGATGAGAACATAAAGCACTTCTGTAATAACTGACAAACACTTCAACTCAATCCCTCAATATTTCTGGTTATCCACCGAATTCCGTGTTACACGTGTAACAACATCATCCCCCAGAGGTTTGACAGTCCCGGGCTGAGCAAGAAATAGGAGAAATGTCAATTCAAGTTATCGAGGGCTCTTTCTCTGTAATTATTTCATGAATAGTGAAATTGACATATATCATCTCCTGTATATCAAGTCAATAAGAAAGGCTTATAACTTCAAACAAGGAGAAGAGTCTAAACCCATAACCACAGAGGAGGTATTATCATGGAATCAATCAGTCATAAAATGGCACAATTTGCCTTACAATTACAATACGAAAACATCCCTCCAGAAGCAGTAAAAGAAGCAAAACGGTTCCTCTTAGACAGTGTAGGCTGCGCATTGGCTGCAGTCAGCAATGAGGACATGGACAATGCATTCCAGTACATACAAGCTTTGGGAGGACACGAACAGGCTACTGTTATAGGGTACGGGTATAAAACCAACATACCCAATGCAGCCTTGATGAACGCGCTGTTAATACGCGCCTTGGATTACAATGATATCTACTGGAAACAGGACCCCTCACACCCCTCAGATATCATCCCTGCCGCTTTAAGTCCTGGAGAGCACCAAAAATGTTCCGGGAAAGAACTCATTGTAGGAATTGTTTCAGCCTACGAACTAGAAATGAGAATGTGTCTAGCAGCTCATCCAGGAGTACGAGAAGTTGGATGGCACCACGCCTCCCTCACGCAGTTCGTCTCTCCAGTGGTAGCTGGAAAAATGCTTGGACTATCACAGGAACAGATAACAGCAGCAGTAGGTATCAGCGGATCATCGCATTCCACCTTCGGTGGTGTTGTGGCAGGAGCCTTAACAAACATGAAGAACACAGCAGACCCCATGGCAACAGAAGCTGGTGTGAGAGCAGCCATGTTAGCTCAAACAGGGTACACTGGACCGGTACACGTCTTTGAAGGAAAAGAAGGACTGTTTGAGGTCATAAACAATGTGAAATGGGATGAAAAAATCTTAACTGATCAACTGGGTGAAAAATTCCTGATTACTGACTGTGAATACAAAGCCTTTCCCACAGAAGCGTTAACCCACCAACCCATTACTGCTGTCCTCAACATTATGAAAGATCACCACATAAACCCTCAACATGTGAAAGAAGTACTCATTGAAACCACCACCCGGGGTGCAGATATTTTATCTGATCCCTCAAAGTACAATCCCCACACAAAAGAGACTGCAGACCACTCGTTACCGTACTGCATTGCAGTGGCTTTAGCAAAGGGGAATGTGCTCCCATCAGATTTTGAGACTGAAGCATTACACGACCCACTAGTGCGGGAGTTGATACAAAAGATAAAAGTTGTGGCAAATCCTGACATTGATGCACTATTCCCCAAGGTGAAGCGTGCTCTCTGCACTATAACGACAAAGGACGGAAATCAACACACACGACAGGAAGACTTCGCACGAGGGAGTAAAGGATACCCCATGACAGATGAAGAGCTAATTTCAAAGTTCAAAGCTAATGCATCCAGCCAAATGACAGAAGCCCGTATGGAAGAGGTCGTTGATGCTACGTTCAACCTTGAACAATTCACTGATATCACAGAGTATGTAACCCTGCTCATCAGCAATAGATGATCTTCTTTCCTTCTTACTTTTCTCTCCTTTTTCTTGAGATGCAGGAGGCTGATCACTCACAGCCGCACCCACACACCTTCATCGTGTTACACGTGTAACATCCTGACTCTTGAAAATCTCCATTCTCTTCTCAAATTTGCTTTACATAAGTAAACACGTCTGTTAATAACTTTACATAAGTAAATATGACTCTTTCAAAAAATGGGGAAATGAAATTGAAAAAGATTCTTATTCCATAACCTTTAAAAGGGAAATGCAAAATTATGAACAGGTGTTACTATGACAGAGCAGAAAGTTTATGATGTAGTCATCGTTGGAGGAGGGCCTGGCGGGCTCACTGCGGGAATCATGTGCGCAGATCGAAAGCTTGATGTCCTCATACTGGAAGGAGGAACCTGGGGAGGTCTTCTGTCCACCTTGTACCCCAACAAGGTCATTCCAAACTATCCAGGGTTTCCAGATGGGATTGTAGCCATCGAACTGGTGAGAAGATGGTTGAAACAGGCCAAAGCGTCCAATATTGAAATGAAAAACGAACGAGTGGTAGAGATTACTCCTGACCGCGTGGTAAAGACTGAGGAAGGCACTGAATACAAGGGTAAGGTAATCATGATCGCAGTAGGTATTAGGCCCCGGCAGCTGGGAATTACAGGAGAACAGAAATTCAACAAGAAAGATAGAGGTGTCTACTACTATGTGACCCACCCTGAGAGTTTCATCGGTAAAAAAGTCCTGGTAGTGGGAGGAGGAGATACTGCAGTAGACGCTGCTTTAGATTTAGTGGATCTGGCAGATGAGATAGCAATCATTCACCGAAAAGACATGTTCAGAGCTGTAGACGAGAACGTGACAAAGATGGAAAAAAGTGAAAAAATCACTATTATGATGAATACGGAACTTGAAGAAATTAAAGGTGAAAAAGTAGTTCAAAAAGTAGTTCTGTGGAAAAACAAGGAGGATAAGACCTTCGAAATCGATGCGGATGCCATTATCTTAAGTGTTGGTATGGTGCCCAACACCGAGATCTTTGAGAAGTTGGGGTTAAAGACCGACAAGAGAGGATATATCCTTACTGACACGTCTCAGAGGACCAATGTGGAGGGAATCTTTGCAGTGGGAGACATTGTGGAAGGCGGCTTCAAATTAATAGTCGTTGGAGCATCCCATGGTGCAGTGGCAGCCCATCATGCGTATTCTTACATTAACAAGCCATATTGGGCAGAAGAAGAAAAGTGGGGCCAGAAATAACCTTTTTTCTTCTTTTCTATTCTTTTCTCTCTTAGGGTTGGTAAAGTATATTTTAGAGTGAACTTTATTGATACTGGTAAAATAGGTGAATAACTGCATGATGACGCAAGTTTTATAAACGCAGTCAGAGAGAACGGAGGGTGGACCGAAAACCCATGTACATAACAGTAGCAGGGTATACTATCGGGTTATACAGCCTGACCACCTACCTGGATTACTTTGCAGTAGCTTTAGGTACCACTCCTTTTCTGCAGTCCATATTAGTCAGTGTGAGAAACCTGGGTGGAAATCTGCTCCAGTTGTTATGGGGAGTACTCTCAGACAGAAGGGGGAGAAGAAAGTTCCTCTTATACGGATTTTTAGTGTACGCGGTAACCACCGCGAGTTTTCTGTGGATTTCATCTCCTGTTACCCTGATAGCCATTGTAGTCGTCCAGTCTTTGTTAGGTTCCATGATCATCCCGGTGTGGAACGCTTTACTAGGGGATTACAGTATCAGGAAAACCAGGGGAAGCTTCATTGGAGAAGTTACTGCAGTTGGTACAATTGCTGCTGTTTTTGCCATTCTCATCGTGGGATATACTTCTGGCTTCATTGAAGATGAATTAAGACAGTATCTCGTTCCATTTACGGTGGCTGTTTTTTGCTTTCTTATGGCTGCAGCATCCTCCCAGAGAATTGAAGAACGGATGAAACTCACCACACAGCGGGCCGCCCTCAAAGAGACAGTGTTAAACGATAAGAAATTTAAGACGTTCTTATGGGTAAATGGAGCCTACAGAGGGGTAATGGCTTTAGCCTGGCCTCTATTTGCGTTCGTTACTGTCAGGGTTATTGATGCTACCAAATTTCAAATGTCAATCATATGGGCAGTCCACATGTTTGTCAGTGCGCTATCCCAGAAGTACGGCGGACGGTTGGTGGACAGAATTGGGAGAAGAAAGTCTTTGTTCCTGTTTAATTTCCCCTTTTTTATGGTAACGTTATTATACGCTTCGGCAGATCACTGGCTGTACTTGGTAGGAGCTTCACTTTTTGGAGGGTTTGCTGCAGGTGCAGGTACAGTAGCTATGAACTCGTATATATTAGACTGCGCTCACGAAGAAAATCGGGCTTCCTATACTGCAATCAACAATCTAGTTTTTGGAGTAACTTCTTTCTGTTCCAGTTTAACGTCAGGTATTGTAGCAGAGTACCTGACAGGGGTCATGGGATTGGTTTCAACACTCCACGTGATGCTGTACGCCATAACTATCCTTCGCATTGGGGTTTCCTTTTTGTACTTGAGGGTAGAAGAAACAGTGACCCAGTAGTACTACTTGATGCTCACCCTGATATCTTCCTTAACAGTTCCAATACAGATTAACGAATACAATCCGCGAATGCCTTTGATTGTTCCTATCTTCTCTACTTCCAAATCACGAAGCTCCTTATTGGTTTTAACCTTGACCTTTACCAGGATATCCCACTCTCCTGAGATCTCGTGGACTTCTAAAACCTCATCGAGTTTGGCTATTTGTTCTGCTATCTTTCTAATTTCAGAAATCTTGTCAATAGACACTCTAATGTAAGCAGTTGTTAGAATACCCAGTTTTTCACTATCCAGCAGAGGGACTACTGCTTTGATTATCTTTTGTTCTTTGAGTCGTTTCGTTCTATCATAGATGGTCGATTCGGGGGCACCTATTTCTGAAGCCAAATCTTTGTAAGAAATAGTAGCATCATTCTGCAGTTTTCTCAGTATATCCTTGTCAAGTTCATCGAGTTTTATATCCCTCTTCATGAATACGCCTGCTAGTGAAGGTATTTATCCTTTTTGGTGAAGAGCTGCAGCATCTATGGGGCTCTTGAGGTGTGCAGTAGTTGACTAACCTTTGTCAGTGGCATGGTTGCCGTCTCTGTAATGACCAATTCAATAGCAAAGAATATGAAGAGTCTTGGACATCTCTGTAGTAAGGATTGAAAAAGCATGTACTGTCAGCTCGCTGCAGCCTCCGAAAAGAGATTTTCTAAAAAAGCTTTTGTAAATGACTTCCTTTTCCTGCATCTTCCAGGTTGATACCAAAGACAGTACTGCAAAGTAAAGAAACAGCCTTTTTAAAAAAATAAAATGGAAATCTGGAATCGCAGTTTTCCGACCGAACAAGTCTGTCACGATTCCAGAAACAAATCGTATCCTTCCTAGTCGCTACGTCATTGGCAACATTTGCTTGACAGGTTATTTCAGTAATTTTTCTGCCTTTAAAATTAATTTTTTTAGCATTTCATACTCTTTAGCACTCTTTAAATCAATCAAAGGTTCCACTTGTCTATAAGTTTTATATATTCTGGGTTCATTTAACTGTGCACATCATCACTAAAGGGTACGAATCAAGAATCATGTTACACGTGTAACAAAAGCACGTGTAACAAAAGCAAGATAAACAGATTGGGAACATTTATAAGGTCTTTTAACAATAGTTGCGCATCCAAATAAAAGGAGGTGTCAAAATGCCTTTACCCCTCGCATCTGTAGAAAAGTTGATTCGAAAAGCGGGTGCTTACAGAGTGTCTGTAACAGCATCCAAAGAACTGGCATCCCACCTTGAGGATGTAGCTGTTGAAATTGCACGAGAAGCCATAACACTGGCAGAGCATGCTGGAAGAAAAACAGTAAAAGCTGAAGATATTAAACTCGCACTAAAGCGAACAATGTGACACTCGGTGGGACGCTAGGAAACATATGAAGAAGGGTGCTGGACAGAACGATGGGATGATAGCCTTGAAGGAGTCCAGCCCCTGGTGAAACCTGTCTCGTTAAGTAATCACACTCAGGGTTTGCACAAAATTAGATAGACTTCTAAAATGACAGCCTATTTCTCGGCAAGAAAGCCCTTCTTTTCTGTAAATTGTCACTAATAACCTTATGTCGCTTTTGAATCCTTTTCCTTCAGGTATAGACATATTAAATCCTCCGTGGTATACGCTGGAAGGAATGCATCTCCACATGGGATATCCATTATATAAAATATAGTAGATTTATAAAATAAAATATTATAATTACTATATGAACTTTAGTGTAGAGCACCCTCTTTCAGCATGTCACATTCATGTAACGAGGGTTAGTTTCTTATGCTATAGTAACCACAAAGGTTGTTTGAATGATACTATTTCCAGAGACGCGGAATGACTCGGCCCGTTTTTTCCACGTACGACTGGTACTCTTCTCCAAATGTTTCGCGCATCATCTGTTCCTCACGCGGCACCCGTAACACATACAGAAAAGGGAAAACCACCAGCAAGGACAGCCCTGCAATCCAGTTCTGCAGTAATAATGGCTGCGCAAAACACCACAACCAGAGGGCAGCGTATATAGGATGTCGGATGTAGTGGTATATGCCCTGGGTTACTAATGAGTGGTTCTCTTGAATTTGCAGCGTTGGCGACCAGTTGCGCCCCAGATCAGCGTATGATCTCCAGAGTATCAGTAACGCAGCAGCAAAGATAACGACACCAACCCAGCCAGCCCATACTGGTAGGTGGTAATTCGCAACGTCCAGCCACGAGGTGAACACGTAGATGAGAGGAATAAGCTGCCATCCTGCATAGGTAATAAGGTCTAGGAGGAAGTCCTGCCTTCTCATGCGATTGTCTGCAATTCTGCTTCGCTTGTATCGCCTTACACTGGGTGCATACACACCAAACAAATATGTGATTAACCCAACCAAGAAAATGATCTCGAAGATATTGTCAAGCATGGGAGGTTCTCTCGTTTGAACATTAAAAAGCTTACGTACAAGAAGGTTATTTGCACCACTTTACCAATTTTACTTCAGACAATTGACAGCTACTGTTAAAAGGCTGGATTTCTTTTATATTTTTGGAGTTGGTCTAAAATTTTTACACATCGCTTGATGTTGTGATGTTGTTTTTTCCATTAATTATTAATTACTTCCTTTTGGTTAGCATCGTTTTGCGGGAATCAAAATTATTTTATCAGTGATGGGAAACGCTGAAAGGTATATGGTTATAGAACCCCGTGCATTCTTGTAAGCTACACCAATGTCTGTCCATTTGTCTTTGCCTTCTATGTCCTTTACTGTTCTCACGAGATAGTCTGGTATTGTGCTCATAGGGTTCACCTCCTCTTTGAAGTTGCAGCCTCTGAGGTTGATACAACTCGTGCTGAATGAAAGATTTTGTAGTATTCTTTTTCTCCTAAGTGGAAAATGAGAGAGAATAATTCGTTTTGTTGGGGATTATTCAGGAAGGATAACCTGGCTAAAAGGTATTGACCCACTGAGAAGAATACAGATGTTGAGGGGAGCATTCCTAAAATGTGTGTTAATTCTCTGTGATAGTGAGACTGAAATAAGAAATCCAAGACAAAGTAGCTGTCAAGACCGTAAGGGTAGAAAGCGGGCTGTATGTTGACGAATTGGGGTAGTTCAGAAAGCCACTTCTGGTATTGGACGAATCGGATTTTGGACTCTCTTAGAACGGGCATGACTCGTGATCTTGTATTATGTCTAAATTTGTGGTAGAGAGTCCATTCTTGTTTTTTCCAGGGGATGTATGGGATTTCTTCGTATAGAGTGGATTTTTGCTTTGGACGAGATATTGCAGTATATATTCTTTTGATGGATTGATCCCAGTCTACTGATGTTACCTTCGAAAGGCATGTTGCACTTTTTGCACCTTGGTGAATACACTGGTTGAACCCTTTCAACACGGAAAAGTCCATCGATTTTTCACAAATCAACAGTACATTCCAGTTTCCTAAAGATAAATTTCTGTGAATCACGTTGGGAAACCCGTTAAATTCTTGGTAAGTGGGTACAGGATGCTCAAATTCAAGAAATGCAGCATACAATTTGTAATTTTGAGCAGGTTTTACAAAGATTAAAGGTCCCTTCATAATGGACAATTTATACATTTCCTGTAGATACTGTGACGCTTTACTCCTGGAGATGCCTGTATTCTTGGTAATCTGGTACAAAGGGATAGAAGGATTCTCATACACTTGTTGATAGATTTTGTGATAGTCTTTTATTTTCTTTGGAGTATCACTTATGGTATCACCTGCCCAACTAACTTCTTCATTTCTTTCACGAGCTTCAATATTCGGAAAATTGAATTTTCTCTATCCATTGGAACACCTCCCAACTAACTTTACCAGGTCTTTCATAAGTTCCACTATTTGTTGACCTTTCTCTGTCAGGGAGTACCACTTCTCTCCATTCTCTAGTTCATGATCCTGGATAAGGTTAAAAAGTAATAATTCACGTAACCGCATATTCACTGTGAAGGTGTTTGTGACCTCTGTGAGATCTGTGTAAAATCCTCCTCCGTGCTGATTCAGGTATTCGATGATTTTCATGGTATCTTTTGCACCCAACACCTGGAAAAAATCATCTTCTGTAACCATTGATACACCTTTAAAATTCAATTACTATTCTTTAACAGGCCCTTGAGCTCTAAGAGTCGTTCCAGAACACTTTTTCCTTTTTCTGTTAACTCTAGTCTATCGGTGATTATTCCAGTCTTTTGGAGCTTTTTTACTAAATCTGTCACAGTGATATTTCTTACCAGCGTATTCAAATCCTCTTTTCTGCATTGAGGATGGGTTTTGATGTACTCTAAGACTTCTGGTGTCCCATAAGCACCCAGAAAATAGAGTCCTTTATTGATTTTATCAGATGAACTCTCCATACCACCTTCCCTGTCACTCAACCCAAGGCGTACCTCTAAAATATCGAATGCAGTACACTCTCCTTTGTCAAATGACATTTTGATTTCAGCCACCAATGGGTGAGGCACATCCAGGGGGAAGTTTTCATTTTCTTCATCACGTTCGTGGTCAAAGTCGCATTCTATTACCGTTTCAGAAGTTACAATGCGTATGCGCTCTGTATCCCAGAATAAATCTCCAAGTACACCTTCCATGCATGGGAGGTGTTCTCTGAGTAATCCTCCGCATACAGGACAGGTGACACTCTGTTCATTTTCCATTTTGTCAATCATTGTATCACCCAGGTTACATAAATCCATATCCGATCAGTCTCTCATCTTTTTCTTTCAGTTTCTGGTACTCTTTCCATTCATCTTTTGTCACAATGTAGATTTCTCTTTTCTCGTAGGTGGGCTTGATTAGCTTGACCACCCCTTTATCCACGTACTCCTGTACGATGTATTCCTTGATCTTCTCCAGGTGCTTTACTTCTCCTCTTAAAACACATGCAAAGTTGAATAGTTCTGATAAATACCCTTTCTGGTTTATTTCTGGTCTCTCCTTTCTTAAATTTGTTTTATCTATCGTCATGATTCCACCTCCTGATCATCTTTGTTTACCCACCTTCCACTTCCATCAATTTTTCTTTCACAAAATCTTTAGTATCACAAGGACATATTTCCAGAATGTCAAAGACGGTACAATCCCCTTTACCATCAAATTCAGTAGAAATCACAGCAGTCACTGTATGCAATTCTTCCAAACCACTATCTTCCTCCTCATCGTAGTAATGGACAAATTCATGCTTAAGAACTGCTTTCGAGGTTATAATACGGGCATACCCAACAAAGTACAGCCCATTTCTAACGACGCTTTCTACATCTGGTAGATGCGGTTTGCTCACTGATTTTTCGCACACTGGACATACAAATGTCACACATTCTTTTCTGCATTCTACTGGTATCTGTCTTAGAATTGATTCTGAACAGTCTTCCTCTTTAATTTCATTTCTGTCCTTTTCTAGGGTATGTCCTAAGCTTGCGGTTCCTTTTGGCAACTATATCCCTCCTTTCATCTTTTTGCTATCTTCCATCCATCCCTAACTCTGCGATTCTTTTATCTCCCTGGAAGCTGCCCTGTGCGTCAAGGCGTTGTATCCTTTCAAAGGATGAAAAGGAGAACCTCATCTCCCAGGGGGGCTTCTGAGTAACAGCGGATATGGTAACGCTGTACTCCCCAGGGTGAGAGCCGGATTAAATCCGGCTCCGGGGTGAAAGATATGACTGAAAGTAGAAGCTGAAGCCTCTACCACAGTCTGCGCACTAGGTTAGCTGAAGCAAAAGATTTCATTTTCTGACTTCTTTTGCTTCTACAAATTATTATTCAAGCTCCTTAAAAACTTTTCTACCGAAAAAACGCCATTTTTTTCTGAAAGAAATGTTTGCATGGCAAAGAAATGATTTACACAGCCTCTACGAAGGTTAGATGTCTTTCCCCCAGGCTAGAGATCCTTGGCCCAGTAAGCTTCAATTGGACCACGTGATCTCCTCCTGATAATTCCTTTTCTCAAAAGTTCGGTTGCTAGTGAAGGAATATTTAATCTATTTGGTTCTGTTCGTGAATCATTTCCTCTGATATATTTTTTAGGTACATGAGCGTACAGGAATAACTTGTCAGAGACTTTGAAAAACCAAGATGATGAAGGTAGTTCAGAAAATAACTCAACAATAAAATCTTCATAATCAGTCTCGAAAAGAAAGAGATAGGGCTCGTATTTAGATACCTTTTCCGGGAAATAACTCGTAGCAATGGTGCAGCATTCAGGAAGTCTTTCTAACCATTGACGCAATTCATTCCTGGAAATATGATAATCTTTTTTCACCGGGGCAACTGCTTTTCTCATATCATATTTGAAGTATCTATATAAAATTTCGTCTTTTTCACTCCATTCTATTGTCTTATCAAAGTGGGTTTTGATATACCCCTTTGGTATATACTCTTTTGGGTTGAACTCCTTTATTTTCTTTCTTATGATTTGTATTGCATCATCCCAAGAATGGTTGGGAGCGAAGGCCACATAATAATCAGAACGTAAACCCTCCACAACTATGTCTCCTTCAATATTCATCTTTTCCCTGGAAATCACCCATAGATCGGCAAACCCATACATCAATGCATGGAGAATAACATTTTCATCTTTACGGTATTTTTGATACAGTAAATCAGGGTCTTCGCATTTGATAAAATACATGTACTCAGGAAAATTTCCATATGACATCTTTCTGGCTTCAGGTCCCACAATGTACTCTTCAACAAGAGCTTTCTTTAATGTCCTTGACGCATTTCGAATTTGTAGAATCTCAC
>JGI2171J19970_10001008_pt1 | contig 15621 bp, 7 predicted proteins | sample DeeMarSWOR324_28_FD_19970 | JGI IMG/M metagenome (IMG submission 19970) | reverse complement strand
CCTAATACACAGTCTTCAATAAGCTTTTCCAATTTGTTGAGGTAGTCTTCTCCACTCCTCATTTCGCATCCCAGTCTCTGCGGTTTGAAGCCTTTTTCTCTTAGATAATTTTCAATAAATGATAAGAGAGGATAAATATATTCAACGTGCTTTCTCTCGGAATAGACAAGAACACACGAGAGCTCTCCCTCTATGCGAATTTTGTTAACCATTTTCTTATTCTTTATGCCATCTTCTACCGAATTTTCCACGAGACTCCTCCTCATGCTCTAGATCCTAACTTGTGGTTATGTATATGTCTATTGTTTTAAACTTTTGTGTTTCTGAAGCGTAATATGAAGTCAGCCTGAAAAAATTAGGGTAATTTTACAGGGTTCTTTGTATCCCTGTTGTAAGCGGTGGATAAATCCAAGAGGTTATCTTGATACTTACTTGTACAGTATTCTATCTGTCTATGACTACGTTCCTCCTTCATTGCTACAATCCCTTATCTCTTATGGTCAGGGATCACCCCTGAGGAAAATGTTTTTATACAGGAGAGAGCATACCAGTGCATGCGGAAGTTTTCAGATGAAGAGCTTTTGGAGCTTCACCGAAGAGGGTTAACAGACAGAGAGATCAGTAAGGAGCTTGGTGTTACACAGGCCGCTGTGAATTATCGTCGTGAAAAACTGGGATTGAAAAACAACTATACACGAAGTACCTTCTCTGACGACGAACTGCTCAGGCTGTCCAACCAAGGACTGAACGACCATGAAGTCAGTAAAGCTCTTGGCGTTACTCAGGCTGCCATCAACTACAGAAGGGGGAGATTGGGATTAAAATCTAACTATATTCGTGAAAAAGCCTTCTTAGACCTATATAATAAAGGATTATCATCTGAAGAAATGGCCCAGAAGCTGGATGCCCCACTTCCTGCTATTCTGCACATGATGGGAAAATACGAAATAGTCCCAGAAAAAGCAGTGGCAGAGGCCGAAACATAAAGAATGTAAAAGTTTTTTCACCAATTACTCATTCTTCATTACCATATACTGATTCTTCAAACTCTTTAAAAATTGACCGAAAAGCTTATAAAGGATAATTGTTAAAGGTGTCAAAACAAGTAAAGGTAGAAGGCTATGAAAAATATCACTTTCAAGAACATACCGGATAATCTCTACTATAAAGTAGTAGAGTGGAAAGGAAAGCTGCGCTGTGCCACGTGGCAGGATTTCCTGGAAAAGGTGATCTCTGTCTTAGAGGAATCTGAAGATAGTACAATCGTACAGCAGATATCTGAAAGATCATAATACAGAAACCCAGCCGCGGAGTCAACAGGATTTCCAGCTTTGGCTTTCTTACGAAAACGATAGTAGTTTCCACTTTATTGAGTAAATGTCACTTTATCTTTGTAAAGGGAACTTTTTAGAAAGATATTTATTAAAGTAACTATTTTGATAGTAGTAATCAGAAAAACGATGAAAAAGAAATCTTTCTTTTTATCCTTAATACTGCCAGTATATGGCTTCCTTAAGCGAAAAGTATATAAAGGAATAAATGCATAAGAATTAAAACCTTCAATTAGACGAATGTTCCAAAAGATGGCATGAGAAAAGTTCTCTGACCATCAGGGATCAAGTCTGACAAAAGGAGGAAAGGATATGGCGAACACAAAACCAAAAAGAATCAAAAGCCTAGTCATATGCGTGCTTCTTTTGGGAAGCATGATCATACTTAGTTCGAGAGAGGTAGCAGCCCAGAGTATTGGAGGTACAGTGTACGAAGATGCGAACATGAATGGTGTCCTTGATGGTGCAGAGGCTCCGCTGGTTGGCGCTGATGTTTTTCTGGATTATCCTGCTGGAATGTCGACTGTCAGTGGTGGAGGAGGTGCATACAACTTTGCTACTAGCATGGGGTTCCATTGGGTGACAGTGAGAATGCCTGGATACAAGACAGTGACCAAGAACATTCAGGTTACTGGGGCCATGACGTTAAACTTTGGGTTAGTCCCTTTTGAGTCCATTACTGGAAGAGCCATAAAAACAGATGGTACAGGTGTGGTGGGAATGCATGTGGAGGTGTATGACCAGACCTTCACGTTCATTCAGGAGACGTTCACAGATGTCTTCGGGAATTACTGTGTACACGGGCTGGCTCCGGGCGTGTATCATTTGCGCATCATGAAGGCAGAATACTTTGACCAATGGAAGTACAATATTGTAGTAGACGGGGTTACCATTCTTGGAACACAGTACAACTGGCATACCACCCCAAATGTTAACTTTACCAATTTGAGTTACGATCACGGCATGATCTTTGGTACAGTGTTCTCTGGTGCAGGACCTTTGCCAGGAGCAGTGGTAGAAGTTCCTGGATTGGGACTGAGTACTACTACTGATGCTTTTGGAAATTACAGCATACACAATATACCGGCAGGCTGGTACTACGTGGTAGCGAAAAAGAGTGGATTTCAGACTGGTGTGGAGTTCATCTGCGTAACCAACGGTACTACAGGTCCTACAGGTCCTGTCAATTTTACGTTAACAACAGCCACTGGTCTGCCCATTATTGAAGGATCAGTTTCTGATGGTATTCACGCCATCGAGAATGCTCTGGTGGAAATACCTGGTCTTTTCTGGACATATGGAACGACATTGGAGCTGTACACAGACAAGGCAGGGTACTACATCTTTGCAGACTACCCTGGCAGCAATACGTATGCTCCTCACCCTCTGGGTCCTGGTAAGTTCACTATTGTGATGAGAAATGAAGCAGGTATCACCACAGACGAGAGTGACAACCACCACAAAACCAATGCTCGTATCGTAATAACTCAAATGTGGCGGGTAACCAGAGCGGATTTCAAACTAGAGGAAAATCCTGGTATCAAATTCGGGAGAGTGATCAACACAGATGGCATTGGTGTGGAAGGAGCAATTGTGTCCGTTCCCTACTCTCCATACAGAACAGTGACCGACAGCAATGGTGTCTTTGCTCTAGAGCTGCCCTCAGAGACTTACTCTGAAGACTGTGATCCAGGTACTGATATTTTACCGTATCAGACTGCTCGAGGATTTGATGAAATGAACTACTGCGGCATGACAGATACCTTCCAGCTGGGAGTAGTCACTCCATTACCTGCGCCACAGGCAGGAAACCCTCACCGAATGCACAAAGCCCGGTATTTGATCAAAGTGGAAAGAGGAACCTACATTACCACGCTGGAATACTACATACCAGTGCCAGGCGGACCTGGTCTCCAACCGGGTGATCCCCCTGATCCCTGCGATATCTGTGTAAATGGCATTATTCTCAACTACAAAACAGGTGTCTTAAAAGGACAGGCGTACGATGGAACAGGCCAGCCAGTTACCAATGGCTTTGTATTCGTTGCAGGGCGCGATGTACCATTACAGGCTAATGGGTTTTTTGAGACCCATGATGTCCCTGCTGGTACGTATACTGCAGCAGTTATCGATCCTACCAGGACCATTCTGGGTACAGAAACTGGAATCCATGTGTACTACGATCAGGTCACCTATGAGGTTATCAACTTGGGTCCCACGCCAACGACGCTCTTCATTTCAGGGTTCATCTACAGTAACAAAGTGAGGTTGGATGCATCAGGTGACACACTGCCAGATGCCAACGGGTACTCAGCAGGTGCAGCCTTTGATCCAGGAGAAGGTATACCTGGGGTCACGGTAGAGACCACGGCCACGTACAGTGCAGTAACAGATTCGTACGGGTTCTACTGTATCACAGGAATACCCACCACAGTGACGTCTACAACTATTGTGGCCACCAAATCAGGGTACATTACCATTGCCAATCCATTTGTAGCACCAGTTTCCATATTGTTCTTCTTCCCAGGATTTGCTGGGACAGCAGGAGCAACTGTTTCTCCCATGTCCAAGTTCAGAGGGAGTCTGTCTGGAAGAGTGACCAATAAGGATGGAAGAGATATCTCAGGTGTTATAGCGAGCATCTGGGAACCCGCACAGATCATGGATGAAACAGATACCAATGGATTCTACATCTTTGAGGATGTGGAGTACGGTTCGTATTTAATCATGGTATGCGGTGGCGGTACGTGCGGTATTGATTACAAGGTTACCTTCAGCAGAGGATCTCCATTTCAGCCGGTGACAGTAGACGGAAATGTGACCAAGGACATAACTATGGAGAAAACGAAAGGCAGAGTGGAAGGAATTGTGAACGATGGTGTAAATCCGCTCCAAGATGTGGCAGTCAGAGTGTCAGGGAAATACTATTCTTCTACAGATACAGTGGGATACTACACTATGCTGAATGTTCCTTCTGGTACCCACACTGCTTACGCCTACGGTTTCGGGTATCAAATACTGAAACATAATAATACTGATCAGAGTATCGGTATTAGCCAAGGACAGATCTTCACTGCCAACTTCTCATTAACGGGCGGACTAATGAACACGGGATGGATCGAAGGATACATAACCTTGGAGTTAACTGATGGGTTCTGTGATGTAATAGCACGACTCAATCCGTCATTTGATTTTGCTACAACAGACAGTGAGGGATACTACTTGATCACCGGTGTGAGCACAGGAACGCAGTACTATGTTCATGGAGAAAAAGCCAACTATATGACTGTGCAACCTGCAGGCCCTCTTGCAGTGAATGCAGGCGTAGGTACATGGGCAACCCTTGTACATTTGAAGCGGTGCACTGGGAGCATTGGTGGGTATATCACAGATTCTCAGACAACAGCTCCCATAGTTGGTGCCACAGTGATTCTCTCAGATATGAATCGGAATGATGAAGTCTCTATCTGGTATCCTGGCACTGATTACTATACAGATTACGTGAGATCAAAGATCTATGAGACCACTACTTCGGCAGCAGAACCATATACAGATTCGAACACAAATGGTTCTTATGACCTAGGCGAACCCTACACAGATTCTAATGGAAACGGTCAATGGGACGGAGCAGGATACTACTGGTTTACTAATGTTCCTTGGTCAGATGCCAATACATCAGGGCTGAACAAGACGTGGGCCTGGACAGTAGTGGTAATTGAGACAGGATATGCAGTCGGTGTGAGCAATGCAACTGTGGTGTGCGGTAGTACCAGTACAGTAAGCTTTACCATAGATCCTCTGTGTGCAATAGCAGGAAGTGTGACATTTGATCCTTTGTGTGCATCCTCTGCCACTGTAACAGCTACACAGATAGCAGGAGGAGATGAAGGGTCTACAGAGTTCGGCTGGTCCAGCAATGGAGCAGCCACTGTTATGAACAGTGGAGATAGTTATTACATTGGACATTTACACCCCGGCGCTTACGATGTGACAGCTGCAGCGGGCAGTTGTTCTATGATCAGCCCTGTAACACCGTATACGGGAGCATATGCAATACCAGCGAACTATAGAATGACGACTCTTGGGGTTGACTTCGGCTTTGGTATTTCATTAACATCTGGTGGATCAGGATCAAGTGGAAAGGGCTCAGAAAGCGATGAACAAGGAGAACAAGAACAAGGAGAACAAGAACAAGGAGAACAAGAACAAGGAGAACAAGAACAAGGTGGTGAACAAAGCTCAGGTTCAGATAGTAGCAGTACCTCAACTGGACAACAGCAATCTCAACAGGACCAGCAGGGTGAGCGCCACGATAGCAAACTTCTCATGGAGCTGGCTACCCAGGCCATACGTCAGGCAAAGACATTCAAGAAGAAAGTCTACGACGCTCTGGAACAAATAGATGACACCCCTGGTGAAGTGGAAGAACTTCTCTATCAAGCAGACGCGTACCTGGAAAAAGCACTGGAATTCTTTGAACAGAAGAACTATGCAGAAGCTCTCGTGTGGGCAGACAAAGCTATCCAATACTACCAAGAGATCCTACAATTACTTACCTAACCTTTCTTTTTCCTTTTTGAATTTACTATTACAATAGTAATTTTTAAATATACTATCCAAATAGTAACTTAATTCTATCTTACTATGAAGATAGTACCTTTTTTAAAAAAGTAACTATCTAAATAGTAGCATTTCGAAAATGGATGGTAGAAGAATATTTATTTATATCTGGAATAAAAACTATACATAGGCTTAATGACCGAAAAGTATTTAAAGGGTAATAATCATAGGGATTCAGCAAAGAATCAGAACTCAAATCCAAAATGATGACAAGATGTCTTGTCTTGCCATCTTGGATGAAGTCTGACGAACCATTAGTAGGAGGTAAAAAAGATGGAAAACAGAAAAGCGAAGCGAGGCTTAAGCCTCCTCATATGCATTACACTAATCGGAAGCTTAGTCATATTTGGAGCAGAGGAAGCTAATGCACAACCGTACGCTATTGCAGGGTTGATCTACGCTGACGTCAATATGAACGGGATATACGATCCAGCAAACGGTGATTACATCATTGCAGGTGATACGTGGACTGATGCTAACGCTAACGATCGGTTCGACTGGCTAGATGCAAACGGCAACGGACTGATGGAAGCAGGAGAAGCTGGAGCCGGTGAGTGGGTGACGCCTGGAGATGACATTGGGTTAGCACCTGGGTTCAATCCAGTAGGTGCTGGAGACAATGTGTTTGAAGGACCAGAAGTTTGGTTAGATCAGCCAAATGCACCTGTTTCGCCCACATGTACGGCCAATGAAAACACTGGATATGCTCTCACAGGTCTACCTTTAATTCCAGCAAATTATCCCTGGACACATCCACTCTCAAACTACATTCTCCGAAACCTTCAGCCAGGATACCACTGGGTGACAGTACGATGTCCAGGCTTTTACACACAGACCAAGAATGTGACTGTGTTCGGTAATGTACCAGTGAACTTTGGATTAATCCCCTTTGATTCCATTACTGGAAGACTGGTAAAGACTGATGGAACAGGAATCTGTGGCATGTGGGTGACTGCTACTGCAACATCGCTTCCCTACAGTGCTCAAAACCTTCAGATAAATACACTTTCAGATGCAGCGGGTAATTACGTTCTGAAGGGGCTGCCCCCAGGACAGTATACGGTAATGGTGAATAAAGTTGAGTACATTCCGCAGCAGAAATTGAACATTACTGTGGATGGACGGACCTATCCCAATACGCCCTTCATGGTGAACGCACGCACCACTACAGGGATCGACTTCATCAATCTGAGCTACAACTATGGAATCATTACAGGTCTAGTTATTGGCCCACAGGGTGTTGTGGTGGAAGTGCCTGGACTGGGACTCTCTACTACCACAGATGCAGCAGGCACGTATACTATAGGAAACATTCCTGCAGGCTGGTACTACGTTACCTACAAGGCAACAGGGTGGTTCATTGGAGTCCAGTTCGTCTGTGTCGGCCCTGGCCCTGGCGTGACCATACTGCCCCCCTACACGATGTCTGCGTGCGGACCTTGTACAAGTCCCACCATTGAAGGGTCAATAACCGACGGTATACAAGCCATAGAGAATGCTATCATTGAAGTACCAGGAATGGGCTGGGTCTTTGGGAGCGGAATGGAAGTGTACACTGATAAAGCAGGATACTACATTCTCACTGATCTAGGAACTTCACAATCCCCTAGCTATGTGACTCACGTTTTTATGCCAACCACTGGTCGATTCTTTGTGGTGGTGCGCAACGAAGCAGGAATCATACTGGACGAATGGGATGACCATCACAAATCTTCAGCCCGAGGAGTAGAAATCACAGCAGGAAGAATTACCAGAGCAGACTTCAAGCTGGAAGAGAATCCAGACTACAAGTTCGGTCGAGTAACCAATACAGACGGCATTGGCATAGAAGGAGCCAAAGTGTATGTTCCCAATTCTCCGTACACCACAGTGACAGACAGCAATGGATACTTTTTCTTGTCTCTACCTGCAGAGACCTACTCGGAAGGATGTATCATGACTTGGCAGGCCAATATAAGGCCAGGCAGACGGAGAGAAGAGACCATACTCTGTGGATTCAGAGATATATTCCAGCGAGGTATAGCAAATCGCTTGCCGTCTCCAGAGTCAGCATTCCCACGCAGAATGTACAAAGCTCGGTACTTGATCGTGGCGGAAAAGCCAAACTACTTCGATGCCATCCTCGTACATATCTCATCGCCTGGTCCAAAAGGAATCAATCGTCCTCCAGCTGGCGATGAGGGTGAGCCAGGAGCCCCAATAGATGACTGCGAACAGTGCATGAACACCCTGATCATGACCATAAAGACTGGTATCTTAAAAGGTCAGGTCAAAGATTCTTCAGGAAATTACCTGAACGACGGCTTTGTCTTCGTGTGCGGAAGAGATGTACCTATCAGGGCTAACGGCTGGTTTGAGACTCTGGAAGTGCCAGTCGGTACCTACACTGCAGTGGTTACTGATGCTACCAAACTACAGATTCTGGGAGTGATAGATGGAGTTCAGGTCAGATATGACCAGATTACCTATAAGACCATCACACTGCCAGCATCGCCGCCTGGGAAGTTCATTTCAGGGTTTGTGTATCACAATACAGTGAGGCGAACAGTGGCCCCAGATGCTCCCGTCGATGGAGTTGCTGCTTGGCAGGGATATATTATACCAGATCAGAACGGTTACTCTCCAGGCACTAACTTTGAACCGGGAGAGGGTATATCTGGTGTGACAGTGAAAACCACGTTCGGAGGCATGACAGCATACACGGACAGCTACGGGTTCTACATTATCAAGAATGTTATTCTCCCCACAGGAACATCCTCAACTACTATTGTGGCTTCCAAGGCTGATTACATCACGCTGGCCAACCCCTCAGTGGCGCCCTCAGATGGACTGAACTTTGTCAATGGCTTTGCGGGAGGCGCTGGTGTGACTGTCTTCCCCATGTCCAAGAGGAGAGGTACCTTGAACGGCAGAGTAGTCAACGAAGATGGCCGAGACGTATCAGGTGCAACAGTTTCAGTGTGGATACCCTGGGAACGTAAGGATGAAACAGACACCAATGGGTTCTACATATTTGAGAACCTTGAGATCGGTACGTATCTGATGAAGATTTGCGGCGGCGGTGAGTGCGGTATTGACTACTGGGTCACCTACAGTGTCAATGAATTCGGTCAGGGAGAACCTGTGGTACTGAACAGTATTGTGACAAAAGACTTCACATACAAGAAGCGGACAGGAAGAGTCCACGGATTTGTCACAAATAATGCAGCCCCACCCCAGCTTCTGCAAGACGCTGAGGTCGTCCTTTCAGGGAAGTACAAGGAACTCACCGACTGTAATGGATTCTACACCATTCTGGATGTACCCACAGGTACCCATACGGGAACAGCCTACAAGGCAGGATACCAGATGCGGAAGTACCAAGATTTGGATGCCAGTATTGGCGTTGGATGGTCCTGGTACGGCGGTATGCCTGTGAGGGTTGATTGGGCAGCAGCAGGAGCTGCGTTACCTGTTCCAAATCCAAACCCACCAGCAGTGCCAAGTCCGTTACTAGCTATGACCACTACGCCCATTACAGGATGGATATCCGGTTATCTCACATTAGAGCTAACTGATGGATTCTGTGAGGTTCACGTCAGGGTCAACCCCAGCGGCCAGCATGTGGTTACTGACAGCGAAGGGTACTACATCATCTTGAATATCCAGCCCTGGGATCAGTACTACTTGCACATGGAGATCACAAACTACCAGGTGGAGACCAAAGGGCCTATTGCAGTCAGTGCAGGAATAGAAACCAAGGTACCTATTGCCCACTTGAAGAGGTACAGCTGTACAGTATCAGGGCATGTCAGAGAAGGCGCTGAACCAGTAGCTGGAGTACAAGTTAAACTGTCAGACATGCACAGAACACAATTAGAATCCTCTTTGTACGGCAGACACTTAGGCCACTACATGACAACTACTGACGGATCAGGATACTACGAGTTTAATGATGTCCCCTGGTCAGATGCCCAAATATCTGACCTGAATAAGACCTGGGCATGGACTGTGGTAGCCACAAAGACTGACTACTATGTCGGCGTCTTGAACGTGGTGGTAGTCTGGCCAGACTGCGGCGTGAACAATGCCAACATCAACTTGATATCCATGAACGGAGGTATCTCAGGTACGGTCACCTGGGATGCAAGCTGCGCAAGTGAAGCCACTGTCACAGTCTCCCAAGTATTGGGAGGATCAGGAGGCGGAAGTGCCACCGTGAGCAGCAGCGGAGATACGTATCTGATCAAGAATCTGCCACCCGGTGCCTACGATGTCACAGCGACAGCAGGCAGCTGTATATTAGCCAATGCAGTCCCACCCCCACCGTACACAGGAGCGTATGCGGTACCTGTGAACTCTATTACCACAGACATTGATTTCGCCTTCCAGACATCAGGAGCGCCCCAACCACCACCAGATGCACCCACGTTGATAAGCCCAGCCAATGGAGCTACTGACACCAGCTGTACGCCCACATTAGACTGGTCAGATTCCACAGGAGCCACCACCTACACGGTCCAGGTATCAGTGGCGTCGAACTTCAGTTCTTTAACTGTCAATCAGACCGTTTCCTCGTCTCAGTATACGATCCCCTCAGGCGTATTAACCAGCTTCACCATGTACTACTGGCGGGTCAACGCTACCAACATCAATGGTACCAGCGGATGGTCTGCAGTCTGGCACTTTACAACCGGTGATTGCGGTGGCGCAATTGTGCCCGATCCACCAACGCTAATAAGTCCCTCCAATGGAGCTACTGACACCAGCTGTACGCCCACTTTGGACTGGTCAGATTCCACAGGAGCCACATCGTACACAGTCCAGGTATCCACAGATGATATGTTCTCATCAACTATTGTCAACCAGACAGTCAGTGTCTCACAGTACACCATACCAAATGGGACACTCTCCAGCTTCGAAACGTACTTCTGGCGGGCCAATGCATCCAATTCTGCAGGAACCAGCGGATGGTCTGCAGTCTGGAACTTCACCACTGGCGATTGCGGCTGGGTCTGCCCAGGTAATGTGTGCGGTACCACAGATCCACCAGAATGTACAGTCAGAGCATACCTGGCAGGGCACTTGAAGAACTCTGCAGCACCGTTCTACTACGAGACCACATCAGATGCTCAAGGACATTTCTACTTCAACCTGCCCAGCACTGCATGGGACCCCCTGTACGAACAGGAAAGAGAGCCTTCAATCTACAATATCGTGGTCTCCAAGGATGGGTATGTCACAGAATTCAAGAGTGTGGAAATAACCAGCATTACTGTCACCTGGTACGACAAAGACGGGAGCGTAACAGACGGGAATTTCACATTAGGTACCACCGGAACTGACATCTCAGGTACAGTAACAAATGGATCCTCAGGTATTCAGGATGCAACAGTCAGAGCATACGATACAGACCACAAAGGAACGTTAGTGAAAGTAGGTTCAGCAACTACGGACGCTTCAGGTGACTACACACTGCCAACGCTGCTCTCTGGCAGAACCTACGTTGTCAGTGCTCGCAAATCCAACTACACCATTAAGACTAACAACGTTTCGGCCACCACCAGTTCCAACAACTACACATTACAGCAAGTAGACGGCAGCAGTGTTATATCCTACACTGTCCAATTACGGTACAATCCCGCCGACAACCTGTACGACGTTGGCTGGAACATGGTATCCATACCCTTGAATGTGGATCCAAATACTCCCTTACCCGTGTTACTGTTTGACATTGACGACAAGTGGATGCAGGTCACCAGGTTGAAACCTGGAACAGGGTTCACACCACCAGGACACGCTGCAGGAGGAGCGTGGGAGATCTATCCCAATTCGCCCTTCACCACTACCACAGATAATGTCTTCACCCTGCACGAGACCACCTACAATGGACAACCCTACCGATACGGTTACTGGGTAAAAGTTGCAGGGAACACCTCAGAACAGACGTACAACTGGGTGATCGTGGGTACGCCCAATACAAACAAGAGTATCACGTTGAGGGCAGGCTGGAACTTGGCTGGATTAGCAACACAGACCAACAACCAGTCCTTCACTTCTGGAGGACAGATATCCTTCTCACCCAACAGTGTACTTCAGATCTGGTCATACGATGCCTACGCTGCAGGAGACCCACAGCTCGGTGATCACTGGTATGCCTACATCATCGGAGGATACCAATCATCAGGGTTCACAGTGATGAAAGTTGGACTGGCGTACTACGTGTATGTTTCACAGGAATGTACCATGACGTACGCCTAGGTTGTGCTTCAAAGCGCAACCTTTATATTTTTACCATCCAAAGGGAAGTGATTGAAAATGAAAAAACTGATGGTATTCGCGCTGGTCATGGTAGTACTGGGCACAGTACTACAAGTTGGAGCAGTACCGACTGTTCCACCTATTCCGAACCCGCCAACTCCCCCACCTACGCCGCCTGAAACACCGGCGCCATCCCCTGGTGGTGGAGGAACTGTCCCCGTCATAGAAGGACAGCAGAAGTTTGAGGTAATCTCCATTGAACCAGTGATGGAAGGATATGCAGGCGGTTCAATCGAATTCAACTTAAAGGTCATTCAGAAAGGATACCCGGAGCTGGTGGTACACTTAACAGCAGACACTCCCGATAAGTGGAAAGCCAGTTTTTCCAAGAATGACTTTGACTTGAAAACTGATGAAACCATGGAGCTGGTGCTTACACTTTCCCCACCGGAGGATATTTCAACAGAAAAACACGAGATTAAAATCCAGGGTGTGGGAAAGGCAAAGGAAGATTCAGTGGAAGTGAAAGATTCAGCGATTGTGACTGCCATGACATATCTCGTTGATGTGGGCGTCGTAAACTTTCAGTTCTCACCAGTTCAGCCGCGCATGGGAGAGAATGTCACAGTTGCAGTGACTGCAGTGAATTATACCCAGAGGGTAATAGATGATGTCATAGTAGAATTTCTGGTAAACAACGGATTAGTCTCCAGACAGACAGTGACTTTATCAGCAGGTGCTTCTCAGCCCATCACCTTTGGATGGACAGCAGGATCTGGTACCTTCACTTTAGTGGTGAAAGCCAGAGCCATAGGAGATTCAAATCGCAGAAACGATTCAGTGAGCCAGAAAATCGTCTTGGGAACTGAAAAAGAACAAATCGATCTCCTTTACCAGCAGGCAATCACGCTGTACACCCAGGAGAATTACGCTCAAGCGCGGGACTTATTTGCCACTGTGGAAGCTCAGTACACACAAATAGGTGAGGCTGGCAGTGCGGCAGAAGCCACTCGGTTGCAGGGTCTCTGCGACTCCTATATACAAGCGCAGACATACATGAACCAGGGAGAACAAGCCTTCCAGATGGAAAACTATGAACAAGCTGCAGCCAACTTTGAACAGGCCCAGGTTATCTACGCTCAACTTGGCGACACAGAAAAGCAAGACTGGGCCCAACAGGAGTTGAATAAAGCACTTGAAGCTCAAAAATCAGGGATCAACCTCATGTACGTTGGAATATCTATTGCAGCCGTCGTTTTGGTGGTTCTTGTGACTCTTCAGATTTCCAGGAGGAGGAGCCGCGTGCGGCCAGCGCAGCCGTCCAGGTTCCGTTTGGAAGAACCAGTAAGCCAGCCGCCAGTTACCAGACCAGTCAGTACACCACCGACCAGAGAACCAACGCCAGCGAGAGCTGCCCCACCTGCAGAGCTGGTACAGTTCCATCAGAAGACAGAGGATGCGTTGAGCAGGTTTAGCAAGGGATACATACGTGACAACCTCCAGCAGGCTATGCGGGTGTATCTTTCACTGGAAGGAGAGAAAAAGCAACTCCCCAAAGGCAGGGATTTAGAACTGGAGCGAATTATCGACACCAACCTCAGAGAACTAGAGCACAGAATATTTGGTACTTTTTAATCTCCTTTTATTCTTTTTTTTACGTGCAATATTTCATTTCTTTTGTGTAGATATGAGGTCATTTTTCCTTTTCATTGTTACTTTCTATATCTCCTTCCTGACACTTTAGAGCTTTTCCCGTTTTTCATAAATTTAATTTTTGATTCCAACAACGTTGATGATCTGCACTGGTATGATCTTTTCATTTCAGAAAAAGTCAATCAGGGTCCTCTCAACCAGTTACTCTTGAATTCCGAGTATCAACGAAGTACGTTTTCAACTGCCATTTTCAACCGCTCATATTCCTTCACAAGTACCTCCCCTTCCCGGGTTAGGACCGAACTCCCTCCTGCTTTGCCGCCTCTCCTCCTTTCTACCACCTTTTTTCCCAGATTTTTCTCGATTTCTCGTATTTTTCTCCATGCATGGGCGTAGGATATCTCAAGNGAGCGGGCCGCCTCAGATAANGANCCTNTCTCCTNAATGGCATGCAGNAGTCGGGCTGTACCTTCTCCTAAGATGAATTTTCCTGTATCAGATTCCAGCCATACCTTGTAGTTCGGTTTCATATCATCCCTATACCCAGAATCCTATTACTGCTACCGAGTTGTTAACAAGATGAAATAAAATAGGTGGATAAATCGACTGCGTTTTCTCATAAACATACGCCAATATAAAGCCAGCCACGACAGCATAAGGAATCTGCCATGGAATTATATGGTATAACCCAAAAAAGAGAGAAGAAAAGAGTATCCCTTTTTTAAAGCCGTACTTCCTCTTTAAAGCAGTGTGAGCAAACCCCCTGAAGAACAACTCCTCCCCTACAGGTCCAAGAATACCTATCTGTATACTCATGAGGATGGGGCTCTCGCGTATGACATCTTCCACCACCTCATCCAGAGGGAACTGACCAATAATCTTCTCAGTAATCTCGTACACCAGTCCATTTCCAAAGATTAATACTGGTATCAAAGGGAGAGACAGCACAAGCATTTTTACCACTGGTTTTGTAAACCCGAGAGCATGCAGAGTTCTCCCATAGGTCTTCAGAACCAAAACTAACGGTAGTACAACCAAGAGGACGGGTTCAGCAATTGAAGTTGCAGTTGGTGAAACAAAAGCCAGAAGAGCAGATAATACAAAGAAAGCTACTGCAACCACTAGAATTGGTGTTCCCCCCCAATTTACTTCTTCATCAATTACAGGGCGTACAGGTTCCATCTTAATGAACAACTGTACAAATAAAATCAGGAACGTCACAAAACAGACAAGCAGAGCCACCAAAAACAGTAAAGAAGTGAGTCCCACGGCTATAAAACCAATGAAGGGAAATTCTCCAGAATGCTGCAGCCCCAAAACTCCCACTATTATCACAGCAATAGATACTCCTCCTACGACGGTGGCAAAAAAGGAGACAATGAACACTTGTTCTACTCTACTGTGTTCTTTAACCTGATCATAAATCCATTTCCTCTTCGTCACTGCAGCCAGGATTAGTAAAACATCCACAACAAAGACAAAGATGATAACACTCTTCAAAAACGTTATGTGTGATTCCGACCATTCCAAAAAGCGGGCTACCAGGTCTGTTTCCAGGGTGTCGGACTGCTCGAGAAGTGATGAAATGAGGTGCATTGGTGTGGTTGTTACCAGAACGTTATAAAGATTTCTCCTGAGGCAGATGTTGGCAAAGGATTACAGGGTTGTAACACCCTGGTAAATTCTAATTCAGTGATCTGTATAGGTATAAAAGGAAAAATAATTCTGTAAGCTCGGTCATGAAATTGTGGTGGAGGTTACATGATAAGATCCTGAC
>JGI2171J19970_10000998_pt1 | contig 15671 bp, 14 predicted proteins | sample DeeMarSWOR324_28_FD_19970 | JGI IMG/M metagenome (IMG submission 19970) | reverse complement strand
CGCAAGTCACAGCGAACTCGCTCACATTCCAGTGGGTGGCCGACGAGGAGCGAAGCGACGACAGCCGCCGTGGGTGGCTGGATTTTTTGTATCATTAAATGGCTTTTTTAACAACAAATTATATAAACTTCTCAAGCCCCCTTTAACTTATGACGCAGGCAGACACAATACTGCAATTAATCAACTCAAACGGACCAATCTTACCTGTGCATGCTGCAAAGGCAATAGGCTCAAACATATTAATGGCATCTGCACATCTGTCTGAGCTGGTTTCAAGAAAAAAAGTTAAGGTTTCCAAAATCAAGGTTGGAGGCTCGCCGCTATATTATCTGCCTGGACAAGAGCCTAAACTGGAAAATTTTTCAGATAATTTAAACCTAAAGGAAAAAGAGGCGTTTGAACTATTAAGATTAAAAAAGGTTTTAAGGGACAATGCGATAGAAGCAGCTTATAGAGTAGCTTTAAGGCAGCTGAAAGACTTTGCTTTCCCTTTAGAAGTTAGATACAACGACACAAAGGAATTATTCTGGAAATGGCACTCAACAACACCAGAAGAGACAAATGACCTGATAAGGCAAATAATCACCCCTCCAAAACCAACGCCGGAGCTTAAGAGAGAACCACCAAAGGTTAAGCCAAAACAAGAAGTACAGCAAAAAATACCTGTGGAAAAGGTAGAGAGGCCAAAAAAACCAAAGATAGAATCTAAGGAAATAGAGAATGAAGTAAAGCAAGAAACAAAACCAAAGGTAGAAAAAGACGTCACCAGCCCCCTCATCAAACAATTAGAAAAATATTTCTCTAAGAATAATATTCAGACTATTGAAAGAAACATAATAAGAAAAGGATCTGAGATAGAGTTTGTGATCAATGTTCCAAGCAGTGTTGGCAGCTTGACTTATTTCTGCAAAGCAAAAAGCAAGAAACGCATAAATGATGGTGACTTAAGCTCAGCATTTATACAAGGCCAGACAAAAAAACTGCCTGTTTTGTTCCTAACAAAAGGGACCCTAACAAAAAAAGCCCAGGAAATGCTTGAAAACGAATTTAAGGGCATGACCTTAGCGCAACTCTAAAATGGGCATTGCATTCAAAGACCTAATCAAGGGAAAAGAGGTTTCTTTAGAAGAGCTGAGCGGAAAAAAGCTGATGATAGACGCCCATAATAATCTATATCAGTATCTCACAACAATAAGGCAGCGCGATGGAACCCCTTTAATGGATTCTAAAGGCCGCGCCACATCACACCTTGTGGGCTTGTTTAACAGAACAACAAGATTAATGCAGTCAAACATACTGCCTGCCTTTGTTTTTGATGGAGAAGCACCTGAACTAAAAACAAAAGAGCGCGAACGCAGAAAGTCACTAAAGATAGAAGCCCAGAAAAAATATGAAGAAGCCAAAGAAAAAGAAGATACAGAAGGGATGAAGAAATATGCCTCAAGAACTGCAAGGCTTACTTCTGATATGATTGAGGAATCAAAAAAGATAATTGAGGCATTAGGTTTGCCAATAATACAGGCGCCATCAGAAGGAGAAGCACAAGCAGCTTACATAGTAAAAAAAGGTGATGCCTTTGCTACAGTAAGCCAGGACTTCGATACATTGCTTTACGGCTCTGAAAAACTAGTTAGAAACCTATCCATAGCTGGCAAAAGAAAAAAGGCTGGAACTTCTATTTACCAAACAATAAACCCAGAAATTATAGATCTGACAGACACCCTAAACAGCTTGGGGGTAGATAGCAATCAGCTTATTGCTCTGGCAATGCTTATCGGCACAGATTACAATAAGGAAGGAATAAAAGGCATTGGCCCAAAGAACGCATTAAAGTTAGTTAAAAAGCACGGCTCTGATTTTGATGCTTTGTTTAAAGAGGTTAAATGGGACGATGCCTACGATTTACCATGGACAGAAATCTATTACTTATTCCAGAAAATGCCCGTAACGGACGATTATAAGCTAGAATGGAAGCAGCCTGATTGGGAAAAGCTGAATAAACTGCTTGTTGACGAGCATGATTTCTCTCAGGTCAGGATTAATAGTGCAAAAGAAAAGCTAACAAAGAATAAACAAGCAAAGCAGCAAAAGGGTTTAGGGGAATATTTTTAAATACACACAATGTATGTATTACAATCAATAAAAAATAATCAATAGGTGTACAAACACAATAAGCCAAACCTGGCTAGCCATAATTTTGCTTCACAAAATTAATTCGCCAGTTTGCCTTAAAGATGAAATATCCCCGGATTGAGTTTTAATTGTAAAAAATTAAATAATAAAAAACACCGCCAGGTTCACAACTAATTGTGCATCCTGCAAGTAAACTTAATGATAAGTTAAAATGGATGAATCGTTAAGAAACTCTTTAAAGAAAAAACTAACTGAAAAAGAACTAAAATTACTTCCTTCTTCCTATGATGTTGTTGGCGATATCCTTATTTTTGCAGATTTTCCTGAAGAATTAGTGAAAAAAGAAAAAATAATAGCTAAAAAGCTATTGGAGCAACAAAAACATGTAAAGGTAGTATGCAAAAAGATAGGAAAATACTCTGGCAAGTACAGAACGCCAAAGCTAAAGATCATTGCAGGAGAAAAAAGGAAGGAAACAACACACAAAGAGAATGCAGTTTCAATGAGATTAAACGTCGAGAGCTGCTACTTTTCTCCAAGATTATCAAATGAAAGGAAAAGGATAGCGGATTTGGTTAAGAAAAATGAGGAAATTCTCATAATGTTTGCGGGCGTATCGCCGTATTCTTTGGTTATAGCTAAAAACTCAAAACCTAAAATAATATATGCTATTGAGATCAACCCAAAAGCCCATAAATACGCATTAGAAAATGTAAAATTAAACAAATTAGAGCAAAAAATCAAGCTGTCCAAAGGAGATGTTAGAAAAATAGTTCCAAAATTAAACAAAAGATTTGATCGTGTGGCAATGCCCTTGCCTAAGGGTGGCGAGAATTACTTAGATCTGGCATTAAAAGCGGTAAAAAAGAAGGGAATGGTCCATTTCTATGACTTTTTGCATGAAAATAACTTCCACGAAGCAATAGAAAAGGTAGATTTAGCGTGCAGAAAAACAAAAAAGAAATATAAAATCCTGAAGCTGGTTAAATGCGGTCAATTTGGGCCTGGAATCTTTAGGATATGTATTGATTTTAAGGTTAATTAATTCTAAAGCGAAATCTGTGCAGCACTAACAAGTTACTTCCGTTCATCATCCTTGCGTCAGATGGTGTTCACTAGTATCATCGCGCTGTTGCACTTTCGTAGAGTAGAATAAATATAGAGAAATATAAAAACCTATCCAAACATACTCAAAAATTAGAAATTTTTGGTCGTTTGTCTGACTTTGTCAGCCAAACATGTGCATATAATCTTCTCCTTCTGCCTTTTCTTCCTGCTTCACTTTTTCAATCGCCTTCACTAAATCATTCTTAAGAATCTTAGTCCTATTCTCTCTTATTGCAAAATAACCTGCTTCTGTGCATACCGCATGTATCTCTGCTCCTGAAAAGTTTTCCATTCTTTCCACGATATCATTAAAGTTGATATCCTTATCAAGGGTCATATCGCGGGTGTGGATCTTTAATATCTGCGTCCTTGCTTCCTTATTTGGTGTTGGTATGTGTATTAGCCTGTCAAGCCTTCCAGGCCTTGTGACAGCAGGATCAAGTATATCCTTGCGATTTGTAGCGCCTATGATCTTTACATTATCAAGCGGCTTAAAACCATCCAGCTCAGCAAGCAGCTGCATAAAGGTTCTGTTCACCTCCCTTTCACCGCTTGTGCCTATCTCCATCCTTTTTGCAGCTAGTGCATCTATTTCATCAACAAACACAATAGATGGAGCTTTTTTCCTTGCAAGCTCAAATATCTCCTTAACCAGCTTTGCACCCTCTCCAATGAATTTCTGAACTAGTTCAGAACCAACGATTTCAATAAATGTAGAGTCTGTTGAAGCAGCAACAGCCTTAGCCAACAAAGTCTTGCCGGTCCCTGGCGGGCCGTAAAGCAGGATGCCTTTTGGAGGCGTAATCCCGATTTTTTTGAAAAGGGCTGGTTTAAGTAATGGAAGCTCAACAACCTCTTTTATTTCCATGGCTTGTTGCTCAAGACCGCCAATGTCCTCCCAGTTTATAGTTGGTTTTTCAATAATGACAAATTTTTCAACATTAAATTTCCTGGATATGTCAAGTTTCTTTATTATTGTCAGGTTTTTTTGCTCAGCTAGAACCATATCGCCGGGCTTTAGTTTGTCGCATACGCTTGAAATCCTAACAGAAAATTGATTGCCGTTTGGGATTCTTATTATAGCAGAATCATCACCCAGCTCCCTTACCTCACAAACCATTAATGGAGGACTCTTAAACTTGTCAAGCTCATTCTTAAGGTTGTTTACAGTTTCTTTCAGAACCCGGTTTTCTTCTTCCAACTGGCTGCTGTCAGCAGTGTAACGGTAGATAACGCTGTCGAGAATGTTCTTGCCATTTGCTTTCATTCTGCAAAAACTGAAATTAAGTAAAGTTTAAATAGCTTTGCTTTCAAAAAATTTTTCCATTTTTCATTACCATTTTCCCGTCGACAAATACAGTTGGTTTCGAAAAAACACAATCCAGATGAAAAGGAACATTTAATTTTCCGCCAAAAGAAATATTATTTCCAAAAGCAATATGCGCAGTTCCCAACACCTTTTCGTCTTCCAGAGTTGTTCCTTCTGCCTTAGCTTTTGGATTGGTTCCGATACCGAACTCAGCAACATTTGCATATTTTTTATTTTTAATTATTTTTTTTAGCTTTGGAGCGCGTCCTTTTATGCTGACAATCCGGCCATTTACAATATCAATAATTATCTTAGCCTTTCCATATCCTTTGTCTACCACCAATCTTCCATTAGTGGTTCCTTCTAAAGGCGCTAAACATGCTTCCCCAGCCGGTAGATTACCAAAGCGGCCTTTTTTATCATAAACCCCATTATCATCAAGACACTTCCTTCCTTTTATACTAAAACTTAACCTTGTTCCAAGTTTATTCTCCGCCAAAACAGCCTTTCCTTTTGTCAGAATCTTGCAGAGCTTTTTATTTAACCCTGAGATCTTATTATAATCAACATCTATGCACCTTTTTATTATATCCTCACTAATTCCAGGCATAGAAGCAATCCTCACACCCGCCTTGCTTGCAGCCTTTCTAGCTTTGGTGTGGCTCAATGATTTGGTGGTTATCAGCAAAGCAATGTCTGCTTCTCTTAATTCCTTGGCAGCATAAGCAGGTGGTTCTTCACCATGAACATTCCCTTCAGGAATAATAATCAATTTACATTTATCAGTGATTCTCCTGGCCTTATCTACAAATATCTCAGCAATTCTTTCCTTATTCTTGTCAGTAATAATCAGAAATTCCTCATTTTTCTTCAAACCCATGCACTTAACCAACGCAGTTCTCGCTGCCTTTTGGATAGAACCCATCTTAAACAATCAGATTCCCTTTTTTAATTACCCAATGGATTTTCTTCTTTTTATCCACGCCATAGATGTCAAGCTTTTGCCTGGGAGCATTAACTACGATATCCCAATGATAAACTGTTTTGCGGTCAGGCTCAAAACCCAGGCCAAGAGCAACATGAATCATCTTTGCAATCTTTTCATTAACAATAAGGTAGTCGCATAACTTGGCTTTTGGGTTGGTATTAACTGCGAACTCGCCAACCTTTTTAAAATTCTTACTGTAGATCTTAATGACTTCTTTTGGAAGGCTTTTATATTTCTTGTAATTTCTTATCTTTTCTCTTCCCTCACTTAATTGTTTCCCCATCTCTTTTCTTAGTTTAGCTGGAGCTCTTACTATTTTGTATCCTTTTTCCCTGTCAAAATAAACAACTATGGGCTTGTTTGGCGGGATAACATAGCTCTGGTCAATATTAATAACAACATCACCAACCATCATACCTTCGACAGCTTCAGGGGTCACAAATGCCTCTCCGCTAGGAAAGTTTGCATAGGCCCCTGCCTTTACACCCATCCTCCTGTAATATTCCTGGTCAATCTTAGACCTTACATCACAATCACTGCTTATAAAGTACCTTCTGTTTCCTTTTTCATCAGTTAACCAAACCTTAAAGTCACTTTTATAGCCATCAACCTGCTTTCCAACAACCCTTACCCACTCACATTTATTAAAAATGTCTCTTACCTTGTCGCTCTTTTTTCTTAATTTATTATAATCTATATTGCAGGTTTCAATAAAAATATCTATAGGTAAGGTTTCTGTTACAGCATACCTCATCATTGGATCGCGGCTTTCAAACTTTGTCTGTGGTGAATAAGGATCCTTTAACATCAACTGCCCAGGCGAAGACCACCTTGTTTTTTTGTCAAGAGACGGATAGCCAATATTCTCCCCAAAGAAATGCTTTCCAAAATAACCTTTTCCATGAATGCCAAAAGCTGCGTCAGAAAACCTAAGCCTGTCCATTTTCAAAATCTTTGATAATTCCTTGAATGTCTTAAAAACCTCTTCATCAACCTCTTTATCAAGCTCACAACCCTTTAGGGTAGCCATTAAGTCTGCTGTTCTAACTGAATTAGCAAGCTGTGAAAATCTGTCAGTTGAAGCGCCTAAACTCACCTTAACCTTGAACTTCTTTGCAGCAACACCCAATGCTAAGGCTATTGAGTAAGAATCAAGATAATCCTCAAGCGGCAGCTCCATATTCTTTTTAGCAGGCACCAAAACAAATCCCATACTTGCCTTTTCTCCTTTTTTCAGGGCATAACCCTCTCTCCAGATACGTTTTGCAGTCTCAAGCAACTCCTTCCATCTGTATACCCTGTGCCACCTATATTCATATTTTAAATCAATAGTTCCACAAAAATGTTCTTTTTCAGCTATTAAGGTTATATCTGGCCTTTTGAATATCTCCCTGAATCTTCTATTCCCAACCCTTTTGTTAACACTTCTTATAAAACCCCTCAATGCCTTAACCTTTTTTGTCTTTAGCTTCTTAGTAAGGTCATTATAGGCGTACCAAACATCTTTTAAAACCTCTAGATCTTGGCTTTCTCCATCTTTTACAATCACGTGCATATCTCCGTTAAGTTCGTGTATTGCCTTTGATAAAGGAGCTAAAGAATAGAATGCCTTTTTATTTTTAATATCAATAATTACAAACGTAACCTTATTTTCTACCTTTCCTTTCAATTTCTTGGTATACTCATTTACTTCCTTATAAAAAGTCCTGTCGTTATATTTCAACTTATCACCACCATCCTTTTTGGAATCTTTGTCAATACAATTGGCTTGTCTTTAAGATATATTGTATCCTCAATCCTTATCCCAAACTTTTTTTCAAAATAAATGCCAGGTTCAATTGTAAAAACCATTCCTTTTTTTAATTTATCTCTCGATTCTTCCTTTAGGTTTGGAAGCTCGTGAATATAGACCCCAAGGCCATGTCCAAGCCCGTGTATAAAGTTTTTTTCATACTTCCCAAGGCCTTTCTTAACAAGCTCAACTACTTTGCTGCATTCCATATCTTTTTTTATATTTTTAATAGCCTCTAATTGGTTTCTTAACACAGATTCATAAATCATTTTTTGTTTTTCACTTGGTTTTCCGATAAATATTATCCTTGTTGTATCTGAGCAATAGCCTTCATACCTAACACCAAAATCAATCACGCAAAACCCCCCTCTTAATCTGATGTTCTTTGGGGTATAATGAGACATACTGCCAGCACGGCCAGAAGCAACTATTGGCTGAAATGCAAGCCCGCATCCAAGTTTTTTTGTTTCATACTCCAAAAAAGCAGCAACCTCTGACTCTGTCTTGAATTTTTTGAATCGTGAAAAACACTTTTTTAGTATCTTATCAGATATTGCACATGCCTTCTTAATCCTTTTAAGCTCATCATTTGTTTTTATTTCCCTTAATTCAAAACAAACCCCAGAGACATCAACTGTTTTTGATTTCCTGAAATGCTTCTTAAACCCTTTGTATTGCCTTAAAGTCAAACTATCTTTGTCTATGCCAATCTTTTTTGGTCTTATTTTGTTTTTCTTGATGATATCTGCAACAGACTCAAATAATTTCTTCTTCTTTTTTAGAGCATAAACTTTCATTTCTGATTTCTTTGCTCTCTCATATTCCATTAAAGGAACGACAAGGAATGGTTTCTTATTTTTTGGAACAATTAAGGCTCCAATACCTTCAAAGCCGCTAAAATAAAACAAGTTTGGGTCTAGCTTTGTAGTATCCAGATTTAAGAAAACAGCGAAATCAACCCCTTTTTTGGCAAGCTCTGCCTTGAACTCTTTTAACCTCATTTTTTTAGTAAAGATTAAATATAACTTAAAAACCTTTCTTATTATGAAAAAGGTGATTCTGAAAAACGGGCTGACTGTAGTTCTTGTTAAAAAACCGACTGATTCAGTTGCACTTATGGCAACTGTAAAGGTCGGCTCTAATTACGAACCTAAGCCTCAAAGCGGCATTTCTCATTTTATTGAACACATGCTCTTTGAAGGCACCAAGCTTAGGCCCTCAGCAAGGCTAATAGCAAATGAAATAGAAAGCATTGGTGGGGAGATAAATGCCTATACCTCAACTGAACGTACAAGCTTTTATGTAAAGGTTCTTGGCAGGCATTTTGACAGGGGCTTGGATATAATAACAGACATAATCCAGAATCCTTTGTTTGATCCCAAAACAACCGAAAAAGAGCGCAAGATAATCTTAAAAGAGATAAACATGGTGACTGACGAGCCGAGGTACCATCAATGGATACTGTTCCAGAAAACCCTATTCAAGAAACACCCTGCCAGGAATCCAACCTACGGAACCGTTAAGGCGGTTAAAAGCATGAAGAGGAAAGACCTGATTAAACACTACAAACAATTTTACAAACCAAACAACATTGTATTAACTATTGTTGGAGACATCGATAAAAAAGCACTTCGGAAAATAGATGAGAAACTAAAGAACTTCAAACCTGCAAAATTAAAGAAACTCAAAAAAATAAAAGAGCCGGAGCAGAAGAACCCTGTAAAATCAACAGAGAAAAGAAAGGTGCTTAGCTCCTATATGGTTCTTGGCTACAAAACGCCGGTAAGGATAACTGATGATAGCTATGCCCTTGATGTTGTTAGAGCCATACTTGGCAGAGGCCAGTCTGGTAAGATATTTGACGAGATAAGAAACAAGCGCGGCTTAGCCTATGATGTTGGTGTGCATTATGAATCTGCAGTTGATTATAGTTACTTTGCAGTCCATGTAAATACGCATAAGGATAATATCAAGAAATGCGTAAAAATAATCCTCAGCGAAATTAAAAAATTGAAAAACCTGACCGAGGAGGAACTGAAAGAGGCAAAGGATTATCTTGAAGGCGAGTTTTATCTGCAAAATGAAGACAATTACCAGTATGCAGACCAGCTTGGCTTCTGGGAACTTGTTAAGGATTCAAGATTAATGGATGAATACCTAAAGAAAATAAAGAAAGTGACCAAGAGGGATGTTTCAAGAGTTGTTGATAAATATCTTGGGAATAATTATGCACTAGCAATAATAGAGCAGAAATCTTAAAAATCAGAACTGATTTTTAAGGCGTCAGAGACGTTTCGTCTCAGAGGTAGCTATCTTGTCACTTCAAAACTTTTGACAAGCCTTAACAGTTCTTTTGCTTTAGCATTTTTCTCAAAATGATCTCTAACTGGTTTAATCAGTTTGTTTATGTATCCTGCAACAGCTTGCTTAAGATCCATTGGATGAAGGTATTTCTTCTCAAACATATTCTTTAATTCATCATAGCCGGCAAACTCTAGCTCACCGCCAAACTTAGCAGGCCTTTCAATCTTTAATACATCAAATTTCTCAAATATGAGATATTTGCAATACTCTAGCACAGGGTTTTCCTCAATAACTCCTTCAGGGCAATAAGCCTTATTGAGCTTCTTCTTTATTTCATCTTCAGAATCAGTCATAAATATTGCAGTTTCTGGTTTTGATTTTGCCATCTTTAATTCAATTCCCCTGTCAGCTCCTTTCAACTCGGTTGCAGGTGGCTTTCCCAAACCCATTAGCATATGATGGCTTACAACAACAGGCTTTGTAAAGCCCAGCTTTGGGGCAACCTCTCTAGCAAGCATATTTACTTTGCGCTGGTCCATTCCAAGCTGAGTTATATCAGCTTTAAGATGAAATATATCAGCGCATTGCATACATGGATAGAATATCTGAGCTGCACTTAAAGTCTCAGACTCTTTCCTTCCCATTATCTGAGCACATCTTGTTATGCGCTTTACAGAATTCAATCTTCCAATTGTGACAACCTTTTTCCAGTATTCATCATCATTCATTACATCCTTTGCCCAAATAAACTCAACACCATTCATATCCATTCCGCAGGCTTTCCATACCTCTATCAGATACTTTCCTGTTGTTTGAATCTTTTCTAAATCGCCGCCAAGCTTATTGTTCATCCATCCAAACCAGTCAGCAACCAACATCTTAAACTTACAGCCAGCTTTAACCATTTTATTAACATTAATTGTTCTTAGAATCCCCTGCGCAATATGGATATTCCCAGAAGGCTCAAAACCATCATAAGCAACAGGATGCTCTTTTGTTTCTAACAAATTCTTTAGCTCTTCTTCTGTTACAATCTCTTCTCCAACCTGTTTTATTAGTTCTATCTTTTTTTGAATATCCATAGTTCTAAGCTAATCACTTTATTATATAAACATTTTCATAAATACTAATTATTTTCCATATTGAAAATAAACACCAGACCACTGGTCAACCGCGCGTAAGATATTTAAACTACAAAAACATCCAAGCAACATGCTTATATCAGTTACATCTCTATCTGGCTACTTATACTGCCCAAGGAAACTGTTTTTAACCCACGTACTTGGTTTGGTAGAGGTTCCAAAAGAAGTTCTAGTTAAAGGTTCTATAAGGCATGAAACATATGACAGCATCAATAAAATTGAAGAAGAGCTTGTTAAAAGCATAACAAAAAAGCCAACACTAAAAGCATTAACCAGCAAATATGAAACAGAATATACAAAGATTCTGAAAGATGCTGTAAACTCCTATAGAGACAAACTAAAAGAACTAAATCTTGACCAATCAGAGACATTCAATAAGATTCTGCCATATTTCATAAGGGAAAGCCAGATAAGATCCTTAAACTTATTTAGTTTCATTGAAAAAGAAGGCTTACTTGGAGAAGAACTTTGGCAGAGCCTAATCCCGAAGATACGCTCAGAGATCAAGATAAACTCACAAAATCTGCAGCTCAAAGGAATTATCGACCAAATAGAAGTCTGGAAAAACAGGCTTGTTCCAGTTGAGCTAAAAACAGGCAAAATGCCTTTTGGTGGTGTCTGGCCAGGCCATCGTATACAGCTTGGATGTTACGCATTATTGCTTGAAGAAAAGTATGGCTCAACAATCAACTATGGATATGTCCATTACCTTGATCACGAAGAAAAACGATTGATAAAAATAAACCATTTCTTAAGGTCCGAAATCAATGATTTGATAAAAAAAGTTCAAGCACTTATGGTTTCTCAAGAAATTCCTGGTTTTTGCGGTAATGAGAATAAGTGCAATGCCTGTGGTTTGAAAGAAACCTGCTCTAATAACGAGTTAATACAGAATAAACTAACGGAAATAACCACCAACTAAACACTATATAGAAACAAAAGTCAACTAAAATCAAAGATTTTAGAGGTTCCGAATCGCAAGCGATTCGAAAACTTTAAATATAACTTAGACTATCCAGATTTTATAATCTTTGAGTGAGGATAAAATGGCTGAAGAAGAAAAAAAATTCTCAAAACAGCTTATCGGAAAGACTGTCGTGAGCAAAACAGGAAAAAGATTTGGTGAAGTAGGCGATATAATCTTTGAGACAAGATCAGGAGAGTTAATTCATATGGTTCTTTCTAATCCAACAGCTTACACGGAAAAACTTGAGCTTGAAAAAGACAAGGAAGGCAAGATCCTAATACCTTTTAGCGCCGTAATTGCAATTGGAGACTTTATGGTTATTGCTGAAGAAGATATCATTTAATTCTTTATTTGCATTTTAGCGATCACTAAGACGAAAATCAATAGAATAACAATTAAATCCGAAAATTCCTTTTACAACTAGGATAAAGGAATTTTCATCTACTTCCTTTCCTTTAGCAATGACTGTGGATGATTTTTGCTTTATTGTAGAACATCAAGCAAAAATCAGATTTAATATTTTTTGATTATTGATTTTTGAAATTGATACTATAAACTTGATTTAATAATTAATTATTTAAACTACTCTTTATTCTCAAAACCTAATGGAAAACGCAATTTGGACAGAAAAATATAGACCAAAAGACTTCTCTGAGGTAAAAGGCCAGAAAGAAATAGTAAAAAGAGTAAGGGCATTTGTTGAGCAAAAAAACATGCCTCATCTGCTTTTTGCAGGTCCTGCTGGTGTGGGGAAAAGCAGCCTTGCCCTGGTTGTAGCAAAAAAATTATTCAAAGATGCATGGCACCAGAATTTTTTAGAACTGAATGCTTCTGACGAAAGAGGCATAGACATAATAAGAAACAAAGTCAAGGATTTTGCAAGGACACGCGCAATAGGCGATGTTCCATTTAAAATAATATTTCTTGATGAATGCGACGCTTTAACAAGAGAAGCTCAACAAGCCTTGCGTAGGACAATGGAAAACTACACACAAACATGCAGGTTCATCCTAAGCGCAAATTACAGCAGCAAAATTATCGACCCAATACAAAGCAGATGCGCAATGTTCAGGTTTAAGCTTCTGGAAGAAAAAGACGTTGCAGGCCTCATAGAGAACATAGCTAAGGAGGAAAAATTAAAGATGGATGACAAGGCAAAAAAAGCATTATTTGAGATCAGCGAAGGCGATTGCCGTAGAGTTGAAAATATCCTGCAAAGCTCAGCAGCAATATCAAACAATATAACGGAAGAGCTGATATATTCATTAGCCTCTGTTGCAAGACCAAAAGAAATAAATGAAGTTCTAAGGCTGGCATTGGAAAATAATTTTGTGGAAGCAAGAAAAAAACTACTTGATGTAATGCTGAACTATGGTTTGGCAGGCATTGATGTAATAAAACAGATACAAAAGGAAATTCTAAACCTCGATTTAGACAACAGAAAAAAGCTCCAGCTTATTGATAAGTGCGGGGAAGTAGAGTTTAGATTAACAGAAGGCAGCGACGAATTTGTACAGCTAGAAGCATTGCTTGCTCAGGTCGCAGCAATAAAGTAAATTAAGATAAAAAAATAATTTATTGTTTTAATACCCTTACAGCTTCTTGTATTAGCACTCTGTATTGATAGCTTAATGTTAAGTCGAGTTGTTTTGTGTACAGGGTATCCTCTGCCATTGGGTTTATCAGCTTACACAAGATTACAGCTTTTCCTTCAGTATCCAACCTGGCAGCATTTAGCTTGCCGCCGCTCTTGCATTCCCATATAGTCGGGTCAGAGGACTCAAATGATAATTGGTCATATCTGCTGTTGAAATCCTCATCTGGTGTGGTTACATCGCCTCCGCCAACATTCTCTATCTTGAATTCAACAGCTATCTTGCCTGTTCCTGCGCGTTTTTCTTCAGCACTCAGTACCTGTATTGGAGCAGCTGAAGAGAATACCTCCTTGACCTCATCAACCTCGCATATTGATGGATCAGTAAGGTCTTCCTTAAAGCACACCTTTGGTACCGATGAATGCGTTTTATAGTTGTAAACCACCTCAGCAAACACATCAACATCATAACTAGAACCAGCCAGAGGTATTAGGTACTTTGCATCATCTGTTCCTGGAGTAAAGTCAAGTGTTTCTTCACCGCCAACCTCATTGACTTCTGATATCTTTTCTATCATATCAACATTCCACAAAACACCGTTGCTGACAATCCCTGAGAAATCACTCAAGGATATCCCTTTGATCTTAACTTTAACATCTCCTGCTTGCAGATCTTCCTCTCCTTTATTCCTCAATAGAATCTCTATTGGGAAGGTTTCTCCCTCAAAGATCTCATTCATCTTGCTTTCATCATTATAGATCCCCATGTCAAGGAATTCTGCAACTAATCCCTTGGTTCCGCCAATATATGGAGAAGCGTCTTTTGTTGGAGGCGCTGCCTCCTTTTTTTCACACCCTGCTAAAACCACAGCTATAATCAACAACAAAACAAACCCTTTTTTATTCATTCTTATCCCTCCTAATTTTCAAAACTTGCTAATATTCAACCTCTTCAAATATTTCAATATCCTTTGAAACTGAATTAGCATAAGCATACCTCAGCTTAATATTAAGCGGAGTTGTGTAAACAGAGTCTATGCCAGCAGTATTAAGCTGGCAGAATATATAACCTTTTCCATCAATGAGTGTTAAATAATTTCCTACGTCAGGCCTGCACTCAGTCATCATCCTGTTGCCAACAGTAACGTCAACAAGCCTTACTTTGTTTAACTTATCCCAATCATATCCTCTATTTGGGTTCTTGGCTACATCATTCTCATCTATAAGCAACCCATCCCCCACATCTTCCACATATATCTTAAACAACAAATTTCTGTGTGTAGCCTCTTCCTCAATACTTGTGACAGCAATAGGAGCACCCTGAGTTCCTAATGATATTGAGCTGTAATCATATACATCACAAACCTTTTCCCTGACAGTTGTTCCTCGTGGGAATGGATCGATGCATACCTTTGCAGAGCCGATTGTCTCATAGTTGTATGTGGCAGTAACTATTAGCTTTGTTGGATAATACGGCGTGCCTTGAGGTAACTCATAAGCAGGGCCAGAGATTATGATTCCGTCATAACCCCCTTCCAGGTTATAAGAGCTCTTTCCTTCAAGAGCCTCATCATCCAATAAATCGCTCTCTGGCCTCAAATCAATTATATCTCTAGGAAAGCCGCCAACCCATATCCTGCCATTGAGCTGGCCAATCTGGTCGTATTGAGGAAAAGCCCCTCTGTTCCTTATTTCCACCATCATCCTGACATCGGGATCATTTTCATAAACCCTTGTTATAGTATCGATAGGAAACTCCAGAACAAGACCCTCACTGCCAGTTCTATAATCCATTGCCTCGCTGGTTGGCTCTCCTTCATACTCTCTGCATCCACTAATGCCTATAACAATTACTAGAAAAAACAAACCAGCCATCTTTTTATTCATTCTAATAGACTAATTATTCAATATTTTGTATATAAATGTTTTGATTATTAAGTTGGTACCTTTTTGATATCAATCGCTGTTGATATTGTTTCTGTGTAACCATAATCTAGCTCTATATTAAGTGTTTCTGTGTGCGTCCCTATCTCCTTGCTTATCCCTTCCTCCAGCACGCATCGTATCTCATCTTTCTTCTCCCTTAGTTTAGCCAGGCCTGCCTTGCTTCCTTCTAAGCTAGGGGTGCAGGTAAGTTGCTTATCAAAGAGATAGGCCTTAACAGCTATTACATTGAAATCATCATAGCTTATCGATTCGCCAGAACATGCATTTCTTACAACATCTGTTTTTATAACTTCTCCACCACCTTTATTCTCAATATAAATCAAATACTGCGGTTTTATGACATCTTCCTGAGGAAACATACTTGCTTCTATTTTGGTTATTGCTACTG
>JGI2171J19970_10000996_pt1 | contig 15695 bp, 15 predicted proteins | sample DeeMarSWOR324_28_FD_19970 | JGI IMG/M metagenome (IMG submission 19970) | reverse complement strand
CGCTTTTATTGATGTAACAATAGACTATGATTATTTAACCTCGTATTGCCATAATTTTTATGATGGAAGTAAACTTTCCAAATCAAAAATTATAATAAATTTAGCAAGCGTTTATTCTGCTTTCAAAAAAGGGTATAAAGATTGTTATTACGAAGGAAGGCAAAAAAGACTTGATTTTTTAAAGTCTTTTAAATTAAATTTTCTTTTTGCTATACTTCACGAATTTAGACATTTTATACAAGCAAGAGAATTGATAAGTTATGATAATTTTAAGTTATACAGAAAAAGTTATTTAACCGAGATTGAAGCGGACAATTTTGCTATAAATTATTTAAAAAGAAAAAGGCTCATAAAATTATGATAAAATACACGCTTTATACAGAAAACAAAAACATTGAAAGCATAAAAGGATTTATCAATCTTTATTATAAAGGTTATACTATAATTAACGCTTGCGGTTATTGGCAAGGGATAAAAGAAAAATCGCTTAAAATTGAGATTTTAACCGAAAAATCAAAAAGGCAGTTAATTTATAATAAAATCGCTGTAAATGCTATTATTGAAAGCATTAAAAAGATAAATAATCAATCAAGCGTATTATTGACAACTGAAAGTATAAAAGCCGATTTTCTTTAATAACAACCTTTAAAAAGGAGATTTAAAAAATGAAAAGACCTTATAAAGCAATAAAAGACAAAGACGAAAACATTTTTAAAAAATGCCCGAATTTAACTTATAACCCTTTAGGATTTAAAGAGGTTAAAAGATACTTTGTAGATAATAGCGGTTTTGGAAGTGAAACCGAAATCGCATTAACAGCTAATCAATTTTTAAATAAAATCAAAAAAGGCAACTATTACGCAATAACTTCTTGCGGTAAATTCCAAGTCTATGTAAGCGAATATGTAAAAGACAATCAAGCCGATACTCCAAAAGGTTATAGCAAAAATGCCGAGATTGAAAGCCGAATAAATCAAAGACAATCTTTTAAAGGTAATTCTTGCTATGGTATAAAGACTTCAACGGATTATAAAATCTTCTCTTATTCTACCTTGATTTATTCCGAAAAAGACAACTATTTTAATTTAAAATACTATTCCGCAACTACTTCAAAAATTCAAAGACTTATAGCTTTAAGCATTTATAAAAAAATCTTATCTTATAGACAAGGAGAAGCAATCTTAAAAGACCTCTAAAAAGTCTTAACTGCTCTTTGACAAGATAAAATCTAATCAACCTTAAATAATGCCTTAAAGGGTAATTATAAGAGGTTAAGGGATAAAGGCAAAGCGGTTATCAATGATAAACGCAATATGTAAAGATAGACCGCTTTTAGTAATCTATCTTATAATTAGATTACCTTAACACCATTGATTTTAAAGGGTTTATAGCATTTTAGGGTATAGGGTAGAATTTAGCAAACCGCCCATTTTTTAAATAATATACACCAATAGTACCCTTAAAACGAGCCAAAATGACCTAAAAACACCTAAAAACAGTCTTTTTTTAAGAAAAAGCCACCGAATAACAATAAATTGCCGAGAATCACGAAAGTGATGATTTACCGCTATAAAGCGGTAAGAAAGCCCTCTCCATAGGGGTAACGTTTAGCATAGTTATAGGTTTTTAGATCGGTTCGGCTTCTTTTAAGATTATAGGTTTTAGACTATATTAGATATAAGTTATATCCTATAAAAGCCCCAAGCGGACACTAAAGTCCGCAAAGGACAGCGAAGCTGACCGAGAGGAGTCGAATGAAATGAGACGGATCGATGGTTAGGAGGGGGTTTGGGGGGAGGAAATGGAAGCGTTTACATAAGTTATTGATTTTATCTCAATATATTGAGATAATTTAATAGTCTTTATATTATAGATATATTACAAAATAATGTCATTTAACCCTTGACAAACCCCCCTTATATATGTTATACTATATAATAGAAGGGATGAATACTACTTATATATATATTTTTTCATATATATTTAATTATAGAAGCCCATTGTTTAGATAATCATCTACAATGGGCGTTTTTATTGTAAGGACATAATGACAGAAAATATAGGACAATATAAATTTAAAGGTACTGGATTAAATACCTCTGAAAGAAATTTAGCTCGAAAAAGATTTAATAAATACAGAACTCGTTATCATATAGATAATTTGAGTGATTTGCAATTATTGGAAGAGTTAGTATTCGCTGAATCCCTTCAGGAACGAATAAAAGGTAAAATAGGCAAGTTAGGCAAAAATAAAGCCACAGGATTGCCAGAAGTAGCCCCTGCTCATTTACAAAAACTGCTTTCTGATAATTTGGAAATCATACTTATTTTAAAGGATAAACTAGGACTATTTGAGACAAAGAAAGATGACGATAATTACAAGAAGTTTAAAACTCTTGGTAAAAAATTTAAAATTTGGCTTAAAGAAAATCAAGGTTCTAGATCGTTTCCATGTCCTCATTGTCAAAAAGAGGTCATGCTAAAGATAAAAACAGATGCTTGGGATGCTTTAAAACATCCTTTTTTTGAAGACAGAATTTTAGCTAATAAACATCTTTGGAAATTATATAAAGAAGGAAAGATAGCTAAACTAGACGTTGCTAAAGTTTTATTGGGAGAAGAAGTAGAATCTACTGATTATATTGATTGGCTCGAAGAGCATATTTATAGATTAAATCCCACCGATAATAGCTCACCAGATAAAAGTTCATAATTTCCTCGTATCTTAAAAATTAATGTTATTAGAAAAAATTAATAAAGAAGAATTAGAATTTATGCAATGTTGGCATAATCCTTTATGTCTAGCAGAGTGTTTATTTCACAATTTTGATGATTTAGGCAGTTTTGACGAAGAAAAACTAGGTAATGTCAGATTGTATCAAATTCCATTTCTTTCATATGAAGCAATTATAGATACTGAAATAGAAGGATTAACCGATAAGGAGAAATTCCAATTAAAAAAGAATGTTGGAGATATTTATAATTTAGGAGGAAGATTATACGGAAAGAGTTTAATAACTCTTAAAATAGATATAGCTTTATCAGGACTTTATGATGAAAATTTATGGGGAGCATTTTATTCTATAGATGAAAAAAGACTTAGAGGAATTTTAGATGATGTAAAAACAGCTTTTGAATATCATCCTATTTTTAAAATGTGGGATTTTAAATGTAGTTTTAAACCAGAAATTAAATTTTATGGTAAAAAGAATAAATGGAAACTTCAAGGTGTTAATATGACCTTAAAAGGAAAATCTCCAGGAGAACAATTTTACCAATTGCATGTAAGTAAACTGTGGGGAGATGAAGTAAGCTTTGAAACAGAAGAAGTTTTTAAAAAAAGACAAGAATCAGTATCAGAATTAGGAGCAGTAATAAGATTAGCTGGAATGACTAATTTTACTACACATTCTCCTATTGGTAGAATATTTAATGATTTAGCAAATAAAATAAAAGTAATTAATTACCCTCAATATGTAAATCCTAAATGGGATAACAAAGCTAAAGAAGAAAGACTAAAAGAATACGGAGGAGAAACAATTAACTATAGAATTTTTGTTAAAGGAGAAATAGTTCCTGATGGTATATCAGAATTTGATATGCAAAGAGTTAGACAGTTTTATAGTAAAGACGATATAAAAAGATTCGAAATTAATAAAGACAGTTATCATAATTTTAGAAATTTAATTATTTTAGATAGACCAAAAAATGCAGATCGTATTTTTATATGTGCAGATATCGGAGAAAGTGCAGGAACTGATATTATCATTTTATCAGAAATTAAAGACAAATATAAATATAACTACAATATTGTACTTTATAATTTGACACATGATGAGCAATTAGAAGTTTTCAAATATATTATAGAAAAATTAAAAGCAAACGTAATAGGTATAGATTGTGGAGATGGAACAGGAAGAGCAATTGCAAGAGAATTAGAATTAATATATTCAAAAGAAAATATTGTTAAATATGCAGGAAGAGAAAAAATAGAAGTTGATTTTGAAAAAGACGATAAAGGAAATGTTATTTTTCAAAAAGGAATGCCAGTATATAAACAAGAATATATGTCAGAATGGTCAGTTACAAGACTAAAACAATTATTTTATGAAGGAAGATGTTTTTTTCCTATAGACTACAAATTTGATAAACAATTAGAAAAAGTAATTTCTATTAGAACAGATACAAGAACTAGATATGAATGTATTTGTGATAGTGGAGATCATTTATTTTCAGCATGGAGAGTTTTTGCAATAGCACAATGGTTAAAAAAAGATTTTAATCAAACGAAACCTATAGTAAGGAAAACACCAGGAATTGGTGTTGTAAATTGGGATAAAAAAGGAGTATAATATGGATAATGCCAATATTCTTAATTATTTTTTAAGTGCATTAACAAGAAAAATAACAGTTCCAACAGAATATCACGAACAGATTAAAGAAATAAAACGTATGTTGGAAGATGATGTTTCAGGTTTAGTAGATTCTTTAACAGATTTCGCTGTAGATAGTGCTTCTGTTGATTTTAAAATAGAATCTGATAATGATGATTTTAATAAAATATTACAAGAATGGTTAGATAATATTAACATGGAATTCAATGGACAAATTCCATCAGGTATTTCTCCATTAGCTAAAGAATACTTTAAAGAGAGATGGAAATATTCTTCTTTTCCTATTTTAAAAATAGGAGGATGGACAGAAATACAAGGAGTTATTGTTCCATCTAAATTATATTTTATTGATGGAGAAAGTGTGCATGCTAAAGATAAAAATTCTAAAGATCAAAAATTAAGAATTCTTAATTATGATTATTATATAGGATCAAGTACTGATTATAAATTAGATAATAATGTTATAATTACTAAACCATATGGAAGATGGTTCGATAAATATCCTACTCCTTATCTTATTAAACGAGGAGTATATCATAACTGGAAAATTATAGAATCAATTAAAAGTAAAGAAACAGAAATACTTGATAGAATTATACCTTATTTATTTTTAGTCAAAAAAGGAACAGAAAATTTATATATTCAAAAAGATTTCACTTATAATGACGAACAATTAACAAAAGTCCTTGAACAATTCAAAACATTAATGCAAGAAATTCAAGAATTAAAATTAAATACAAGTAAAACTAGTGTACCTACAAGAGTTACTAATTTTGATGAAGAAATTAAACATTTAATTCCTGATTTATCAGCAATTTTTAATAAAGATCTTTTTGCAAGTGCAGAAAGAAATATATTAGCAGGTTTAGGATTTATTGATGTAGTTGAGGCAGTTAGTACGAGTAGAAGAGAAAGCATTTTAAATCCAAAAGCATTTATAGAAGAAGTAAAAACTGGTGTAAAAGATTTTAAACAAATTTTAAAAGAACTAATAAAAATAATTATAGAAAAAAATAAAGAGGATCACCCTAAGTGGGTTAATTACGAATGGTATATTAGTTCTTCGCCAGTAAGAGCTTTTATGACAGCCGAATTTAAAGATCATATTAGACAACTTTATGATAGAGGAAGAGTTTCTTCAAAAACAGCAGTAGAATTAATAGGAGAAGTTGATTTTGAAACAGAAGTATATCGTAGAGAAAAAGAAGACTTAGAAGGAATACAAGAAACAATGTATCCTCCTATTACTAGAAATCAGGAAGGACAAGGAATAGATTTACCTGGATTTAGTCCAGAATCAGAGATAGATGAAGAAGAAATTCCTGAAGATAAAAAGGACGAAATAGAAAAACAAGAATATGATGTAGGCAGTTTAGAAGGAGCTCCTTATCAAAACATCAACCAACTACCAAAACAAGTAAAAGAAAATGTAAGTAAAGATCTACAAAGCGTTTTTCTAAGAGTCTTTAATAATGCTTTAAAACAATATCAAAATGAAACTAGAGCTTTTAGAGTAGCTTGGTCAGTAATTAGACAAATAGGAAGGAAAAACAAAAAAGGAATTTGGGTTAGAAAAAGAAAAAGAGTAGAAGGAAAATTAGAACCTCTTTCTCTTAATAAAGCCATTATTGATAAAGCTCTCGAAGAAGAAGAAAAATCAATTATAGACGAAGCTATGAAATTAAAAGATTTAGAACTTAAAGAGAAAGAAAAAGTTCTAAAAGAAAAGAAAGAAAAATTATTGGATAAATTATTAGGAAATAAAGAAAGTAAGGAATAATATGGGAAGCTTTAAAAATTTAAAATTCTATAAAGATAAAGAATTAACTCAAGAAATAACTGATAATTCTGTTCTTCCTTTAGGAATAGTTTCAGCAGGGGATTCTAAAGAATTTAAATTTTATGTTTATAACGATTCAAAAGCAACTTTATTAGATTTGCAATTTATAGTAACTAACGAAGAAGTAGAAATTCTTGAAGCTCCTAAAGAAATGGCTCCTTTATCTGTAGATGAATTAGTTATTAAATGGAGTCCTTCGATAGATATTCAAGATGAATTAGATGCCCCTTTCAGAGTTACTGGAAGAGCATTATTTGGAAAGATTGTATAATGGGAAAATTAATTGTAGCAAAATCAAATCGTGGAGCACCAGATCCAATAGGATTGCATGATGCCGATGGTAACAAAATTAATCCAGCTACTGTAGAAAAGTTAGAAGATTTAAAAACAACTTTACAGTCCGTTTTACAGTCTATTTATAATGCAGTAGATGATTTAGAATTAACTACAGAAAATATTAAAATAGAAGCTGGACAAATAAATTTAAATACTGACGATTTAGAAGAAAAAGTCCAATCTGTTAGAGATCAGCTAGATGTTTTATTATCATCTAGAGCATCAGAAAGTACTTTACAGTCTCTTCTAAATGCTTTAGGCGAAGAATCAGGAACTAATCTTTTAGATGAAGTTCAAGACATTTTGGCGAAATTAGATGTAGCTTTATCAACAAGAGCATCCGAATCTACTTTAATAGAAGTTAAAAATTATTTAGATACAGTAGAAACAAAATTACAAACTATCATTGATAAAATAGATGTTAATCTTTCTACAAGAGCTTCAGAAGCTACTTTGACTGAAATAAAAGAAACTATTGGACAAGAATCTGGAGTTACAGTTTTAACAAAGCTACAAAATATTATAAATCAACTTAATGTAGAATTATCTACCAGAGCATCAGAATCAACATTATCAAATATATATGGACAGTTAAATATTTCTTTAACAGAATTGAGAGATGCTATTAAAGGAACAAATAATAAAGATTTGTCTACTTTAGAAGAAGATATAGAAAGTATATTAGATACTATTGGACAAGAAAGCGGAATAACTGTTCTAAGTAAATTAAAAGATCTCTGGGATAAATTAGTAGAATTATTTAATAATGGAGTAGCTAAAGTTAAACTATGGGATGGAATAAATCAAGCAAACATTACTGCTGATAATAAATTACAAACAATATCACATGGAAGAAATAAAATTTCTACTTTAAATTCTACAGTTGATACTTTAGGTATAGGAGAAGAATTTATAGGAGAATGGGAAGAAATATTAGATTATAGTACAATAAATATTTTAATTTATACTGATGTAGAATCAGCTGAAGACGGTTTTATGATAGAATGGTCTAGTGATGGAATATCTATAGATACTAATGATACGTTTACTATTGTATCTGGAGGACATAGTTATTCATTTGGAGCAATTAGTCGTTATTTTAGAATATATTATAAAAATAATAGCAGTACTTCACAATCTAAATTTAGAATACAAACAATATTGCATCCTTTTAATTATAAAGCTTCTTCACATAGAATAGAAGATATCATTACAGGAGAGAACGATGCCGAATTAGTAAAAGCAATATTAACAGGAAGTACAGATGGAGTATATAAAAATGTTAAAGTAAGTTCAGATGGAAGATTAGAAGTATCTCTTACTCCTCCTCTTACAAATACAACAGTTCAAATTTTATTTCATAGACAACATTCGGCTATAAATGCAGGAGAATGGCAAGAGGTATTAGATTATACAATACCAGAAGGTTATGATTTAAATGTTTTAGCATTTGAAGGACAATCCGAAACAGCAAATGAAAGAATTAGAGCTATTTATAAAAATCCTATAGGAATATTTGATTGTCCTACAAATACTTTTACCGATCAAAATAGTTTTATATTACCTAGATATGCAACAAGATTATATGCTTGTGTTACAAGTGAGATAGGTTCAGGAGTTAATGATACTTTTACTATTACTTATACCAATAGTAAAGGAATAACAGGAAGAACAGGAACTGTTACATTTACAAAAGGCTCATTAATAGGAACTAGATTAGAAGTTACATTACAAACAGGAGATATCGGTTTAATAGATATTACAAATATTACACATTCTGCAACTGGGCAAGCTGGAGCAATTCAATTTTGTGGATATGTAGAATTTTTATATCTTACTTTAACTTCAGCGAATACTCAATATCAAACAGCTTCTATTCCATTAGGAGGAATAGTTGTATTAGAAGGAGAAACAATATATCTTCAGTATTTATCGTCTACTAAAACCACATATAATAGAAGATTAAATTTATTAGGAGCATTAGTACCAAAATAATGAAAGTATCAGATTTATTAATTAGTATAGCAGAAAATTCAGATTATGTAGCTAATTCTTTATTATTAAAATCATCAGATAATAAAGGATGTAGTTATAAATGGCTGATTAAAGCAGGAGATATTGCTTATCGTAAACAAATTTTTATAGCTTTAGATCCTGAAGAATCAGAATTAGAGTTATTAGATAAAACAGTAATTAATTATATAGAGGTAAGTCCAGCAAAATGATAACTATTATTTCTTTTTTTACTGATAACGGATATCCAAAATTAGGATTATCTCCTACTATTAATATTAGAAGAGTAGATACTGGATCTTTAGTTATTGAAGGAGTTAGTATGTCAGAATTAGGAGACGGTTGGTATAAATATGAATTTGATGGAGACGAAGATTTAGAATACGCTATCAGATGTGATGGAGGAACAGATTTAACTAATGCAGAAAGATATACTTTTGCAGGTTCTGAAATTAAGAGTCATATAGTAGAACCTAATGAAAGACTAAAGAGAATTTTAGGATTAGTTCATGAAAATTATAGAATTATAGATCCAATTTATGATAATCATAATAATATGATATCAGGAGTAATAAAAACATATCCTTCTGCTGAAGATGTAGAAAATGACACAAATCCAATAGCAGAATATTTAGTTACAGCTGAATTCGATCCTAAACGTAGATTAACAGGATATAAAACGAAAAAAATATGAGACCATTAGGAAGAACATTAATTACAAAAGGAATTTCTGGATTTAATAAAGCTATCGCTATAATTACTAGAGGTATATTAGATAAAAGAAAAATAGGAACTACAATCAAAGGATACGCCTTCGATCAGTTCTTTACAATTAAAGGTATAAAAAGTTTTGAATTAGAATATACTTTTAATTTAATAGGAACTAAAGAATTTAAAGTTGATGTCGAAAGAATTATAAAAGGAACAGTAGAAGTTCCTTTAGAAGTTGTATGTATATTAAATGCAATTTTAGAAAAGAAACTAGAAGAATTATTTATTTTATATGGAAGTAAAGCGTTTTCATTAAATAAAAGTTTTGGATTATTAGGTGTTAAAGAATTAACAGTAGCAGATATTTATAATCTTCTTGGAACTAAAGAAGTAGGGATAGAATTAGAACAATCAATTAAAGCTAGTAAACTTTTTAATATAGAAAAAACAAATAGACTAGCTGGAATAAAAGAGATAAATATTAATAATGAAGCCTTAATTAAAGGTCAAAAGGACTTAACGCCAATTTTAGTTGCGTTAGATTTATTAGGAGGAGAATAAAATTATGCAAACTTTTTTAACTAATTTACAGGCAAGTGATTTTTTGAGTGATTTTGCAGAAAGATCAGAAACTCAAATTTTAGAAGAAGGTAAAGAAAAGAAAGAATTAGAAGCTATTTGTGAAGCTAGACATTATAGTATTAAAAATTCTAGAGATCTAGCAGTTTTTAAAACGATTTATGCTTTTACAGATAAACCAAATGCAAATGGAGCTATTCTTCCTAAACAAGAATTATTGAGAGTTTTGCCTCAATTAATAGGAAAACCTATTAGTGTTAATCACAATAGAAATCATGTTGTAGGACATTATATTGATTATAGATATAAAGCAAAAGAAAATATGATTATAGCTTATGGAGTTTTTTATAAAAGTAATTTCGCTGATTTATGGGAAGAAGCTCAAGAACTATTTAAGAAAAATGAATTAGGAACTAGTTTTGAAATTTGGTCTCCTAATGATAAAAGAATTCATAAAGAAGATGGTTCTTATGAATTACATGAAATGGAGATAGCTGGCGGAGCTTTACTTTTTGGAGAAAAACCAGCTTTTGATAAAGCAAAAGTTTTAGAAATGGCTAAGAAGAAAGTAGAATTTCCTCAAGAATTAGTTAGAGCTATGGAAGAATATAAGAAATATAAAGATGATGAATTAATTAGACCAAAAATCATTATGCAGAAAATAATTACATGCTCTAATTGTAGCGAACAAATTACTTATAATGGTATCGATATAAAAGTTAGATGTCCTAAATGTAAAGCAATTCTTAATAGCGAAGGAGTTATGCAGTTTCCTCCTCAAATAAAAGATTTTAATTTATTGTGTCCTTCTTGTAAACTTAATAATTGGCTAATTATATCAAGAGAACAAGATAAGTCATTAATTAAGTGCTTAGGATGCTCGAAGCAATTTAATATAGATTTTTCGAAGGCAGAAAAAAACCAGTTAATAGAAAAAGTTAATTTTTACTATTCAGGAATAGCTATATGTCCTCAATGTAAAAAGAATCATCCAATTGAAGCTATTTCTACTATGAATACGAAAACAATTAAATGTAATAAGTGTGGATTAGAATTTACATATGATTTAAATAAATTAAGTAAAACAAAAAAGATAAGTAAAGTAGAAGAGATAAAAAAACAAGAGGTAATAAATCAAGAAAATACTGTAAAAGTTGCAAAATCTGAAGAAGGAGGACAAATAAAGATGTTTAAAGTTGAACTTAGTAAATTTCATCGATATATTGATGTAGAAAATTTCGATGAAATAGAAACAGCTAGTATTAATGAAGAGTATGGAGACCTTGAAGAAGCTAAAAGATTAAAATATCAGGAAAGAAAATCTTTATCTGATGACATGTTCGCTGTTGTTATCAAGGTAAAAAATAAAAAAACTGGTGAGATTAGAAAAATTAGGAAATATCCTATTAATGATGAAGCTCATGTTAGAAATGCTTTAGCGAGATTAGCACAGGCTAAACCTAGAGCTGAATTAAGAAGTTTAGGTATTAGTCCTAAAACAGTCCTAAAGAAAATCTTACAAAGAGCTAAAGAGCTTAATATGAAGGATTTACTTGAAAGACATAAGGAAAAAGCCGAAAAAGCATCTATAGAAGAGACAAAAGTTGAGAAGATTGAAACTCCAACACCTTTAGAAAATGCAATTAAACAGATTACAGATCTAAAGAAAGAGCTTGAAACTGAAAAAACAAAAGTAACTTCTATTCAGAAAGACCTAGAAAAAGCTAAGGAAAATTTAGAAAAAGTTAAAAGCGAAACTGATAAAAAAGTTGAACTTCTAAAAGCAAAAGCTAAAGAAGTTGTTAAAAGAGAAAAAGATTTAGGGGATTTAGCCAAAGGAATGACTGATGAAGAAATCCTTAATGATGAATTATTTATTAAAGCTAAAGTTAAAAAAGCAAATAGTGAATTAGAACAAAGTGATGTTATTGGAGATAAATCAACAATAAGAGATAGTTCATATTATAAAGATCTTAGAAAAGAAATTGATTCTTTTGCGTTCGATACAAAAAGAAAAAGAAATTAAAAATAAATTCATATGCCTTTGACAAAGATAAAAAAAGATAAAAGAGGGCATAAGAAGAAAGGTATTAAGATAAACCATTAAAAAAATTTGGGAGTAAAAACAATGAAAGAGAATTTGAATCTTGAAATTGCAAAGTTAATTGGTGAGCCGATTAACACTCAACTTCCTGTGCCTTATGAAATTGAGGCTATCGCTGACTCGTTTACTGCGGAAGCAGGAGAACATGTTTGGAGATATAGTGCTATGGATAGCACAGCAGATGTTATTCTTGATGTAGACACTAACGGAGCTATTACGGAGAAAAAAAGATCTCCTCTTAGCGATGTAGAGCTTACATTTAAAGGATTAAATTCGAAGTTAGAGTATGTTTTGGTAGACGCTGTACTTTCTAGTCCTGATACGCAAGTGTTAGGTAGAAGGAAAGCTTCTATTACAAGAGGAATGGATAAAAGAGAGTTAAAAATCATTCTTGATGCTATTTTAGCAAAGACAGCAGATTACCTTCCTGGAGTAAATCCAGAAGAAGTTACACCTGCATCTACTGATGATATTTATGATGTTATTATGGCTATGAAGCATAAGATTGAAGATTACGGTGATCAGTTTGTTCTTCTTTGTGGATCAACAGCTAAGGAAAAAATTGATACATATGACAAAGAACAAGCTTCCTCTTTAAATTACAATGTTACATTACCAGCAAAGTTAAAAGAGTTAGGCATCGATGTTGTAAAAGTCTTTGGTAAAGTCGCTGACGATACTGGAGAAACTGAAGATGCGTTAATGGATTCTAAAAAATTGATTCTTGTTGCTAAGAATTCAAGAATTGCTGAAGGAAAACCGATTAAGTTCGTTAGACGTAGAATTCCTGCGGATGTCGCTACTTTAATGGGAGCAGAAGTGGACGGAGCTCAAAGAGCTTTATGTGTTTCTAACACACCTGTACCAATTTCTGGTACCAATACATTAGGTTTTGGAGTTTTCGGCTATGAATCAATCATCTTCTGTATTACAAATCCGAAAGCAATTTGTATCGCTGATTGTACATCGATTCTTTAATAGGTGAATAAATTCTAGGGAGGGGCGAAAGCCCTTCCCTAGTTCTTAAAAAAAATAGAATATGATTAATTTTAAAGGAAAATTAACAGAAAAAGAAAAATTAGAAATATCTGAAATACTTAGTGATCTAATAGATCTATATGGCGATTTTTATATAACAAGAAATAATTTACGTCTTTTTATTAAAGAAAATATTGATTTATTATTTGATTGTTTAAATAAAGGAGATAAAATAGCATATGGAAGAGAAGGAATAGCTCTTATTACAGGTTATTCTGATAAATCTTCAAGAAAATATGTTAAAATATTAGCTAGAGACGAAGATTCTGCTGATAAGTTATTAAAAATAATAAACTGGAATATAGATACTGAACTTTATTGTAAATTAAAGAAAGTGAATCCATTAAGATATGTTTTTTTGAATAATAATTTTATTTTTAGAGGAAATAGAGGTAAAGAATTATTACTAATGAAAAGAAGTAAAGGAGATAAAAATGTTATCAGAAATAAAGACTAAAATTAGAGCCTTAACAGAAGATCTAACTAACACAAAAACAGATGCTTTTACATATAGTATATCTAATATATTTTCTTTATCAGAAGATAAAGGAATAAGTATCCTTGACGTGCAAATTAATGGAAGTGAATTAGCTAGCGGACAAAGTTATACATTCGATGCTGATACTGCACAACTTACAGTAGAAGGATTAACAACTAACGATGTAGTTACAGTTAAATTTACTTATTATAAATATTCTGATAGTGAACTTAATGATTATATTAGATCGGCATTAGTTTGGCTAAGTATTTTTTCTGACAAATGTAAAGATTACGAATTAGAAAACAATACTGAAATTGTTCCCACTCCAGATAACAGAACAACTGACTTAATGGCTATAGTAGCATCTTTACTTATTAAACCAGATTATTCTGAATATCGCTTACCTAATTTAACAGTCAGATATAATAGAGAAATGTCAAAAGAAAAAAGAATAGAAGAATTAATCAAGAAATTTGATAGAGGCTTAGGAGTAAATGATATTATCGAATGGGATAATATTGATTATTAAAAAGGAGAAATAGTATGGAAGCAAATTGTAAAAATTTAGAATTATTTAAAGGAGCAACTAAAACATTAGAAATAATTGTTACAGAAAACGGAGTAGCTTTTGATATAACAAATTGGACAATTTATTTTACAGTAAAAAAATATTTAACGGATACAGATGAAAATGCAGAAATTCATAAAGAAATTTCGGATCATGAAGAAGCAACTAGTGGAAAGACATTAATAAATTTATCAACTGAAGATACTGATATAGAACCTAGAGAATATTATTATACTGTAGATTTTAAAGATACAGAAGGAAATGAAGGCGTTATTTTATATGGAAAATTATTAGTAAAAAGAGCTGTAATACAAAATAGAGATTAATCGGAGGAATAATAATGAGTATATATGATAAAGAAATTATTCATGTTGAATTAAATTTAATTGATATTGTTAGAGGAGGTAAAGATATAGATAGAGATGATATTATTGATAAAGCAGAACAATTAGATGATGGAACACATCAAGTAACTGCCGAAGAAGCTAGAGATCATATAGACGATAAAGCTAACCCTCATGAAGTAACTAAAGATCAAGTAGGATTAGGCAATGTACCTAATTTAGATACCACAGATGCTATTTCTAAAGCTCACGAACATGATAATAAATCATTATTAGATAGTTATGATCAAGCTAATGAAGATATTAAAGAGACTATAGAAGATAGCCATACTCATGATAATAAAGCTCTATTAGATACTTATACACAAACAGAAGAAGATATAGCAGATGCTATATCTAAAGAGCATGTCCAAAATACAGATACAAAGTTAGATGAAGGAGGAGCCAATGAAATAGATGCTAGTGAAATAGTTAAAGCTGGAAGTATAACAGAAGTTATTTATTATATTAATTGTGATACTGGTAGCGATGAAACAGGAGACGGAAGTAGCGAAACCCCTTTTGCTACAGTTCAACATGCAATAGACTTACTTCCTAAAATATTAAGATATCAAGTACAAATAATATTATCAAATAGTCTTAATTATAATGAAGCTATCAATATTAAAGGATTTTCTTCAGCTACAGATGCAAATGACTGTAAATTATTAATTAAAGGTTCTGGCAATCCTGATAATGTATTAATTACTAACGAGAATGATATTTTTACTATTGATAATTGTTTTATTCCAGTTTGGATTAGTTATTTATCAATGAGAGTAACAGCAGATGATAAAGCATGCGTTAGTGCTAAATTTAATAGTTTAGTTAGAGTCTATCGTTGTGATTTTGCTGATAATGACAATAATAATACTATAGGAGTATCTTCTGATACTAATTCTCATGTTTATGTAGATATGGGTAATAATTATGATTCTAAAAAAGTAGGAAGAGGACTTTATAGTAGTTCAGGAGGTATTCTTACACATAACAATAGCTCTTTTGGAGATATTTCAAAAGTAGTAAGTAACGGAGGAGTTATCCTTAATACAGGACGTTACGATCCTGATAGAATCGGTGTTGATCGTTCTTACGAAACACACGCTTCGGATATCCGTAGTGCAGTAGATAATAGTCATACTCATGATAATAAATCAGAATTAGATTTAGTTAGTGATGGAGATCATGATGTAAGAACTGATAATCCTCATGATGTAACAGTAGATCAATTAGATTTAGCTTCAGGTA
>JGI2171J19970_10000994_pt1 | contig 15701 bp, 15 predicted proteins | sample DeeMarSWOR324_28_FD_19970 | JGI IMG/M metagenome (IMG submission 19970) | reverse complement strand
AAAGCATAGAACTTGAAGAGACACCCGTTTACACGCTGTTTATCCATCATCGAGATGTTCCTGGAGTGTTTGCCAAAATTGACAAGGTTCTGGCTGATAACGACATAAACATACGAGCAAACTATTCCCGACAGATTGGAAGCAGCGGCTACGCAATTTCAGTCTACGTAATACACAAGAAAGTTGGTCCTGAAATTATCAAAACTCTAAAAGGAATTAAAAATATCTGTAATGTGAGAGTTTAGTCCTACTGACATCGTTTAGCCAAATGTAAGTATCTTATCAGATTCCTCAACTAATCTTATCAAGTCTTTCATAGTCCTCTATGTGAGCATTGTATATAAGCGGGTTTTCTGTCTAAGAGTAAATAATGAGACTTGGGGTTTTGTTTTCAGGCGGCAAAGATTCCACGCTTGCACTGCATAAAGCCGCAGAAAAGGAAGAAGTCCTATGCCTAATCACGCTTATTTCTGAGAACAAAGAGAGCCTAATGTTCCACACCCCAAACATAGACATCACAGCGCTTCAAGCCGAAGCCATGGATTTGCCACTGATAAAGAAAATGACGGCGGGTAAACCTGAAGAAGAGCTTAAAGACTTGGAAGAAGCAATCGCGCAGGCGGTTAAGGGCTTTAAAATAGAAGGCGTTGTTGCAGGCGCAGTGGAATCAGCCTATCAGTCTAAGCGAATCCAAACCATATGCGACCGCCTGAATATTTCATGCTTTAGCCCGCTTTGGAAGAAAAACCAGAAAGCCCTCTTGGAAGAACTTGTGACGAAGGGTTTCAAAGTAATAATCTCGGGCGTTTTTGCCTATCCCCTTGACGAAAGTTGGCTGGGAAAAGAAATAGACAAAGAACTGATAGAACGCCTATCGCTTCTCGGAAAAGAGTTTGGTTTAAGCGTTGCAGGGGAAGGCGGCGAAATAGAAACCACCGTTTTAGACGCCCCGCTGTTCAAAAAGAAAATCGAAATTTTAGATTCTGCTGTTGAAGCAAAAGGTAACGCAGGCGTTTTTATCATAAAAAAAGCGCGTTTGGCACCAAAATGACTCTTGAATAGAGCCGTAGTTGGCAGTGTGAGTTAAAAGTTAAATGCCTCTTTTCAAGTAGTTTAGGTTGATGAGGGATTTATGAATGGTGAAGGAGCTGCCTCCAGAAAGTCTCAGAAAAGAATGCGACGCTAGAGTTATGCGTTGCAAAACAACTCAGGAACTGCTGCCTCTCAAAGAGATAATAGGTCAAGAAAGAGCTGTTAGAGCGTTAAAGTTCGGTCTAGGCATTAGAGATCAAGGGTTTAACATTTACGTGGCAGGGTTTCCTGGAACAGGAAGGAAAACGGCTGTCAAAAACTTCGTGGAAGAAATAGCCCGCGTTGAACCTGTGCCCCCTGACTGGTGTTACGTGAACAACTTTTCCAACCAGTACGAACCGAAGGCAATAAAGTTGCCAGCTGGAAAGGGGAAGAAATTCCAAGAAGACATGAAGACTCTCATCGAAACCATCCGAACAGCACTTCCTAAAGCTTTTGAAAGCGACGATTACGCTGCAAGAAGAGAAGCAACGATCAGAGGGCTAGAAAAGCAAAGAAAAGAATTAATCGACAAGCTTAACGTGAAGGCTCAACAGGAAGGCTTCATAATTCAAAGCACACCTATAGGGCTACTTCTTATTCCTGTGATAAATGGCAAGCCGCTCAAAGAAGAAGAATTGTTAAGCTTGCCCCAGAAGACGAAGGACCTGATCCAGGAAAAAAGAGGGCGACTTGAAGCAGAACTGAGAAACACGATGAGACAGTTTCTGGATATGGAACATAAAATCCGTGAAGAGCTTAAGAAGCTTAACAGAGAAGTTGCTCTCTATGCCATTGGCAACTTAGTGGAAGACCTCATCGAGAAATACAAAGACATGCCCGAGATCACGGCTTACCTGAAGGATGTGCAGAACGACATCCTCGACAACATATCGCAATTCATAAAAAAAGGCGAACCTCAACAGCGAATGCCCTTTCCAGTGCCGTGGATGAGAGAAGCCCCCTTCCGAAAGTATGAGGTAAACGTAATTGTTGACAACTCGGATGTTAAGGGCGCGCCAGTGGTGATGGATTTCAATCCCACTTATCAAAACCTATTTGGCACGACAGAGAAGGAAGCACAGTTTGGCGCGCTCGTCACCGACTTCACCATGATTCGCGGAGGATCCCTACACAAGGCTAATAACGGCTACCTAATTATCCCAGTTGAGGAGTTGCTTCGAAACCCATTTTCCTATGAAGGCTTGAAAAGAGCCCTCAGAGACGAGAAAATAACCATAGAAGAGCCGCAAGAGCGATTAGGGTTCATCAGCACCAAAAGCCTGAAACCACAACCGATTTCCCTAAAAGTCAAAGTAATCCTCATTGGAAACCCCTACCTATATCAGCAGTTATTAATTTTGGACATGGAGTTCACGGAGCTTTTCAAGGTCAAGGCGGAATTTGACACAACCATGTCTCGCACAGAAAAAAACGTACAGCAATACGCCGCTTTCGTCTGCACCCTATGCCAAAAGGAAAAACTTAAGCACCTCGACGGCACAGGACTAGCCAAACTAGTCGAATACAGCCAGAGACTCGCTCAAGATCAACAGAAACTTTCCACAAGGTTTGCCGAAGTTGCCGACATCGTCCGTGAAGCCAACTTTTACGCCACACAAGAAAAGTCGAATGTTGTAACTGGGAATCATGTGAAAAAAGCCATCGAAGAAAAAATATACCGATCAAAACTTATCCAAGAAAAAATCCAAGAAATGATCAATAGAGGAATACTCCTCATTGACACAGACGCGGAAAAAATTGGACAAGTGAACGGGCTCTCAGTTATGGGTCTCGGCGACTTTGCTTTCGGTAACCCATCCCGCGTAACAGCAAGCGTAGGCTTAGGTCGAGAAGGCGTCGTCGACATTGAAAGGGAAGCCAAAATGGGCGGGCCCATCCACACAAAAGGCGTCCTAATTTTAAGCGGATACTTGAACGAGAAATACGCGCAAGATAAACCGCTTAGTCTTTCCACTCGTCTTGTTTTTGAACAGAATTATGGAGGAGTGGAAGGTGACAGCGCCTCAAGCACAGAATTATATGCAATACTGTCCGCCCTCTCGGCGTTACCAATAAAGCAAAACATAGCTGTAACGGGCTCAGTTAACCAGAAAGGCGAGGTCCAAGCCATAGGCGGCGTGAACGAGAAGATCGAAGGATTCTTTGAAGTTTGCAAGGCCCAAGGCTTCACAGGTCAGCAGGGCGTAATGATACCGAAAAGCAACATACAAAACCTAATGCTGAAGGAAGAGGTAGTGGACGCTGTTAGAGCTGGAAAATTCCACATTTACGCCGTCAAAACTATTGACGAAGGCATAGAAGTTCTCACGGGAATCAAAGCTGGCGAAAGGCGCCAAGATGGAACCTTTGAGAGCGAAACTGTGAATTACAGAGTAGACAAGCAGCTTAAGGATATGGCTGAAAAACTCAAAGAATTTCCATCTGTACCTACAGGAGAAAAGAAGAAACGCGAAAGCTAACGACAAACCCTTAATCCTTTTATTATACAAACAAAGCTATTTCCGAGCAATTACCTTTATTTGAAAAAGCTGCGACCACATTTTGCCGGTTACAAAGAGTCTATCGCCTTCTGCATCATAGGCAATGCCATTGAGTACACTATTCGGATCTCGATTTTCTTGATTGTAGATACCTGTCAAGTCTATCCACCCTTTTACTTGTCCAGTGTGGGGGTCAATTATTGCAATTTTTTCTTCTCCCCAGATGTTAGCATAGACTTCACCGTTGATGTATTCAAGTTCATTNAGGTAAGTAACGGGTTCATCGTCGTGTACCTCAACCTGTCCNACTTTCTCAAAGGTTTCAGGGTCTAGGAANTACAANNTTGCTGTTCCATCACTCATTATCAATCGGCTGCCATCATGCGTTATTCCCCACCCTTCAGTAGGATAGCTAAACTCTCGAAGCAAATCAAAAGAGTTTTTATCATAGACGAAACCTTTGTGCGATTGCCAAGTTAATTGGATGATCCTGTCACCGAAAACTGTGATGCCCTCACCGAAGAACTCATCTGGCAAGGCATAAATCTGCAGAACATTGCCAGTCTCTAAATCTACGCGGCGCAGTGTAGAATTACCCCACAGCCCGGTACCTTCGTATAGGACACCTTTTTCAATAACCAGTCCTTGAGTGAACGCGTTTTGGTCATGAGGATACACCTTGACAACCTCATAGGGGGGTCTGTCGTTCAGCAAAACGAGTACGACTGAGCCAATCACAAGCGCCACTGCGACTGTTACAATAATTGTTAAGTGCAGTTTTTTCATGAGTGGTTCCCGTATCTCTTGTACCAAGATGATTTTAATGTATTCCCTTTTTTAATTGAGCCCACTCCTTATTTTTGGATACTTTTATATCAGAATGGCTACAGAATATATGTTAGCGTTCTATGGCAGGTGTTAACTTTTGGCAAAGAAAGGTGAAAAATACAAGTGCCAAACATGCGGACTTATCGTTGTAGTTGAGGACCCTTGTGGCTGTGAAACAGTCGAGCTGTTGTGTTGCGAAGTGCCGATGAAACCCGTTAAGGCGGCTGCGAAAGCGAAACCAAAGGCTAAAGCAAAAGCGAAACCAAAAACCAAGAAAAAATAGAATCCTCAACTGTCCCTCCTTTTTTTTAGTTATGCTCCAATGCTCTCAGTAGCCGCAAATTTGTTGCTGTTTCGACTTTATAGAACAACTGATCCCACATCTGTATTTTAGGTAAACAAAGCTTATTTTAAAAAATTATAATACCATAGCAAATTAGGTGCCCTATTGACAATACCGAAAGGCAGGAGCAAGCGCCATAAAGCAATTATAGTTTTACTTCTTCCCGCAATCATTTTCCTCTGGATTGTTGGATGGAGTCTATATTGGATCGGCCACCAAAAAGAACCGCGGAAAGCTCAGTCTTCTTCCTCCCCTAAAGAAGAAGAGCATGTAAACCTAATGCCCATAGTGCTTGAAGAAACCTCAGAAATAGAGAATTAGGCAAACACTGAAGGAAGCCCGCTTTTTAACCGTTTAAAGTAGCCTTATAGGCTACAAAGGCGAACTAAACGCAGTACTTAGCTACTTTTTTCAAAACTTCCAAGATTCTATGCAAAACTACTATTTGCGAAAACCGGAGCCGTTTTGAAGGTGCATCAACGTTTGTTTCGTGTATTGATTTAGAAGAATCTGCGTTTCTTTTTTTCTTGCTTCTTGGGACTCTCGCTCGCCGCTTCTGGACTTTCGACTAGGGCTTCGCCTTCTATGGCTGTTACGGTAACACCGCTTTCTTCGGCTTCTTCAGGCTGAGCCGCTTCTTCTTCAGGTTGGGGAGGCGCTTCTTCTTTTTTCTCCTCAGGAGGGGGAGGTGCTGGTGTTTGCGGCGCTTTCTCCAACCTAGATTCGAGATCTTTCTTTTTGGCTTCCAGCTGAGCTATAGAGTCCTTGACCGCCTTGTTGCTGTTCTTCAACTCTTCAATCACGGCTTTCTCCTTATTCAGCTCTTCCATTACAACTTCTTGCTCAAGAGCCAACACGCTATTTTCCAATTCTTTCTGTTGTTCTCTCAAAGAACGCGACTCTGCCTCAAGCTCCGATCGCATAGCTTGCAGTTTTTCAAGCTCTTTTAGTACGCTCATTTTTCATCAAGCTTACAACGATGATATAAAAGAATAACTTTATGAAAAGGCAATACATATTCAAGATTTAGAGTACAACTTCAGCAGTGAAGCGCCTCGCCCAAAATTATAACGCCTATTTTGTCTAGGATTTCCTTTTCCGATTCGCGTCTCGCAAACAAGCCAGAACCGCTACGCAAAATAATTTGAGGCATTACCTCTTCATTAAACCTAACCTTTGCCATTGGCACTTAATTCTTTCTCTTTTCTGAGTGCTGGCTGAAAGTTATTAAGGAGAAACATTATTTCTACATGAAATACGAGAGGAGCTGTGGGTTTGAGCTTTAAAAGGCGCATGCATCCGAAAGTCAGCAAAGCCGAGATAGAAGTGTTCAAGGCATTAAGCGCGGCTGGACTAACCAGCGGTATGGTAACGCAGAAAACAATCGTGCTAAAGTCAACCATGCCTGATTTTTGTTGGCTTAATAAGCGAAAGGCTGTATATCTGGACGGCTTGCAAGCTCACTCACGTGATAAACAGCAAAAACGTGACGAAGAAATTTGTGATTTGCTGGAGGCTAAAGGTTGGGAAGTGCTGAGAATACCGTATGAACCGCCTTTAAGTGATAAAGAACTGCAGAAAATCGTTGCATCAATCAAACATTTCGTAGGTTCTGATGACGAGTGAGGCTTTTCCACGCCCAAACAAAAAGTATTTCCACTCTCCGCTGTCAACTTTAACGTTAGAGCAATGTTCCAAATTTTGAAACGCTCATTCCGCAGTGTCCCTTAACTATGGTCATGCTACTGTATTAGTTGTGAACTGAAATGATGAAAAAAAGGCAACTTGCCGTGTTAGCCATACTAATGTCTGTCATAATGACAGCGGCTCCCGCTTCAGCTATACTCTACGGGCAAGGTCAAATTCAAGCGACCCCTGCGGAAGAGCTAGTTGAGCTTGCTGACAGAGCAGAACAGCAAGTTAAAAATCTAATTGATTTAGTGTATGCAAACGAAACAGCGCTGCAAAAGATCGAAGACGTTGGGCTTCTTGACGAGTTGGAAAGCAACGTGACGCTGTACGGCGAAGGCGTGGGAAACTTGACTGTAGCTCATGATGCACTTGAAAGCGCAGACTACGAAGCAGCTGTTGACTATGCAACCGAAGCTCTAAGCGTTTTCAGGGAAGTTTTCAGGTCCATACACATCATTCTTGAGGACGCAGGTCTTCAGAAAGGACATCTAGTTGATAATCAAGGACTATTAGAAGCTATAACACGCCAACTGCAAAGAATAGACCGGCTGAGAGAGATCCTGCCAGAAGATGCACCAGACGAGATTAAACAACTACTTGACGACGCCGAAGCTCTATTAGACATAGACGCAGCTAGAGCGCTACTCTTGGAAGGTAAAGAAACCGAAGTTATTTCCAACTTGCAGGAGGCAAAGCAGCTGATTTCCCAAGTCTACCAGTACTTGAAAGAACAGGCTCAAGAATCCAACAGTTGGAGAATCGGTGACTATTGCGAAAGAGCCCGGGAAAGGATTAGGGAACGATTTAGATACGGAAACCAAACGGGAATCGATTTTTCCGCTGTTCTAGAATCACTTGGTTACCAAAGCGAAAACCAATTCATGGAAACTCTTGAGAACATGATCCAAACAGCCCAAGGCAAAGCAGGAGACTTCAAGAACGCGCTGCAAGACTTAGAAGCGATTGGTCAAATGGTTCAAGAAATGGATCAAGCTCTCACTCAAGAAATGCATCGATATCAAGGAGGCAACGGTCAGGGCGGCGGTGACGACGGCTACGGTTCAGGCGGTATGGGCAGTGATTACGGACATGGTAACGGCGGCAACAAGCCNTAAANGCAAAACTGGAAGNAATTTNCCCTTNTTTTTCCNTCTATTTTTTAAGNGCCACTTGNTTCTCAAGTCCAATCNTTTTTACTTCAACTATTTCTAGCCTNTCAAGCCGTCTAACCAATCTCCAAAGGCTTGTTCTCGGCATGTCNGGAAACCGTTCCCTTATCTCAGCCTCAAAAGCCTTGCCGTCCTTTTCAGCTAGAAACTCTATTACCTCTTTNTCTTCCTTCTTCAACTGAGGGTGAGCTTTTAGTATCTTCTCAACATTAGGCCCTCTTCTCCGTCTAACAATTAATAATGCTGAAAGAACGACTGCGGTCACGGCGACTATGGCTGCGATTAAGTATTCAATTGGAATTGTGGTCCAAGGTGCCTCTTTGTCTTTGGTTTCGTCTTCTGGTAGCACTGGTAGAACGTAACTTATCTCCCATTGACTAGGATACAAGGACAGCGTTATTCCAGTGCCACTTGTGTCTATCGCGGTTGGCATCTTGCTTAGATAGATCACTGTTGAATTTTGCGGCAGAAAAACCGTTAAGTTATACGGATTATCAGCGACTAAGGTCCACACCTCAGCTTCCTTCTTTGTAAGCGCAATTGTGTCGTATTCAACCAAAACGCGCTCCGATCCCAAAGTGAAAACAGTCAAATTACCTCCGTTTATTTCATAGTCTACCGCCATCTGGTTCTCGTCAAGCACTATTACGTTTTCAATGGACGACGATAAAAGAGGCAGAATTATTTCAGGAAACAACTCGTCCACAATCAAAGTTTGTGTAACGTGAACCAAGCCGTCCCTGTATACGGTGAGATTCATGGTTTCAACTTCGAACCGAGACTCACCAGCCGCTGTTGCAGTGATAATTGAGAATAGTGTGATGATGGACAAAGCTGCGAAGATAATTTTCGCGTCACAGAGTTTCATACTGTCTCATGCCGATTTAATTCTGTTCGAAATTATAATTTTTGTGTATGGTGAGTAAAGGGTGATTTAATGCGTGAGTTCAACTGGCTTTCTATGACGAACCAAATTGCAGGAAATACGTGCACAACAAAAGTTGGGCAATTGCCCGAGTTGAGGCTTTAGATTGAAACAAGCGTTTCTGGTTCTGGAATGCTTTTCTCACAGTGTCCCTTAAGTTAAGCTTTAGCATATATTATGTCTGGTGATTCACGATGAAAAAGCATCAAAAAATAAAAAGAAACAAACTCAGCACTTTCGCTATGACCTTGCTGATTTTGGCATACATCGCGCCTCTCACAGTCTACGCTGCTGCTGAACAGACTTCAGGACAGGGAGAACCAGCTGGCACAAGCAAATTCCCCGAGGTCCCAGGTGTTCCAGACGATGCGGTGCAATACAACAAGACTGAGGTCACTCCCGTGGCTCAAATGGAGCAGGTCGCAGCAGGAGAACCAGCACTATTCCAATACAGAAACATGACTATGCTGATGAACTGCTCACGGAACTGTGAAGTAGTCTTTACAGCAGACCCAGAAGTGACGCCCAAAATCTTCGGATTATCCGTAGACCCGAATCAAACGATGACGCTTACATTGAACCTGTGCCGCTCTCCACTTCAAGGGGAGATGGTTATGGAGCGGACTTTGAATTTCTACTTGGGAATAGAGCCTAATGCCACGTTGCAATTGAGCGCCCAGATAAGACTACACATCAACCAGACAGAACTCAACCAAGAACTAAACAGGGAAGTCAACGCGTCAAGACTTACTTGGATGTACTGGAACAGAACACGCGCCGAGTGGGAAACAGTTGAAAGCCATATTGACCAGAACGGCTACTTGGTGTGCAACACAGACCACTTCTCCACATGGACCGTCGCCGAAGTCGAAGACACAACAGAAGCACTACAAACTGGCATAAATGCGGCATACGTCTACGCTGGAATTGCAGCAGTGGTCATAATAGTTCTCGTGGTCGGCTTATACGCACGTACAAAACGCCAGTAATCGTCTGCAAAAACCACTCGAACCTACCCCTCTCTTTTTTTTAGTTGTCTAAAATTCCTTTAGTTAATTGCCAAGCTTTTGCTGTTGCAGATCCGTTGGCGTCATTTTAGGTTCAAGTTCAATGTTATTAAGTGTCCCTTTTTTTCCAAGGCTCAGTTGTCTTTCGCCTCTAAACGTCGAAGTCCGCGCATTCTCAATTTGAACGGTGTCTCCAGCCGCTACAGAGTCTATCTGTTCATTCCATAGGCAAAGTTTTATTTTTCCAGTTTCATCCGCTATCAACGCTTTAGCCAAGCTGGCGAGGTTCCCATACCTCGTAACAACATGCTTCGGTTGCGTAACTTCCAAAACTTTAGCCTTTAGACTGATATTGTTCATTCCAGCTCGCAAATCTCGAATTGAACGAGAAGCAGCAGACCTATTTTTCTTGGCTATATGTTTACGGACTCTCTCAGTTTCCATAAAATTTCTAATTGGATTGCCCTGCTGCAACAGAAATCTTTCGGATACTGGAAATTGCGCGACAACTTCAGAGTCTTCCGTAATCAAAAAGATAATCTTGCCTTTTGTTTTACCGCGACATTCGATTGAAAGGTTACCACATCTGGATTCTCGATTTTCTCCAGCGGAGAGCAAGGCACAAAAAAGCGCGTCAGGATCAACTTCATATCTTGCAGAAAGACACGCCAGATATTCGCCTGCCGACTTTTTACGTCTCAACTTTCTTCACCTTTTCCTCTCTCACATTTTAAGGTAACCATGTCCTCTCAGCCATTCTGTCTGATTTTTCCTATATCGCCAGAAAATGTCGCCCCGCTTGTCCGACTGAAAATCCCAAGGAGAAACCAAAACAATGTCGCCTTCTCTGATCCACACTCGCCTCTTTAACTTGCCTCGAACTCTGCACAGCCGTTCTTTGCCGTCTTGGCATTTAACTAGGATTCTTTCAGCGCCCAGCATTTTAACAGCCGTGCCCAACACATCGTTTGCACTCGGCAACAGCATTTTTTGAAGGTTTCCCTCGTTTTTGACTTTTCTTTTACCCATTTTTTAACACTTTACTCAGCCGCAATTGGATTGCGCCAATGATTTGCCAATCAGAACGAACTTGAGAAAAAGCAAAATGTGCGCCACACGCAGCCGATCTGACTCTTCCTCTAAAGAATTCTGACGTTCATACATAAATTACGTAGCACACTATATTAGTCTAACTATGGAAATAGTGCATTTTCCATGTTGTTTATCACGATTTCTCGCAATTTGCTATAGTGCGTTCTGCGCATTTGCTAAAAACAGTTCTCAGAGACTTATGGGACAATTACAAGACAGATGACCTCGACACCAGAGATTTAACTATTAACAATTTTTAATGGAAATTTGGGAAAATTCACGGTATGATACTAAAGGAAGGCGTAGCTTTGAACAGCCATCTCAGATGCATAACCGAAATTCGAACTCAAATCTGATCACAAAAGCGATAATACTTTTATATTGTCTTATAGTTCTAATGATGGGATTTATATCCCATTTTTATGTTGAGGAGTTGCCAATGTGAACGTTAAAGGCGAAGAAATCCGTCGTAGATTCCCTCGTATCGTAATGAACTTGATAATGGCAATTATTTTTTGGGTAATCAGCGTGTTTATTCCACCGACACTTGAGAGCTTAATTATTCCTGGGATCAACCAAAGCGCGTCTTTGCTGGTGTGGATTCTCACGATAGTTGTCATGAGCATCTTTTTAGTTCGTGCATTATCTGATTCTTTAGTATTAGGCGATGTANTAACAGACGTACTAGTTAGAAGGTTGGGCATCAAAGAGGAAAGGTCTCCGAAAAGAGCCGCAAGAGAATTCGTTTACATAATAATTATAGTACTCATAGTCACAGCCGTATCCCCGCTCTTAGCCACCATTCCAGATTACGGCTATTACTTTTCAACAGCAACAACATACATCGGGCTCGGATTGATTGTTATTTTCATCTATGACATCGGCAGGATCATATACAAGATTATTGAAGAGAAAGCAGATTCCTTTGCTGACCTATTGGCACAGAGGGCTCAGAAGAACAAAAGTAGTGGCTGAAAATGGAACCAATTGTCCTGATTTTACTCCTCATTTACGTTCTAATACTTCTTATCTCGATCTTGGAACTTACTTCCTTATCAGTTGCTGCATTAATCGGCGCCTTACTCACCGCTTGGTTTGGGATTCAGTATGGCGCGTTCACTTATCAAGATGCTTTAGGCTTTGTGGATTTTAGGCTTCTCGGCCTTTTGATTGGCACGATGATTGTCGTAGAAGTAGCCAAGAGAGGCGGTTTGTTCAATGTTTTCGCGTTATATGCTATAAAATTTTCTAAAGGGAACCCAGGCAGACTTTTCGTTGCCATCTGTGTCGTTGCCGCTCTCGTTTCAATGTTCCTTAGCGACCCAACGGCGATGTTACTCGTAGCAGCAGCCACCGTGACTATAACCAAGGTTCTGAACTATAATCCAACACCCTACTTTCTGTCCGCAGCCATAATGATAAATCTTGGAGGAACCAGCACGCTAATTGGTTCAGTGAGTAACATGATTATTGGAATCGACGCAGGGCTAAGCTTCATGGATTTCCTAAGCTTCCTAGGTGTATGCGAAGTAATGTTGTGGGCATTGACAATTTTAGCCCTTTACTTCGTTTTTAAATCACAGCTGGGAGAGAAAAAAGAGTTGCCTGAATACAATCCTAGGGAGGGTATAAAAGATAAGAAGATTTTTTACAGGTCTGCTTTTGTTCTTGTTATTTTGATTGTCCTCTTCTTGACTTTGGACACTATAGGCGTAGGACCCGAAGCAGTAGCGTTAGGTTGCGGGATTCTTGCGTTATTGATCAGCAGAGTGGACCCCGCTGAAATTTTTAGAGAAATAGATTGGGAAACAGTTTTTTTCATAGCAGGATTCATGTTTATCATCAGTGGCTTAGAACGAACGCAGTTCCTAAGCGACATATCAATGCAACTCTTCCAATTTGCTGGAGGTAGCTCCCTTATAGCAACGCAAATGACATTATGGTTTAGCGGAGTTGCAAGCGTGTTTGTCAGCAACATAGCAGTTGCTTTGACTTTCACTCCGATCATCAGTGCTCAAGCTCTTTCAGGCTTAAACTTAAACGCTGTATGGTCGGCCCTTATTTTGGGGGCAAATCTTGGAGGTGCTACCACACCATTCAGCGGTGCTGTAATGATGATGGCAATCGGTACTCTCAAGCGAGAAAAGATCTCAGTGAAGTTTGGAGCCTTCGCGAAGATAGGTATAATTACAAGTCTGATTCAGCTGGGCTTTTCCAGCATCTATCTTGCATTAAGATTTGGACTAATAGGTATGTGAGGAAAATGTGGAAAATTAAGAAGTGGTTTGAAAGGAAGACGGTGTCAAAAAAAGAGTATGACGAGGAAAAAAGAGAATTCGAAATGGCCATAGGAAAACCTTTCATAACTTTGAAAATTGAGCTGCCAGCAGGCTTCGAAGACCAACGAAACACGTTCTTGGATCTGGAAAACAATATGGAATTTCTAGATGAAGTTAAAGACCTTGTCAAGAAGAATCTATTATGGAAACGAGAAACTGAGGAAAAACCCTCTACCGACAGCTAACAGACTCCAGCGGCAAGATTACGCCTTAAAAACTCCATAGCACTCGATAAAGCCTGCAAACTACTAAAACCATGCTTTCAATACATATGCTCTTCCGAGAACAAAAAATTCAAAAACCGAAAACACGCCCTCTTAATGGGTCATCCCTAGCGATGTTAAAAGCACCGAATGGAATTTGAACCTTCCACAAAATGGAGTCATCTCCAGCTTCTCTATTTTTTCAAGCCTCACTTCTTGAACATCTAAAAATAAAATCACTCTTCTGCCGTTTCATCAGGAAATAAGCTTAAAAAAGGGGTAGTTATTGGAGAAAATACGCTACGCTGTTTCTTTAGACATCTTTTTTGCCAATGCAAAAGCTATTGGAATCAGCATTATTGCCAGTGCTATTGCGAAAGCCCAAGAAATATTCGCCACGATGCTCGTAACGCCTGGGAACGTCGCAAATATGGCGCCTGCTCCGATCAGCAAGAAGATACTGTAGAGAATGAATTTTGCGTATCCTGCGACTCCTTTGAATTCTTCATGATCGTCTGTTATTGATTTTATCAGACCGTCTGTTAATGCGACGCCTGCCCCGATTAACACGAAGCCTAGTATCAGCGGGTATATCGTGCTACCTGAAAGCAGCATGAGATCAAGCGCCAGTAGCAGTATGAAGGCTATCAAGCCAATCATCAAAAGGTTTCTCAGCATGTCAGCTATCTCGGCTTTTGCTTCGGGGAACATTGGTTTTATCATTTTTCCAATGAACGACGCTAAGAAATCAACGAGAACCGTGCCAAAGATTATGATGAGGATTCCACCAAGAAGTCTCGGCAAATAGTCTGCGATAGCAGTTAAATAAGTGCCGATGGTGCCGCCTACGTTTAGAATTTGTATCGCAAGGATTATAGCCAGTATTGTTATGAAGGCTTTGAGTAATGCTCCAATGAAGCTGGATAAGTCTATGCCAGCAGACCTGAAGGCTCTGCCTGTAACGGTTTGGTCAAAGCTTTTCTCGATGCCGAGTTTCTCAACGAGTTTGTTTGCAGCTTTGCCAACAACTATTCCGATACCGTAACCAACCAGAATCACTATGATGGCGGCAAGGATCGATGGTATAGCAGCGATAATGTCTCCAACCATGTCGGATAAAACATCAATGATATTCAGCATTCCTTCTCCCTATGGCACTATATGTTTTAAACAATTTATAATTGTTTCTTGCTGGGCGCTATAATACAGTGCTTGTCATAAACCGAAAATTAGCAAGAAACGAGCAAGAAAAGCGCCAGGAGGTAGATCTAAACCCACGTTTAAATTCCACGCGAGAACACCTTGTAAAAAGTAAACTGTTTGCTCCGTAAGGTGTTAAAGGAAAAGTTGAGTTACAATTAGCACTATTATCACGGATGCTATCAGCATTGGCAAGAGTCTGAGGGCGTTTTTGTTGAATTTCACTGCGTCTTCTGTTTTCTTCTTATCCACGAGTCTCATAATGTAAACGGAAACTGAAAGGTTGTAGAGGAAAATCGCGTAGATTGCGATCATCATTCTGTCTGCAAATGTCAGATAACCTGTTGGGGGAATCCCATTCACAAGAGACAGGTGAAAGGCGGTGGCAGAAAGAAGCGTCGTTACTCCTAAGCCGATTCGCTGCGCGAAATTGTTTGGTGATATAAAGAAGGCAAGCAGGGCAATTGTGGTGATTACGGAAATGGGTAAAACGCTTTTAATGAAGGCCGAAAGGGTGGGTCTCTGCAAGACTACTTTGGAGAAAAAACGTGAATAAGCCTCCGAACCATACGCGTGCTCATCAATGCTGGTTTCGAAGCTGGCTATGTCCCATCCCGTCACGGTGGCTTCTGGGTCAATCGTCGAAGTGGCATCTGAGACATACACGAGTTGTGTGGAGTCGAGGAACTTGTGTTCTAATTGCACGGAGAGCTCCTGATTCTCGAACGGGTATTGAGTGAAATCAAAGGCTTTTATGAAATCGCCCCTGACCCTATATTCCAAGTAGCCTTCTTCATCTGCTGCGATTTCGTACTTCGTTGGCGCACCGTTGATGAACTCAAACTCTTTAACCTCGCTTAGGCTAATTTCAGAAGGGTCAAACCTGAACCATAAATAGAAATCTAGTTTGAAACTGCTGGCCGCCAAATCTACCTTTTCAACGTTCACAAGCCAAATTCCAACCTCAACTTCTACAGCGCTTTCCGCGTTCGCACTTTTCAACGTTGCTGTTTCCACCAATAAACAGGCAAACAGCAATATGGCAATAGTTATCCAGCTAATCTTCATCTTCTGACCGCCAACTCATCATCTTACGATTTAGCACATGCTCTTTTTGGAGAATAAAGAAAAATGGAGAGTGTGAAATCATGTTAAGACGCGCTCCCTACGTTAATCCGCTGGGAAACCCAGAGTCTTCAAATAACCATTCATAATCTTTTGCAAAGCTGTTTCATCCTTAACCTTCAGTTCATCGTCGATGTACTCGTCTGCGTTTAGGTTAAATTCGTATCTTTTAGATTCTTTGCCCTTACCTAGAAAGCCGCCTT
>JGI2171J19970_10000993_pt1 | contig 15726 bp, 16 predicted proteins | sample DeeMarSWOR324_28_FD_19970 | JGI IMG/M metagenome (IMG submission 19970) | reverse complement strand
AACTTTAACAACTGACGGATAGACTTTCTTGGTTATATCCTCAATCTCCGCTTGACCGCTTAAGGCTGCGCTAGATTCTGCACTCAGGGCTGGAAATAACGCAAATAAAAATGTTGTTAATACGATTAATGTTTTTAGTTTATTGTTCATTTCAATTAACCTCCCTAATATTTGATTTTTGTGCTAGTACTTTCAGAGACCTGCTCCAGAATATATATTGTCTGAGGTTCCCTTGAAGCAGACTGAATTTCTCCAGCATAATCCACTGCTTCAATGATAGGAATGGTTTCTCCGCTTCTAGGCTCTTCACTTCTTTGGAACGTTGAAGGAGAGGCGAGGCCTTTTTCGAAATCAGCGACTTCTACAGGGCCCTTTTTAGGCAGGACGAAAACATTCACTACAACAAAAAACACAAGGGCAGCACTAAAAGCACCTGCTAACGAGAGACGAAGGTACTTTGCCCTCAGCTTTCTCCTCTTTCTCAAAGAAAGCTGCGCCAGTATTTTTTGTTCAAAATCAGGAGGGGCTTTGACCCTCTCTAACTTTTTTAAAAGATTAGGCACGTCCATCTTGATACTCCTCTTTCTTTACGAAAGAATTTTCTACGCCTGTGGCTTTTTCTAATTCAATTTTTAAATAATTTCTTCCTCGATTGATTCTCGCTTTCACCGTACCGAGCGGCCTTTTCAGGATCTGAGCAATTTCTTCCTGAGAAAAGCCCTCTATATCTTTAAGAATCACTGGAATTCTGTAGCGGGGATGGAGAGAATCTAATGCTTTTTTAAGGTTTCTTGTTAGGCCTGAATCAGCAGGATTTTTTCTGTAAGCTTCGGCAGGAAGGCTGTTCTGAATCTCATCAAGAGATATAACTGCATATTTTCGCATCTTTTTCATTTCTGTTTTGGCAAGATTTGATGCGATGGCGTATATCCAGGAAGAGAAAGGAGCAACTGGTTTGTACCTATGGGCTTTAAAATAAACTCTCATGAAAGTCTCTTGAGATAAATCCACAGCTTTCTGATAATCACCTGTGAGTTTACAGAGGAAGTTTACTATCTTATCCTTGTAAATTTTGACTACCTGTGCAAAGGCCATCTCATCACCTTCTTGAATTTGGCGTACCAGCTCTTGTTCATCCATCCTCACTTTCTTTAAACTTTCTTTCATCTTAAAAAGTTGCAAAATAATTTGATTTATTAGTCTAAGGTGGGTTTGATAAATCAAACCCCTACAATAGATAAAATTTCTACGAAATCATCAAATTGTATATCTATATATTTATTATATCGCATACGGGATATTTTAAAAGAATACTTCAAGAAGGGAAAAATAATAAATATTGATATGCGAGACCTTAGGCTTTATTCTTTTATTTCGAGCTCCATCAGGGGCTTCTCAGAATCGACCAGGTCCCCCGCAGATACAAAAATCTTCTTCACATAACCTTCGATAGTGGATTTTATCTCGTTTTCCATCTTCATCGCTTCCACTACGGCTAAGGTTTGATTCTTCCTGACTTCTTCCTTTTCTGAAACATCGATTTTTATGACTTTTCCTGGCATAGGAGCTTTAACCATTAACTCATCTTCTCCGGATCTTGCTTCATCTTTCTGCAAACCCTCCCCGCCCTCAGGGGGTTCTTGAACAATGAACTGCTGTCCCTCTAAAGAAAGAAATCTTTTTTCTCTATCCCTGGCAAAATATACTCTGTATGAACGACCTTCTATTATGATAGAAATAATATTAGGAGAGATAAAACGGATATCTGCTTCATAAGTTTTCTCTCCATCGGAAACTATGAAGGTGTTTTCTTTCTTTTCGATGGATATTTTGTGTAACGCGTTGTCAATTAAGAATTCGAACTCCACCTTACTTTCTTCCTCCTAGTTTCCATTTCCCGAGTGTTAACCAGGGAGAAAAAACTTCTTTCTCTGCAGCTTCAACAGTTCTCCTTACCTGGGTTTTATTCAGACTATCAAAGGCTGAGGCTATCAAAGCCAGTTTCAGGTTTTCATCCGTTTTTTTCTTTTCTTCTCCTTCGTCGAAATACATTTTGATAAAACTTGTAGTGGTGTTTCCTGCCTTGAACTGAGGATGGCTGATGATCTCTTTAAGAAAATTGATGGTCGTCTTTATACCCAGAACAACATAGTCATCGAGGGCATTAATCATCCTTAGACAGGCAACTTCCCTGCTTTCTGCCCAGACAATCACCTTGGCCAATATCGGGTCGTAATATATCGGCACTTCGCAGCCGCTGTAAATTCCGCAGTCATGACGAACTCCTGGGCCAACCGGGTCCTTAAGGAAGAGAACTTTTCCAGAAGAAGGCAGAAAATCTTGGTTCGGGTCTTCAGCATAGATTCGGCATTCGATGGAATGGCCCCTCTGGAGTATCTCTTCTTGCTTAAAAGGAAGCTTTTCTCCTGACGCGATCAAAATCTGCTGGTGGACCAGATCCGTGCCTGTTGTCATCTCAGTTACAGGATGCTCAACCTGAAGCCGGGCATTAACCTCCAGGAAATAAAATTTCTTGTCTTTGTCCAGGAGAAATTCAACTGTTCCCGCATTATTATACCCGGAGACCTTGATAACTTTTTTAGCTGTTTCCCCCATACGAGCCCGAAGCTCTGGGTTCAGAACCTGAGAAGGAGTTTCCTCCACAATTTTCTGATGTCTCCTCTGAATAGAGCACTCTCTTTCAAAAAGATGAACTATATTTCCATAATTATCAGCCAAGGCCTGAAATTCCACGTGCCTCGGCTCTTCAATGAACTTTTCCAGATAAACAGACTCGTCGCCAAAGGCTGACTTTGCTTCTCGCATCCCGGCTTCGAGAGAAGATTTCAATTCTTTTGGATCATATACTACCCTCATTCCCTTTCCGCCTCCGCCAGCAGAGGCCTTAATCATTACCGGATAGCCGATCTTCTCGGCCTCTGATTCAAACTCAGCGAAATCCTTGGCAATTACTTTCATTCCCGGGATAATTGGAACTCCAGCCCTCTCCATTGTCTGGCGGGAACGAACCTTGTCCCCGACAAGTGCCAGAGCTTTGGAGTTCGGTCCGATAAAAATAATTTTTTCTTTTTCACAACGACGGGCAAACTCTGCATTCTCAGCCAGAAATCCATAGCCTGGGTGAATAGAATCGGCACCTGCTTCCTGAGCGGTCTTGATAATCCTGTCCATATCAAGGTAGCTTTCAATGGCCGGGGCGGGCCCGATGCACATAGCCTCATCTGCCAGTTGAACATGAAGGCTATCGCGGTCAGCCTCTGAATAAACAGCCACTGAAGGGATACCCATCTCTTGGCAGGCTTTGATAATTCTGACGGCAATTTCTCCCCTGTTTGCTATTAATATTTTTTTTAACATACTAGCTTTTTGTAGTATTTTTTTCTGGTCTAATTATGTTTGATTTTCGCGATTTATTCAACGTGGGATTATTAAATTAAATTACAATATTTTTAATCATCCCAAATAAACAACGTGGGTTTGATAAATCAAACCCCTACAACGAATCAAGCCTCTACACTAACTAAACAATGTGGCTTTGATAAATCAAATCCATACATTTTTTTCTCTTCGAAAGGTGGGTTTGATAAATCAAACACCTACAATGAATCAAGCCCCTACAACAATAAAACAATATAGGTACGATGAATCAATTCCCTGCAATAAACCGATCCTCTATAAATGTTATTTTGTCCATTTGGGCTTTCTCTTCTCCAGAAAGGATGCCATTCCTTCCTGGCCTTCTTCGCTTATTCTCAAATTGGCAATCATCCTGGCAGTGTATTCTTTTACTTCGTCAAAACTCATCTCAGGTACTCTGTGAATCAGCTCTTTACAAGCTGCGATGGCCTCTGGACCAGACGAAAGTAGAAGACTTGTTATCTCATTCACTGTTTTTTCGAGCTCTTTATGAGGCACAACTTCGTTAACAAGGCCTATTTCAAGGGCTTTCCGTGCTGAAATTCTTTTTCCTGTCAAAAAATATTCTCTGGCTTTGCTCTCCCCAATCCTGCGGATGACATAGGGAGAAATGGCAGCAGGAACAAGACCAATCTTAACTTCGCTCAATCCAAATTTTGCCTCTTCTGAGGCAATAGATATATCGCAGGCAGAGAGAAATCCATTTCCTCCTCCAATGGCCGTCCCATTAACCATGGCCACAGTCGCTTTGGGCAGCAGGTAGATTTTGTGGAGTACTTCGGCAAGTTGGAGGGATTCCTCTAAATTCTGCTCATAAGAATAGTTAATAATCTCTCGAAGCCATTTTATATCGGCACCTGCACAGAAAGACTTCCCCTTTCCAGACAAAACAACAACTCGAATGGATTTGTCTGCCTTAACTTTCTCAAAAGCATTATCAAGCTCTTTAATCATCGCAGAATTGAAAGAATTATGGACATCAGGCCTATTGAAGAAAATTCGGGCAATTTTCCCATCCTTAGAAAAAATTATTGTCTTGTAGGTCATTTTTCCATAATAGGTTGTGGGCTTGGTAAATCAAGCTCCCACAACAAAATCGGGCTTGATGAATCAAACCCCTACAATCTTATTCTTGTAGAGTCTGATAAATCAAGCCCCTATAATCAGCAATTAACACCCTTAAAATCTCTACAATCTGCAGTTTACATCCTGAAAATTCCAACTTTATACTCAGGAACAGGAGCATTAAGGCTCATGGATATGGCTAAAGCAAGAGCTTCTCTCGTCTCTAAGGGGTCGAGAATGCCATCGTCCCAGAGCCTGGCAGTACTGAAATAAGGGCTGGCTTCGTGCTCGTATTTCTCCAGAATGGGTTTCATCAATTTTTCCTGCTCTTCTTTGGTCATCTTTTCACCCTGCTCCTTTAGCCTTTTTATTTTTACTGTTACCAAGACATTGGCTGCCTGTTCTCCTCCCATAACGCTGATTCGAGCGTTGGCCCACATCCAGAGTATGCGCGGAGCATAAGCCCTGCCGCACATGGCATAATTTCCTGCTCCGTAAGAGCCACCTACAATCACCGTAAACTTAGGAACATCAGCATTGGCCACAGCATGAACCAGTTTGGCTCCATCCTTGGCAATTCCTTCATGTTCATATTGTTTTCCGACAATAAAGCCAGTTATATTCTGAAGGAATATAAGAGGAATCTTGCGCATGGAACAGAGAGTAACAAAATGAGCTCCTTTTAGGGAGCTTTCGGAAAACAAAACACCGTTGTTGGCCAGGATACCCACAGGATAGCCCATAATCCGCGCAAAACCACAAACCAGGGTTTGGCCGTATAATTCCTTGAATTCTTGAAAGCGGCTTCCATCCACTATCCTGGCAATGATTTCTTTCATGTCGAAGGTCTTCCTTAAATCCTGGGGAATTATACCGTAAATCTCCTGCGGATCATAATATGGATCTTCAGGTTCTGCAACGTCCAGTTGGAATTTTCGGGGAGGGTCCAATGTTTCTACAATATTTCTGGCAATCTCTAAGGCATGCCCGTCGTTGAGGGCATAATAATCTGACACTCCTGAGATACGACAGTGAACATCAGCTCCTCCCAGATCCTCATCTGTAACCTCCTCGCCTGTAGCAGCCTTCACCAGAGGAGGACCTCCTATGAAAATCGTCCCTTGTTGGCGGATAATAACCGTCTCGTCGCTCATGGCCGGTACATAAGCTCCTCCGGCAGTACAGGAACCCATGACGATCGATATCTGAGGAATGCCAAGAGCAGAAAGGCGAGCTTGATTGTAAAAAATGCGACCAAAATATTCCTTATCAGCAAAAGTACCAGATTGATGAGGAAGAAATATCCCTCCCGAATCCACCAAATATACGCAGGGGAGACGGTTTTGCAGGGCGATTTCCTGAGCTCTGACGTGCTTCTTGATGGTCATCGGGAAATAGGTGCCCCCTTTGACGGTGGCGTCATTGGCTACGACTAAAACTTCACGTCCATGGATTAGACCGATTCCGGTGATTATGCCTGCCCCTGGAGCTTCGTTATCATACATATCATAAGCAGCCAAGGGAGTCAGCTCTAAAAAAGGAGTGTTGAGATCGAAGAGCTTCTCTATTCTTTCCCTGGGCAATAATTTCTCTCTGGACTTATGAAGCTCTCTGTATTTTAAAGGGCCACCTTCTTGAATCTTGGCTAGTCTTTTCTTGTATTCATCAACAACCTTCTGCATCTGGTCGAAACTCTCTTTGTATTCTTTACTTTTGGTGTCTACCTTGCTTTCGATTCTGTACATAGTAAATTCTCCTAATTTTAAGGTGGGTTTGATGAATCAAACCCTACAGTATCAAAATAAGGTAGGCCTGATAAATCAAGCCCCCACAATATTAAAACCATCCGGTTTGATGAATCAAATCCCTACAACTTTATTCTGGGACGAACTTGTAGCCATAGCAAAGAATGCCCGCTTCTCCCTCATCAAATACCTTTCGAAATTCTATCTTTACCCTCTTTCCTATTTTTAAATCCTCAAAATCACAGTCTACAATCTGGCCTGTCAACTTCACTCCATCATCGAGTTCCACTATCCCCACAGCATAAGGAGCCTGATCGACAAACTGATGGGGAGGTACCCTGATGACAGTAAAAGTAAAGATTTTTCCCTTCTCTGCCAGCTTCGTTTCCTCAAATTTTCTGTTTTGGCATTGAGGGCAGATAAGCCGCGGGGGAAAGGATATATATCCACATTTTTTACACTTATTGGCCTCCAGCCTGTATCTCTGAGGGATTTCCCTCCAATATCTCGATGGTGTCGTCATTTTGCCCTCCTTCCTTATTCTCTCTCGAAGATATGAACCACTGCACTTCCACCGCTTCCACCCATATTCTGGGCCATCCCAATTCTGCAATCCTTTATCTGTCTCTTGTCAGCTTCTCCCCGGAGCTGTTTTACGATCTCCATAACCTGAGCCACACCTGTTGCACCCACAGGATGGCCTTTAGCTTTTAAGCCGCCGCTTGTGTTCACCGGAATCTTCCCGTCAAGATATGTTATCTCATCTTCCACAGCTTCTCCGCCTTTCCCCTTCTCTACAATCCCTAAGGCTTCAAGCACACAGATCTCTGCAATAGTGAAGCAATCATGAACTTCGAGAATATCGATATCTTCTGGTTTTTTATCGGCCATGGCATAAGCCTGCTTTCCAGCCTGGTAGGTAGCTTCAAGCCATGTAATATCATTTCTTGAGCTTAGAGAAATCGCATCAGTGGCATGACCGCTGCCTATGATTTTCACAATCGGCTTATTCATTTTTCGGGCCATTTCAACTGGACAAAGGACAGCTGCCGCTGCTCCATCAGTGATCGGCGAACAATCCAGGATTCTCAACGGATCAGCGACCTTGACAGAATTCAAGACCGAATCAACCGTAATCTCAAACTGAAACTGAGCCAGGGGGTTCTTAGAGCCGTTGCTGTGGTTTTTAACAGCAACCAACGCCAGCTGTTCCCTTCTTGTGCCGTACTTTTCCATATGGGCTCTGGCTATTAAAGCATAAAGACCAGGAAAAGTGATTCCATGATAGCCTTCATATTCCTGGTCAGCTGCAGTGCCTAGAGCATAAGTTGCTTCATAGCCATTGACATCTGTCATCTTCTCTATGCCGCTGACAAGGACCACATCGCTCATGCCAGAGGCGACCTCCATAAAGCCGAGTCTTAAAGCAAGTCCACCGGAAGCACAGGCCGTCTCTATTCTTGCCGAAGGAACAGGAACCTGCCCTAAATAATCAGCCAGAAGAGAGGCGATGTGTTCCTGTCCTACGAAAAGGCCTGAGGACATGGAGCCCACATACATAGAGTCAATCTTGTCAACACCCGCATCATCCAGTGCGAGGAGAGCTGTTTCCACGAAAATGGTCCTTAGAGATTTCTCCCAAAGTTCTCCCCACTTTGTCATCCCTACGCCGATAACAGCAACATCTCTCATTTCTTCCTCCTAAGCCGCCTTTTTAATCTTTTGACGGAACTTGGCATACTCACCATACTCAAGGTAACATCTATTATTATCAAGTAATTCTCTTGTCTTCGGGGCAAGATCTCTCACCTTATCTATTCCTTTGGTCACTTCGAAGATAAAGGCGTCGCTTCCAGCCCCGGAGCCGTAGGAAACAATAAGAATCTTGTCCCTGGGCTTGGAGACATCCAGAATCGCAGTCAGGCCAAGGGGGGAAGAACCCGAGTAGGTATTCCCTAGCTTATTAACTAACCAACCCGTTTCAATCTGTTTTTTCTCAAATCCCAGCATTTTGCCAACTCTAAAAGGGAATTTTCCGTTAGGCTGGTGAAAAGTAACATACTCGAAATCAGAAGGCTTCATCCCAGCTTTGTCCATTATTCCTTTGGCCGCCCCTATAATGTGCTTAAAGTAAGCAGGATCTCCTGTGAATCGGCCTCCATGCTGAGGGTAATACTGGTATTCGCGCCGCCAGAAGTCAGGAGTATCTGTCATGTAGGAATAGGACTCTAGCACGTTAGCAATCACGTTATCCCGGCCAAAAATAAAAGCCGCTGCTCCAGCAGCAGCCGAATATTCAAGAGCGTCACCAGGTGCCCCTTGCGAGGTGTCGGCTCCCACAGCCAGGCCGTATTTGATGTCTTCTGTCTTCACCAGGTTCAATACCACATACATCCCTTCTGTTCCAGCTTTACAGGCAAATTCAAAATCTGCTGTATGAACTTCAGGGGTGGCTCCAAGGGCTTCAGCCAAAACCGTACCGCTCGGCTTGACTGCATAAGGATGGGATTCAGAGCCAATATACACTGCACCTATATCTTTGGGATTGATAAGACATCTTTTTAGAGCGTTCTTAGCTGCTTCCACGGACATGGTAATGGTATCCTGATCAGGAGAAGGGACAGATTTCTCCTCCAGCATTAATCCTCTTTTGTAGCTCGGGGCATCTGCTCCCCAGACTTTAGCAATTTCCTCTACTTTGATCCTGTACCGCGGAATGTACGCCCCGTATCCGACAATGCCTTCCATTTATATCCTCCCTTTTTGGATGTGAAAGAGTTTTATAAAAGACATGAATGAGAGTTGAAAAGCAAAACAAGAAAATTGAGCAAGATTACAAGCTATCCTGTCATATCTCGCTTCCTAAGTCAAGAAATTTTGAAAGCAGATCATATTCTTTATGAAATTATTTGATGTCCGGTTTTGTGTTCCCGAATGTCCGGTTTCGATGTTACGCAACAGAAATTTTGAAAGCAGATGTCATGATTCAAATGCAGGGGCTTGATTCTTCCATAAGAACTTAATTCATCTGTATAGCCTTGGTTCATCCTGCGTATGTGTTTGATTTATCAAACACACATTTTTTGTATAAATAAATTGATTGATATAATAAACTTAATCTAAATATTACTAAAAGGTGGGTTTGATAAATCAAGCCCCTACATAATATGGGTTTGATGAATCAAATCCCTACAATCTTATTGTGGGCTTGATGAATCAACCCCCTACATTATAGAATAAGGAAAATGGAGGTTTCCCCCTAAAACAATATGAAAAATAATATAGAAAAATACGGAACTTTTATTACTGAAATCTCGTCTACCATGGTGAATTGAGTGCAGATAAATTCAATAGTACAAGAATGCTTAGACGGCAATGAAGGAGCCTGGAAAATGCTAGTTGACACTTATTCCAAAAGGATACTCAACATGGCCTACCAGTTTGCAGGAACCTACCAGGAAGCTGAAGACCTGACACAGGACATTTTTTTAAAGCTCTACAATTCACTCTCAAAATACGACTTTAAAAGGAGTTTTTCTGCCTGGCTCTTCACCCTCACCAAAAATTATCTCATTGACCAATATCGAAGGACAAAGTGGGAAAAAAAGACACGGGACGACTTCAATGACTACTATCTCCCCTCAGAAGCTTTCGATAATCCTGAGGAAGGAGTCGTGAAACAAGAAAATAAAAGAACTATCTGGCAGGGCATCAACAATCTTACATCTGAAATCCGAATGGCAGTTATTCTCAGGGATATTCAGGGGAAACAATACGAGGAGATAGCAGAAATCATGAGCCTCCCTCTGGGAACGGTCAAATCCCGGATTAACAGGGGAAGGCTTCAATTGGCCAAAATCCTTAAAGAAAAAAAGGAGAGAAGAAATGAAATGTGAAAAAATAGAAAAACTCTTATCTCCTTATTTAGAGGATGAACTAAGCCCAGAAGAAAAAGGAGCTGTTGCCAAGCATCTGAAAACCTGCGAGAACTGTTCCCTGCTTTTTTCCTTAATGAAGGAAACTAGGGAATCCCTGGCTGGTATCCCGGAATTGGAAGTGAGTGAAAGCTTGCTCGATCGACTTCATTCGATTCCTAGCAAAAAGAGAAGATTTAAACTGAGGCTTCCTACTTTTGATTTTCTGGTCCGTCCTTCTCTTCAACCCGTTCTGACCGTAGCCACAGTCGTGCTTATCATGGCTTCATTCTACTTTTTCGGCCCTAACAAGAGTTCTATCGATAAATCAATCAGCCGTCAGATCCATCTTGGCTACAGCAAGATCGAAAGACTGTATGCCAAGGCAGAATCCTTTACCGCTTCTTTAGGTGAATATAAGGATAATATTCTCGTTTCTCTCAAGAATATAAAGCTTCTCGGAGGAAATGAGGATTAAACTTCAACATATAAATGGAGGTTAAAAATGGAAGAAAAAATCGTTGTAAGAAGGCCCCAAAAATCACCCGCACTTGCAGTAATTCTCGCTATCATTGCTCCTGGAACTGGTGCCATGTACAATCGCCAGCTGCTCAAGGGATTGATTTACATGATAATCATGGCAGGGCTAATCTCGACCCTGGCGATGACACCAACCCTCTTTATCATTCTGTTCTCTTCATTTCTCATCTTTGGATTTTACGTCTACCAGATCTTCGATGCTGCTCAGACTGCCAATGCCATAAACCGTAAAGCTCTCATGGGAGAAGAAGAGGAAGAAGTGGAAGTGGAAGAATTTCCCGAAGCTGTAAAAGCTGGCTCTATATTCTGGGGAATCATTTTGATTCTCTTGGGAGCTTTCCTTCTTCTGGCCAATTTTGAGGTCATAAGCTACTCCACCGCTTGGCAATTCTGGCCTGTAGTAGTCATAGTTATAGGGATAAAGCTTATCGCAGATTTTGTTACCAAGAAGCGAGAAGAGAACGAAGGAGGATAAAATGGCTAAAAAAAGAAAAGACCCGCTTATATGGGGAATCATCCTAATCGTGATAGGTCTTGTTTTTATCCTGCACAATCTTGACGTAGAAATCTGGAGTTTCATCGCTCGTCTCTGGCCTGTGGTTTTAATCATCTGGGGAGCCTGGAAACTCTACTTTGGAATTAAAGAAAGCCAGGAGAAATCCAGGACCGAATAGGGCAAAAATGAAAGCAAAAGAAATTATTCTCTTAATTCTGATTATTGTAGCTGGTGTTACCTTTTATCATGCCCAAACAGGAAAGATCTATATTGATTTTGATGATCACATCTCCTTTGACCGTGAAAAATTTGTCTATGAAGAATTTCAGGAACTCGAGCCTCCTTTTCCTCCCCAGCTCCAAGTTACCAACGCCCACGGAGATGTCGAAATACAAGGAACAGATGAGGAAAGAATAACCATTTCTTTTGAGGAAACAATATGGCGAAGAAACGGAGGGCAGGCTAAAGAAATCGCAGATGAACTCAAGATGATTATTGATAAGGATGCTCAAAGACTGACTATCTCCACAAACCGGAATGAGTTCAGAAGAAGAAACTTTAGAACAAGCTTCAAAATATCTCTTCCAGCTGGCACGGATATTGACGTCAAGAATTCCTACGGTAAAGTCAAGGCCACAAGGGTAGGAAACACGAATATCAAAAACCACTACGGCAAGATCATCGCTTCAGACATAGCTGGAGAACTCTTCATCGAGAACAGCTATAAAGACATTGAAGTTGAAAACGTTCAATCCGATTGCCAGGTAGAAGGCAAGCACGCTGATGTGTTCGTCAATGGTGTCAAAGGGAAAACACAAATTGATCACCGGTATGGCAAAGTTAGCCTGGAAAACATTTCGCAAGACGTCAAGATAGCAGGTTCTCACTCTGGTGTTTATGGTGAAAATCTGATGGGATCTGTAGATATAACTACCGCTTACAAAAAAATAGCCTTATTTGATGTAGGACCCACAAAGATCAGAGCCCGCCATTCCCCTGTGGAAGTCGATGGAGCGAGAGAGTACTTGGACATAGAAGATAACTACAGTAAAGTTAACGTAGATAACCTCCAGGGCGATCTCATAGTCGATGGAAAGAATCTAGGAGTATACGGGAATACAATAGTTGGGCAAAAAATCTATGTCACTTCTTCCTACCGAAATATAGAACTTTCTGAATTCTCGGGGAAAACAACCATCCTCCTGGAACACGGAGCAATAGTCCTCGACCCATCTCCTTTAACCCATCCCATAGAAGTAAAGGGCAAATACGCTGACATAAAGTTCTACTGGCCTTTCAGAGAAAAATACCCCTTTGAAGCAAAGGCTAAAAATGGAGATATCAAATGGAGTCTTCCTGATGAAATCAGCATTCAAGAAGAAGATCACATGTCTATCGTAAAGGCTTTTCTTGAGGAAAAAGAGAAGCCCTCGATCTCTCTTTACACGAGCTACAGAACAATAAGAGTCGAAGAATAGCCAAGGCTGCAAAGAGCCTTATGCGGATGGCAAAAGGCTTAGCTTAAGGACCATACCACACAGGGCATAGAGTAAAAGAGTAACATAAAAGCAATACGGCAAACTTCAAAGAGAAAAAAAGTAAGCCATAAGATAAGAAAGCCCGTTCCTCAGAACGGGCTTTTTCATAAGATCCTGATTCATTGTAGGGGCTTTACTAATTGTAGAGATTCGATTCATCAAATCCACCAATAAAATTTTGATTATTTTCTGTAGGGGCTTGATTTATCAAGCCCACCTTCTATGATTCACATTCTAAAACGTATTTCTGGTAAATCAAATACCTAAATTAAAGGATAGATGGAACTGTGGGAAAAGACGGAAAGCAGGCTATTCAGGCTCTGGCTCTCATGTTGTGAATCTTCTCTGTTAAACACCCGTTGATTCTTATATTGAAGAAAGAAATGGCGTTTGCCAGATCCTTCTTGTATTTTGTGACATAACGTACGAAATCCGTTTCTTTTCTAAACCGTAAGAGATTTTCGAACTCACCTAGTTCATCATTAAGCTCTATCAGATAATGATTAATGGTTCGGTATTGCGCGTTTATTTCAATCAAATCCTTACTTTTTAACTTGCCAAAATCAAGATAAGGAGGAAGAGACTGAAGGATCGCAAAGCTTTCATTTTTCAACTCGTTCACAGATTCTTTTATTTCTTGGAAAAAGGACTTGTACTCCATTGGTTCATTCAACTTTTCCTCTGCTTTATCAAGCAGGACTTCGTATTGATCTTTTGCGGAGACAATTATTTCCTTGACGCCCAAATACTTTCTTTTGAAATGGAAAAGGTCGATAAAATCTCGCCCGATATAAATCTTATCTCGGTAATTAGTCAAAAGTTCTTGAGGAGAATGAGTATAAAACTTAATCTCAAATCGCCTTCCCCCTGAATCCCTATCCCTTATCCTGGCTAATACCAAACAGCTGTTTTGTTCAGCAAAATAGCTGTTCACATTCAAAAGGACCGAGTAAACAGCTAAATTCTGGACAATGTATTCCTTAATGTAATTTAGGAGATTTTCTTTCTTGCTTATAAAGTCGTTTATGGTCTCGTTAGGGGTGGGATTCACAACAGAATAAGAAGGAGAAAGAAGATAGAGTACTGGACCTGTACCAAGCTCAAGATAAAGGTTCTTTAAAACATTTTGATGGAGGTCGTCCAACAGAATAGGCTTCAGCGGCGGCAAACTTTTTTCATCGAGCTTTAGTAGCTCTTCGACTTCGTTCATTGTCTGAAGATCCCTCACTATATCAGAAAAAATGCTATCATCTAAAAATAAAAAAATCAACCCCCTGGGGGTCAGACCTTTCAAACTTCTATACTTGTGGGGTCAGATCTTGCTTTTTGCCTGTCTTAAAAACCTCATACAGACGCGTTAAGATTTCATTAAATATTTTGTAAAAGCAAAGGCAAAAAGCAAGACCTGACCTCACCAATATTTATTAAAAGTTACAGAGGTCTGACCCCGTAGGTCCAGTCTTTGTTGCCGTACCGTTCCTTCTGGATCTTTGAGATAGCTTCTTTTTCCTCGGCATCAAAAACTTTCGGTTTGAAGTTAATCTTAAAAAACTCAGAAATTCCAAAGGCCAAATGCTCAACGGCCCAATCGAAACTGACCTTCTTTCCTAAAGCTTGAGAAAGAGATATCATCCGCCCCTTGCTATCTTCCCTTTTTAAAAATGAAACAGGCCCTAGAAATCCTTCATCTTCTTCTAAAGGAATTGAGCCATGCTGGATAAATTTCGAGCCAGCTCTTTTTTGAGCACTGCCCACTATCTTCTTTCCTTCTACTTCAATTTCATTTCGTGCAGGATAGGAAAAACAGGGCAGGTTTCCTCTCGCGTAAGAGCTGGGGGGATCATCAGCCAGGCAGGGTTTTAAGCCCATTTTTTCAAATCCCTGCATCAAAGCTTGTGAGATCAATCTGTATGAACCTAATAGCTTTGAGGTGAAAGTTTCTCTGTCTGAAGAGCACAGGGAGTAGGTCACCTCTTTATGGTGCAATACCAGCTTTCCCCCTGTCATTCTTCTGACGATGTCTATCCCCTGTTTTTTGCAGTACTCCACATCGACCACCTTCTTAATATTCTGCGAATATCCTAAAGATACCGTCGGCCTCTCCCATCTGTAAAACCGGAGAAAAGTCTGAGGCTCACTGCTCAAGGACCGGAAGATACAATCATCAACAGCCATATTCAAAGACCCACTGAGCGGTTTCTTATCAACGATAAGCTTCCATTCGTTCACATTCCTCTCTTTAGGTTTATTCATAATCTAAATCTATACCCTGCTTTACTAAAGGGAAATCTATATCCAACGAGGCATCAAAACCTTAAATGACGAAGAAAGAGCGGACAACGGGATTCGAACCCGCGACCCCGAGCTTGGGAAGCTCGTACTCTACCGCTGAGTTATGTCCGCTCTTTCTCAATCTATTGATATTAAATAAGTTATGCTCATGTCTCTTCTTCTTTTCCTAAATAATGCCATTCTGCTGAGTTAAACAAATCTAATTAATTACCCAAACGGCCAGCTTTTTTTTGCCAACTTCTTTGTGCTCGGCCGCAGGCCTCATCATAGTGTATCTTGTCCGTTTTTACAATCGGCTATTTCTCTGCTAGCCTCTCAAATGCAACCGTCTTTCCTGAGGAGGAAAATCTTCTCATTTACGTCTTTTTAATCACTGACTTTCATATTCTCTGAAAGATGGATTAACCATCGCAACGCCCCGATTTGCGGCATTGCATTTTAAGTCCCTCATAATTCTAAAACAATTCTCTCAGCATCTTAAATCTATTATATATGTCTTCTCTTAGATCATCTACATACTCATCTGGTCCATTTTCCTTTTCTACCATAATACAACTCTGGCTTGATTTTCCTCCAAAATACTTATTAAGGTTCATTAAAATGTTTTTAAAATAGCCTTTTTTCTTATATTGGATTAATTCTTTATTGATAATATCTATATCAGGAGCATATCTTAAAATAAAATATATGTAGTGTAA
>JGI2171J19970_10000992_pt1 | contig 15727 bp, 17 predicted proteins | sample DeeMarSWOR324_28_FD_19970 | JGI IMG/M metagenome (IMG submission 19970) | reverse complement strand
CTGTGAAGGTGTTTGTGACCTCTGTGAGATCTGTGTAAAATCCTCCTCCGTGCTGATTCAGGTATTCGAGGATTTTCATGGTATCTTTTGCACCCAAAACCTGGAAAAAGTCATCTTCTGTAACCATTGACACACCTTTAATTCAATTGCTACTCTTTAAGAGAGCCTTGAGTTCTAAGAGTCGTTCCAGAACAATTTTTCCTTTTTCTGTTAACTCCAGTCTATCAGTGATTATTCCAGTCTTTTGGAGTTTCCCCACTAAATCCATCAAAGTGATATCCTTTACTAGAACATCCACATCCTCTTTTCTGTATTGAGGATAGGTTTTGATGTACTCTAAAACCTCTGCTGTCCCATAAGTACCCAGAAAATAGAGTCCTTCATTTTTGTTAGATGAACTCTCCATATCATCTTCCCTATCACTCAACCCAAGGTGTACCTCTAAAATGTCGAATGTAGTACACTCACCTTTGTCAAATGACATTTTGATTTCAGCCACCAATGGGTGAGGCACTTTCAGAGGGAAGTTTTTATCTTCTTCATCACGTTCGTGATCAAAGTCACATTCTATTACCATTTCAGAAGTTATAATGCGTATGCGCTTTGTATCCCAGAATAAATCCCCAAGTACACCTTCCATGCTCGGCAGGTGTTCTTTGAGTAGTCCTCCGCATACAGGACAGGTGACACTCCGTTCATTTTCCATTTTGTCAATCATGGTACCACCCACGTCACACAAATCCATATCCGATCAATCTCTCATCTTTTTCTTTCAGTTTCTGGTACTCTTTCCATTCATTATCTGTCACAATGTAAATCTCGTTTTTGTTGTAGGTAGGTCTAATCAGCTTGACCAGTCCTGTGTCCACGTATTCCTGTACGATGTACTCCTTGATCTTCTCCAAGTGCTTTACTTCCCCTCTTAAAACACATGCAAAGTTGAACAGTTCTGATAAATACCCTTTTTGGCCTATTCCAGGATCTGGTATTTTTTCCAAATCTGTTTTATCTGTTGTCATGATTCCACCTCCTGATTGTCTTTAGTTACCCATCTTCTGCTTCCATCGATTTTTTTCATAGAATCTTCAGTATCACAAGGACGTATTTCCAGAATGTCAAAGACGGTACACTCGCCAGTACCATCAAATTCTGCAGAAATCACAACTACCACTTTATGCAGTTCTTCCATGCCACTATCTTCCTCCTCGTCATGGCAATGATCAAATTCATGCTTAAGAACTACCTTCGAGCTAAAAATGCGAGTTTTCTGAACAAAGTACCACCCTTCTGTTATAACACTCTGCACATCCGGCAGATGCGGGTTACTCACTGATTTTCCGCACACTGGACATACAAATGTCACATATTCTTTTCCACTCTCTACGGGCATCTGTCTTAGAATTGATTCTGAATAGTCTTCCTCTTTCAAATCATTTGTGTCCTTTTCTGTGGTATTTTCTAAGCTTTTGATCCCTTTTGGCATCTATATCCCTCCTTTCATCTTTTCACCATCTTCCATCCATTCCTAACTCTGCGATTCTTTCATCTCCCTGGCAGCTGCCCAGTGCGTCAAGGTATTATATCCTTTCAAAGGATGAAAAGCAGAACCTCATCTCCAAGGGGCTTCTGATTTGCACAGGGCAGCTAAATAAAGGTGAATCATGTCCTTTCTGCAGCTTGGATGGCAATGAGAGGATTGAACCAATACTCTCAGGGATTTTATCCTTTTTCGGAGATTTGATGCAGATTTTTATGACACGGTTTCACCTGTTTAGTAGAAAGGTGCAACCTGCAGACCCTCCACTTATAGATCCCGAATGTGAAAATGAGGAGCCGGAACATAAGACATAGCCACAGGTGCCTTTATCCGACTCCTCTGAAGGGGGTGAAAGATTTGAAGATAAGAAAACCTTCAACCTTTCTATGTTTGCGATATAATGAGTTTGCACGAGAATACTCATATGAGTTTACCTATGCTTACATGCAATTTTTGTTAAGAAGGAAAAAGAACGAATTATACTCTAAAAAATCTTAAAAATTGAAATATTTACTGATTTAATTCCATAAAAATACATCTTAATAATAATTACATATTTGAGAATTTTACAGGATATTAGTTTCTGACACAAAACGTTTTTATGTACATGCGTAAGGATATACAGAGGTGAAAGAATGAAAAAGTTAACTATGTTTGTGTTGATAGTTGGTCTTCTGATGCTTCAAACCTTTGCTGTTACTGAGGAATTATCTGAGAATACTTTCTCTCAGGGACATGTGGTTTTTTCAGACGATGAAGACTTTGAAGGATCAGAAAATGGAGATCCGCAGCCTTGCGGTGGTCACCAGGGAGGTGGAGGAGACGTCCCAGGTTAAAAATCTTTCGAACAAGAGTATTTAACTAAAGAGTCAACTCCCCTTCTGAGAATTCCCTTTTTCAGGAGATCATCCACCAAAAGAGGAATGTGCAGTTGACTCACATCAGACATATTAAGCCCCATCCTTCTTAAAGAGTATCTATCAACGTTAGCATACATAAATAGCTTATCAGCAACTTTGAAGAAAAAGGAAGATGTTGGTAGTTCAGAAAAGAGATCAATAATGAAGTCTTCATAATCGGTTTCAAACATAAGAAGGTAAGGATCATAGGCCGAAGCACCTTCAGGGAAGTACCTTACTGAAACTGTACAGCATTCAGATAATCTATTAAGCCATTTGTAAATTTTTCCATTGGAAATGAGATACTCTTTCATTACTGGGGTAAATGGCTTTCTTAAGTTATACTTGAAATATCTATACAATAACTCATCTTCTATGTCCCATTCTGTTATCTCGTTCCAATGGGTTTTGATAATTCCCTTTGGCGAATAATCATCAGGATTGAATTCTTCTGCCTTTCTGTTCATGATTTGAATAGCTGCATCCCAGGAATGGTTGGGAGCAAAGGCTGTATAATAGTCGGAACGGGGTCCTTCTATGAGAACATCGCCCTCAATATCAATTCTTTCTTTTGATATTATCCATAAATCGGCAAATCCCCCCGTTACTGCATGATAGATCACATCCATTCTCTCACTATACTCTTGATACATGCCGTGAGGATATTCACACCGAACAAAGTAAACATATTCTTTCGTGTTTGCGTGAGAACGTTTTCTCACTTGAGACTTTGAGACTATACCGAGATCATAGGCTTCTATCATTCTTCTGCTAGCAGTACGAGGGTCAACTCCTAATCTTCTTGCAACATCTTTCACATAGATACGAGGTTTTCTATCCAGTGTTTCATAAATGGTCCTGTATTGTTTCTTACGGTGTTCAAGGCTAAGAGACAAAGCTTTCACCTCCTTTTCCATGAAGTAGTACAGAAACATCATAAACCGGAATCCTTGGAATCCTAGAAAGAACGTCATAAATGGCACGGTACTGCTTCTCTCGGTCTCTAAGGGTGATTCTCATCTCTCTCACCCCTTGTCCCTATCAGAAGATCCACACTTTTCACCTCCTCAGCTTTGTATATCAAATATCTCAAAACTTAAAAAGCTTTCCATTTCACCCTGTTACTGTAACACTTTCCTGTAAGGAAGATATTAAAAATTCCAGAAATGACAAAGAAAAGACATAAGAGTTTTCCTGCCGTGAGAGGTGTGTATATGAGAAAATATTTGAAATATGGTATTGCCATAGGAATTATTATGGGCACTTTTCTTTGGATTCTTAACCTCTTTATACCTGTTGATGGCCTTTGGGTCACACTAGGAATAGTCACAAATCCTATTACAAATCAACTCAATACAAATCAACTGAAAAAGCTTTCTGCAAAACATGAAATCAGTTGACATGAACATCCCTTCAACCTTTGTCCCGCAGATGATCAGAATAAACTTTATACACTCTGATTCATCACGCTTAAAGACTAAGGCGATGAATATGAACAACGCAAATGTAGTGGAATCAGGAGGCCACAGATTGTCGATTGAAGTAGAGGCGGTAACCTTCGACGATTTTGGAACTCTCCGTTACAGTGCTGGAGAAAAAGAGGATATAATCTTTCCAATCATGAGAGCACTTAAAAAGGAAGGAGTAAATCTTAGAAAGAGAGATTTCCTACAAGCGTATTTTAGGATTGATACATCTTACCATAAAATGAAAAGCAGGACACTGCAGGAGCACCTACTGGATGATATAATTGCTGAAACCCTAGAATTTGTGGGAAGCATGCCCAAGAATGACGAAATAATCAAAAGAGCAGTGAACTCAGGTCTTAAGACAAGAAAAACTAGATGGTATCCCGATTCGATTCAAGTTCTTCAAACGTTAAGAGAGAAAGGATATAATCTGGGCTTGATTTCTAACACTCACTGGCGCTTTCTGGATGATTTGAGAAGGAAATTTGAAACATATTTTGACGTTATTACCTTGTCTTATGAACATGGATACATGAAACCTCATTCTTCAATCTTCTTGGTAACACTTGAGAGACTACGAGTGAATTCAGATCACTGCCTCTACGTGGGAGATGACCCAGAAGCAGACATCGAGGGTGCCAAAAGATTAGGGATCAAAACTGTTTTTGTTAGAAGAAAAGCTAAGGAAGCAAGGGCAGATCTGCAAATAAGTCAACTCAGGGACTTGCTATCGTTTTTGTGAAAGTCAAAAATTAATTCACCCGCTTTTAAATCAGTTGATTCTCCCTGTTTATACCCAATGTCTCTATCAAAACTGCCACCACCTGCATATCCACACGGGAAAATCCCCATGTTACACGTAACATCTGAGATGCAACACCTACCTACCTGATGAAGATGGAATGAGTAACCTATTTATGAGAACAACATCTTTCATACGCATGAATATTGGAGCTCATGTTTCAATTAGAGGAGGATTTACCAAAGCCTTTGATGAGATCAGAGAAATCAATGGTACATGCGGTCAGATCTTTACCCATTCCCCTCGCACGTGGCGATTTCCTGACATTGATGAAGAGGAGGCAGTAAAATTCAAAGAAATTTATAAAACAAAAGAGATATGGCCCATCTTGATTCACGAATCTTATTTGACTAATTTAGCCACACCCAAAAAAGATATTTACGAGAAATCCATGGAAACGATGAAAAAAGAAATTAATGCAGCCACTATGCTGGGAATTGAGTACATTAAGATACACCCCGGTTCCCATTTGGGACAGGGAGAAGAAAAGGGATTGAACCAAATCGCTGAATCATTATCAGAGTTTGAACCTATAATCAATGATGTTATCATCCTCTTAGAAACCACTGCAGGAAAAGGGACAGATTTAGGTTACACTTTTGAACAACTCCAGTACCTGAGAGAGATCACCACCATTGAAACGGGAATCTGCTTGGATACCTGCCACGTGTATGCTGCAGGGTACAACATTGGAACACCTGAAGGGTTAGATAAAACGCTGGAAGAACTGAACAGTACCATCAAGTTAGCCCACGTGAAGGCAGTACAGCTCAATGACTCGAAGCATCCTTTCAACTCTCGAAAAGATGAGCACGCTCACATTGGATTAGGTGAAATTGGAGAAGAAGGATTCAAAGTCTTTTTGAATCACCCCAAAATAAGAAATCTCCCCTTAATTCTGGAAACACCTGCAGATAGTTTGAGAGGGCACAAAGAGAACGTAAAAGCAGTAAAATCGCTGATAAAATCCTAATCCACTTTCAGAAGGGATTGTCACATTTTCGGTGGATGAAACCTCTTTGAATTCATGAATTGTCTTTTGTAATTGAATGTAAGGTGAAATAATAATTTATCTGGAATGTTACACGTGTAACACATTGACCTCCAAAGACANCAGAGAGAAAACCTTTTTTACCACCATTTATTCTCCAGTATATGCTCTCAAAAAAAGAAGTCGCATCTTCTATCGATCATACCAANNTGTCCCCCTCTGCCACATCTGAGGATATTAAAAGACTCTGTCAAGAAGCAGTTCAGAACAAGTTTAAAGCAGTCTGTGTCAACTCCTGCTACACCCGGTTAGCTTCCACTTTTCTCAAAGACACCTCTGTTTTAACCTGTACAGTGGTAGGATTCCCTTTAGGGGCTATGGCAAGAGAAGCCAAAGCGTATGAGGCTGAATTCGCTGTCAAGAACGGGGCACAAGAAATTGATATGGTCCAGAATATAGGTGCTTTAAAAGAAAATCGATACCACGACCTCCAGAAAGACATTGAAGCTGTAGTCAGCCAGGGAGTGCCCACCAAGGTCATTTTAGAAACGTGCTTACTCACAGAAGAAGAGATTGTCACAGCCTGCAAAATTGCTCAACAAGCAGGAGCCCACTTCGTTAAGACCTCCACTGGATACTCTGTCAGGGGAGCCACCATTGAAGATGTTCAACTGATGAAAAAGACTGTTCCCGATTTAAAAGTGAAAGCAGCAGGAGGCATTAAAACCTTTGAACAAGCAGTGGCCATAATCGAAGCGGGAGCGGACCGCATAGGAGCTTCCAGAAGCCTTGAAATCATCAAATAACTCTTATGAATCCAGTGATTTCCATCTCTTTTCTGCTGTTTCTATTTCTTTTTTTGCAGAAACGTTCTCAAATAACTCAAAAGCCTTCTCGTAGTATTCTTTCGCTTTCCCATCTTTTCTCTTTTTTAATCCTAAAGCATACTCCAGATACGTCAATCCCAGCTCTAAAGGTGAATCACTTAACTCTTCCATACTCTTTGTGTAAAATGGTTCAGCTTTCTCCCATTCTCCCACTTCCTGTAATACCATAGCGTAGACCTTGCAGAACTCTCCGTAGTGACGAATCTCCCCTAACTGCTCAAAGATTTTTAAACACATCCCACAGAGAGCTCTTGCCCTTTCCACTTCTCCCTTCTGTAGTAAAAGGTGTGCTGTTTTCATCTTTAAATAGGCAGTTTCAAAAGGATCTTCCAGATCTTCTGCCAATTCCAGTGCTTGCTTGTAATAGTCCTCTGCTTTCTCGTTCTCCTCCATATCTGTGTAGACCATCCCCAAATTACCGTAAGACATCATCTTGTCTCCAATATCCGAAATTCTTTCTGACATCTCCAGATTTTTTTCAAAACAAGAAATTGCCTCCTCGTACTCTCCCTTGTAATAATAGATTAACCCCAATGTGTTGGAATTTGCTACAATACACCGCACATCCATGGATTCTTCAGCTAATGTGAGGCCCTTTTTCAAGTACTGTGCTGCAGTATCAAACTGGTCATGGACATAGTAGATATTGCCAATACCTCGCAGCATTTCGGAAACGCCAAATTTATATCCACTTTTCTCAGCAATATCCTTCCCTTTTTCAAAATGGGAAAGTGCTTCCTTGAACTGGTGCTGTTTTATCAACAGTGATCCTATGTCATGATGAATGCGTACCATCTCCTGGTGATCTTCGAACCTCTCCATGAGGTGGAGGCTCTGATCAAAACAGTCGTGAGCTTTTTTCCACTCTCCACGGAAAACATAGATATTCCCCAGTTGGTGCAGTGCTCTTGCATAATCCTTGTCTGACTGAATTGCTTCAGCTGTTTTGAGCGTTTCCTCAAATTCCTCGAGAGCACTCTTTAAATTCCCGCACAAAACACGTATTCTCCCTTTGGTGTAGGTGATGGAACACCAGAGTTCAGGAGATACTCTTGACTTGGAGAATTGGGTCAAAATCTCCATGTAAGGTAGTAAAAACCCTTGTTCTATCAAGTCCACATCATCGGATTTGGCTACTATTTCAGCAGCTTTTTCCTGCTCTCCTGCCTGCAAAAAGTGGTACATCGCTTCCAGGAGCCCGTCAGGTCTCCCCTCTCCTAAATAGCATACAGCAATTTCTCTATGCAATTCAATCTTGTTGGGCACCCTCCGGTAGGTGAATTCCTTGATCATGGAAGGTAATACATAGCTCCCATTCTGTCTTCTAATGAGCATTCTTCTTTCCAGCCCCTTTAAAATCATCCAGAATCGTCCCTGTCTGTATATTTTTTTCAAAATATCAGTGGAAGCAGGGACTCGAAACATAGACACACACTCCACAAGCTCTCGGTCTTTTTCTGACAGTTTCTCGAATATCTCACTCCACAAAAAGTCTTCTACTCGATCTACGGGAAGATTTTCCAGCAAATCTGCAGCCTTTTTTTCTCGCACTGCTTCACAGAACATGTCCAGAATCAAGGGATGTCCGCCCAGTCTGCAGTGAGCCTTCTTCAACACTCCATTATCCAGAGGAACTCCCCTGGAATGTAAAAAATCCTGGGTTTCCTTATCATTCAAGGCGGATAACCGGATCTCTGTAATGTCTTTCCTCGTTAAAGTGAGAAATGGAGGACGCTCCCTGGAGGTGGCGATGATTTTCCCTTTCAAATTCTTGAGCAGTCTAAACAAGGTGACAATATCCTCATCCCGTACTTGTTGGAACCCATCAAAACAGAGCACCATGTCCTCTGATATCCCCTGCTGAACTAATGATGAGAGCACTCTATCGTCACTCCCCTCCTGCTTAATGTACTCGAGCAAATTGGAATATCCCACATTATTCAAAAATACAGAGAGTTTGTTGATCAAGTAATGGAAGGAATCGATCTCAGTAAAGGTATGCCAGAAGATTTTTTTTCCTTCTTCTCGTTTTTTCTGCACGTATTTGGCAGCCAAATAGGTCTTGCCAATACCAGCAATACCCTCAATTACTACAATAGGGGAGTGTTCCAGAAGCCTCATTTCATCTTCCCTGCCCACAAATCCGTGTGCCTCCGGTATGTCAAAGGTGAAAGCATCGTAAGAGACGGAAAATTCTCTTTCGCCTTTGGTGGTGATATAGATTTTTAACCCTTCAGGTTCAAACGTGATATTGATCTCCTTGGTATCCACGTAGTACAACTTGACGTTGCGTTCTCCCCGGTACGCCCACTGGCTGCGGAGAATACCGAGCTTCTCCAGCTGGGACAAAATTCTTGAGATGTAAGCCTCCTGCATTCCCAAAATTTCACTGATCTTTCGGGGATAGGAAGGTTCGTTCTTCAGCAAGTTTATGATCTCGAGGTTGGTCTTGTTGGAAAGGATCTTGAGAAGCTCCGGTGTTTGTATCTCCATACTTAATATGATGTAAAAACGTATATAAGCTTTACACTCATTAGGGTTATCCTAGTCTTTTTGGAACGGTTCTCCTCACAAAAATCGTTGTACATCAACTGTTACATTGATAAAAGTATTTTACAGTGAGTGTATACTGTTGTGATAATACTTAAAATTACAAAAAAAAAGAGATTGATTCACATTGTTACAGATGTACAGATTTCAAGAGATGTTTGTCTGCATCACCATTGCGGAGGTTGCCAGCCACTTAATGGGTGTAATAAATCTCTGCAACCTAAATGACTGAAATGTTGAGAGAGAATAGCCTGTTTAGTGTGAAAGGTGAATGTGAGCGAAGACTTTGAATAGGGGGAATTGTCGAATTTTCGGAGGATAAGACCTCATTTGGTTTAAAAATTGTTCCTTTATAAATGAATTGCAGGTGAAATGATATACTAACTAAAATGTTACACGTGTAACACATTGACCTCGAAAGACTGACAATCCTGTATAATGCCAAAGTATTAAATGGGAGTCTTCCATGTTCTACCATGATTATTACAAATGCTTCTCAACTGCTGACTTTAAAAGGTGGATTAAGAACGGGAGAGAGAATGAGAGATCTCCACATCATTGAAGATGGAGCAGTGGCTGTCGAAGGTGAGAAGATCGTGGAAGTGGGCAAATCAGCTGACATTACACACTCTGGAGATGTCATGGATGCGGAAGGAAAGGTAGTGATACCCGGATTTGTGGATTGTCATACACATTTGATCTTTGATGGTACCAGAGAAGAAGAATTTCAAATGAAAATTGAAGGGAAGTCTTACATGGAGATTATGGAGAAAGGGGGCGGAATATACTACACAGTAGAGAAAACGAGACGAGCTTCCAAGGGAAAATTAAAGGAGAATGCGGTAAAAACGCTGGATCGAATGCTGCAATTTGGGACCACCACCATAGAAGCCAAGTCCGGGTATGGGTTAGATTTGGAAACGGAAGTGAAATCGTTAGAGTGTATAGCTGAAATTGAACATCCAGTGGAACGAGTTCCCACCTATCTGGTGCACGCTGTTCCGAAAGGGGTTACAGATTATACTAGACACGTAGTAGAGAACATGCTTCCTAAGGCAGCTCCGCTGGCTGAATTTGTGGACGTTTTCTGTGAGAAAGGTGTTTTTTCATTTGAGGAAACTAAAAAAATTGTTGAAGAAGCTCGTACATACGGGTTGAAACCCCGGCTGCACGTAGATGAATTCTCTTCAGGAGGTGCAGAACTGGCAGTAGAGCTGGAGTGTGTGTCAGCAGATCACTTAGAGAATACGACAGAAAATGGAATTAAAGAATTAGCTGAATCTCAAACAGTAGCAGGGTTGCTCCCAGGGACTCCCTTTGTGCTTAACACAGAGTACCCTCAAGCGCGGAAAATGATTGAAGCAGGAGCACCCATAGCGTTAGCTACTGATTACAACCCGAACTGTTTGACTGAATCCATGCAGTTTATCATATCGTTAGCATGTATAAAATTGAGAATGACCCAGGCTGAGGCTCTCTCTGCATCCACGGTCAATGCAGCACACTCTTTAGGGAGACCAGATATTGGATCAATTGAAGTGGGAAAGCAGGCTGACATTATCATCTTGGATATACCCAACTACAAGCATCTGGGTTATCACTTTGGAGTGAATCTAGTGGACACTGTAATCAAAAAAGGAAAAGTTGTAGTAGAATCTGGTATTAGAACCTGAACCCATCTGGCAGCAGCTCATCAATTAATATAGATTTCAACCTCCTGGTTTTGTCTAAGTAAACTACTTGAAATTGTCCTTCCTTGGCAAACTCGTAGATGACCTGTCTACACGCTCCGCATGGAGAACAGAATTGCCAATCACCATTGTGGGGTTTTCCAGCTACAGCTATTTTTGTGAAATCTCCTTTCTTTCTCCCCTGGAATACAGCTTTGAAAATGGCTGTTCTCTCTGCACACATGGAGAGTCCGTAAGACGAGTTCTCTACATTGCATCCAGTAATGACTTCGCCATCTGTTGTGAGTAATGCTGCTCCCACCTGAAATTTTGAATGGGGAGAGTATGACTGCTTAGCGGCTTCCCGTGCTTTTTCCATTAATGTGTGATCATCCATGGTATCACCAGTTTCCTTGTGATGTTCTCAAAAAGAACTTTTGGGTTCAATTCTGATAACCTTTGACAGTTGAATACACCTCTGGAATGTACATGATTTTTGGTTACCTTCTTCCTTAACGATGCAGAGAACTTGAATCATGACTTCAGATAAGAAATTTCACAATTCCTCAAATACACCTCTATTCATATTGATCAAGTCGACACGTTAACAAGTGCATTGTATTGTTGGAAATGGGTCAGAATTAATTCTCTTTAAATAGTTTTAAATGAAAATAATGAGAAGTTGTTACACGTGTAACAAGTGAGACAACCTAACAAGGAAAATTCGGTTCACCCAAACCTTTATAAATGAGTCACCCAATGATATTAGGTGAGCCTAACCCAGACCTTGGACACAATAAAACCTGGACAGAAAGCCAGAGTCTTAGAAGTACAGGGAGGTTGGGGCCTCAGGCAGAAGCTTTCTGAATTAGGGATATTTCCTGAGCAGATTGTGACCATTGCCACCACCAGTTTGTGGAGAGGGCCCGTCCTGGTAGAAGTCAATTCTAATGAGGTAGCTTTAGGAAGGGGAGTGGCCAGGAAAGTGGTGGTTGAGGTTGTATCATGATTATAGCCATGGCTGGACAACCCAATTCTGGGAAAAGCACTCTTTTTAATCAAGTTGCAGGATACAAGACAGTTACTTCCAACTTTCCCGGGAAAACGGTCAAGTATACCAAGACCACGGTGCGATTTTCTGGTGAAGTGATGGAAATTGTGGATTTACCTGGGACGTATTCGCTGACCTCTTTTGATTTAGCAGAAGTTGAAGCCCGGAAGTACTTGCTGAAAAAGGAGGCAGACGTGGTAGTCAATGTGGTGGACGCCTCGTTGTTGTCCAGGAGCTTGGAATTAACCATACAGATAACTGAATTAGATGTCCCCATGGTTTTATGTTTGAACATGATGGATGAAGCAGAAAGGAAGGGAATCCACATCGACACAGGCCTTCTAGAAGATATACTGGGTATGCCGGTGGTACCTGCTGTGGCAGTCAAGGGGAAGGGAATCAGAGAAGTGTTCCAGGCAGCCATTGAGACAGCACAAACCCGTGAAAAACCCAAGAAAATTGAATACAGCAGAGATATAGAGGAAGTGGTACAAACCTTGGAAAGAAAACTTGAAGAAGAGTCTCACAAGCTGAAGATACCGTCCAGGCTGCTCTCGCTGAAGCTTTTGGAAAATGATCACTACTTTCTCAGGTATGTTACAACGCCGCAGGTTTTGGAGATGATAAAAGAATACCAGGGAAAATTAGAAGATAGACATGGAAAACCCTCGGATGTGGTCATATCGTCAGAACGGCACGCACAGGCCATGAACATCTTTGAACAGGCAGCTACGGTTACTGAACCTGAAATATCTATGAGGGATCGCCTGGATGACGTACTCATGCACAAGTATTTGGGGTATATCTCTTTAGGAGTCATTTTGTATGTGTTTTTCAATGTTGTATTTGGGGCTGGCCAGATTGTGGAGTCGTATATTCTTGACCTTTTTGAATCTGTTATTCCTCATCTCTCTCTTTATTTGGGAGGGATCTCCCTAAAGTTGGTAGAAGGGTTGATAGAAGGGTTTGCTGGGGGTGTGGGTATTGTTTTACCCTATTTGGTGCCCTTTCTGATTGGGTTAGCCATTCTGGAAGACATCGGGTATCTACCCCGGATTGCCTTTCTCATGGACACGTTCTTGCACAGAATTGGGCTGCACGGAAAAGCTATCATCCCAGTGATTTTAGGATATGGATGTACAGTCCCTGCTGTCATGGCTACCCGCATTCTGGAATCAGACAGGGATCGATTCATCACTGCTGCCATATCCACAATGATACCCTGTGCTGCTCGCACCACCATTATTTTGGGGTTGGTAGCCTTTTTCATATCTGCTAATGCAGCCTTAGTGGTATACATCTTTAATTTAGCTGTCATTGTTGTTTTAGGGTTGATTCTATCCAGATTCATGCCGGAGATCACTCCAGGGTTGATACTGGAAATGCCTTCATACCATGTCCCTTCGGTGCGGAGTGTCTTACTGAAGACCTGGTTGAGAGTCAGAGAGTTCATATACATTGCCTGGCCTTTTCTGATTGGGGGGAGCATTCTCTTGAGTTTTATGAACTATGTGGGGTTGGACTCCTACGTGAATACGATTTTGTCTCCGTTGACCTTACTTTTAGGGTTGCCCACGGCGGTAGGGGTCACGTTAGTGTTTGGAATTCTAAAGAAGGAGTTATCGTTAGTGATGTTGATGCAGGCTCTGGGTACGTCCCGTCTTTTGGAGGTTTTGACCACGACGCAGATTTTGACTTTTACTGTTTTTGTGATCTTTTACATACCGTGTGTGGCCACATTAGGTGTTTTAGCCAGAGAATTTGGTGCAAAAAGAATGGGATACATCACAGTGATGACCACTGGAGTAGCTGTATTGCTGGCGTTGTTAGTACGGGTAGGGGGGATGATATTATGAGTGAAAGTGGTGAAGAGTACCTGGAAGCTTTGTGGCTTTTGAAAGAAAAAGGGGATAAACTCTGCAGGATTAAGGATGTTGCTGAAATGCTGAACGTACGGCCTCCCAGTGCAGTTGAGATGCTGAAGAAACTTGAAAAGGGCGGATTTGTGGATTACAAGAGACAAAAGGGTATTTTGTTGACTGAAAATGGGGAAAAGAAAGCAGAAGAAATAATAAGAGCTCACAGGTTGATGGAGGTCCTCTTGAACAAGGTGATTAAGATTGATAAAGGGAACATAGAAGAAATTGCTTGCTGTTGTGAACATTTAATTTCAGGAGAGGTGGCAGTGAAGGTGTGCACCTTTTTGGGCCATCCACGAGTGTGCCCTCATGGTAATCTCATACCAAAAGGTGAGTGCTGTCCGTAGTCGTGTGCATCCTTTAATGAACAGTTTCATTGTCAGAAATGAAAATATGAAAATGAAAATACGAACCGACTGTCTTACTGTAATTCTGGTGGAAATAAACGAATGCCCTCAAGGAGTCATTAATGGCAGATACAGTTAAGCGCTTCCATGCAGATCAGGAAGCGCAAAAGGAGCTTGAGGAATTGAGAGAGAAGATGGCTAAAGTGGAAGAACTGTTGAGTAAGATGGTGAAAGTGCCAGGGTTTGAGAAATTCATGGAAGAGGCTGTAAACCATTCAGAATGATTATTCAGTTTTGAGGTAGAAAATCATGTGATGTCCTTAAGGGTGCGCCATTTTGATATTATTACTTGATCTAAGAATTCGGAGCCTCCCTTTTCCTTTGTGACATATCTCTGAAAAGGTTTCAGTACTTGGAAATGTAAAAAGTTATTGCACACTTTTTGCGAAAATCGTAAAGGAGAAAGCCAGAAGGAAATGAAAAAGACTTTAGAGAGTCCTTTTATTACTACCTATAAGAATTTGTTGAGTTCGTAAAAGAGTAAATCCATAGATTGTGGATTATGAAGTTCTGGTTCTCTCTGGATAGTACCTTTTTTTGGGAAAATTGGATTAGAGAAATTGGGAAAGCTAATTCTTATCCATCTTTTTTCATGGTAATCTTCATGATTTCTTCAGAAAAGGTGATTAAGGTAACATGATCAAACTTTTTGACAATATCGTTGAATAAATAATACCCATTTCTCAGCAACAATCCAAATAAAACGAGAAACCACCTCACCGCATAGGTAACACTGGCAGTTTTTGTTCTTACCTCACCGAGCATGCGAGCATGCTGGTAGACCCAGTGTGTCCCTCTCTTTTTCTTTGTTCCTACTATCCCTTTTGTGTTCTTATTCCCATAGAAAGGTACGCCATGTAAATCCACAGCCAAATCCACAAATCCCTTAAAAATTCTTCTTCTTTTAGCTATTTTCAGCAGTTTATCATTAGCCTCCTCAAATCTTTTGATCCATTCTTTTGTTTTCACCTTTCTAATGCGATTAAATACAGTATGAGCAGTCGGTACCTTTGGTAACCTTATCCCATTTACAAGTGGGCAGCACCTATTGACACTCTTTACTGCATCTTCTATGCATGATCCTCTCCTTTTAGCTTTCACCACCACATCCAGGATAACTTCTGGTCTCCACTGATAATTATGACGTGCTGGCAGCTCCAGAATTGAATAGAGCATTCCCTTTATTGTACGAACTACAGCATTTGAAATGACCAAAAAATCAGTATGGCCCTTACTGCTATTTTTACCTTTCTGAGAGGTCTTCTTTTTATTTTTCTTTTTACCCATTCACATCACCCCATGACACTTCATTGCAAAGTCTTCCTTTACCGGAATATACGAATTTTATTCCTTTGCATCCTTTGCTACCAATGTCCCTTTATAAATGTTAGGTCTGCACAAAAATGTGATAGCAGTTCATGGAGGAGAGAAGTTTTTCTAAAAAAAGTGAAAATTTCTGTAATAACGTAGGGATTTATACCACAACATAATCATGTACATATACTACCTTCAACCCCTACCCTATAGAAATGTGCAAAAATGTTT
>JGI2171J19970_10000991_pt1 | contig 15734 bp, 14 predicted proteins | sample DeeMarSWOR324_28_FD_19970 | JGI IMG/M metagenome (IMG submission 19970) | reverse complement strand
TGCAAGAAAGAAAACAAAACGACTACGCCTCAGGTGGCCGTCCCAATTCCGGGGACACCATACTTAATTCCAGCCGATATCTTTTTCCTAAAACTGATAAGTCATTCAAGGTACCTTCTGGCCTCTAACCTCCTCTTCAGCCACCTTCTTAATCGCCTCTAAAAGCGGGGCGCGCTCTTCACTCGCGTTTTCAATCGTCTCCCAAAATACGTCGTCAGTTTTATTCTGTCCTTCTTTGTCAGACATGGCCTCCAATGTATTAAGGCGCCCCATCTCCCCATCGGCAAGCTTGCGGAGAAGATTCTTGTATTCTTTGAATTCCGGTGAATCGGGTATCTTATCTATTTGATTGTAATATTTCTCTATTTCATCACGCATAGACTGAATGGTCGTATGTAATAGCTGTCCGTGCAACCTGGCATTGTATATCTTCATCATCACCATTCTGTTATTTTCACAAACCTTCATAGCATTCTCTGCTTTATCGCGCAATTCTTCTAATGAAATCTCTTTCGATAAGTCGAAGTCTTCGAGCATGCGCCTATTCACGAAATAATGAGCAATTGGGGTGTAATCACTGGAAATCCCTAGGCGTGCCATTTGTTCAAGGTCGGCCTCTGCCAATGAACGGGCGATATCGTCTTTCTTCATACTTCTTAATGTGTCAGTCTGAAGATGTGAACCAAAGTAACCAGATAATCCGCCGACAAGCGCAGAAACAATAGTAGCTAGTACAGCCATTTTTTGTACGCTTATTGAACTAGAAATTTCTTTTCTCTTGGGATTAGATTTTGCTCTGCTCATGAAATTCGTCTCCATCATCTACCAGTGATGGTACCTTTTACGTTAGGATCTTCCAGGCCAACAACCGTTTCTTAGTAGATGCCAAAAACAGCATATAGAAATTCCGAACCCATCTGTCGCTCTAAAAAATCGTATCTTTTACTTCCGTCATCTGCAGCTTCCTCAAAGTAGTTGATTGATATTATATCCTTGTTTTAGCCGGAGTAAAACTCGGGCCAGCGGGGCTGTTGAAAAAGTCTCATCGTGGCATTTGAGATTGCCGCGCGATTCTTCGAATCGCTCGCAATGACACGGAAACGTGCTTTTTGTCATTGCGAGGAGCATGGCGACGAAGCAATCTCATCTTTTTCAACAGGCCCACAGCTCCCTATGAATGGCTGGGGACAATGCCCAGAAAACGGTGACTGTGGGGCTGTTGAAAAAGTCCCGCTGTGATGTTTGAGATTGCCGCGCGATTCTTCGAATCGCTCGCAATGACGCGAGAATGAGCCTTCTGTCATTGCGAGAAGCACAGCCACGAAGCAATCTCACGTTTTTCAACGCCCCCACTGTCCCTATTAATCCCTAACGCAGCCTCGCCTTGCCGAACCCGTCGTCTAATCGATGGCCGCAGCGGCTACCGCGTTAGGCTCGTTAGGCTCATCAGCTTCCTTCCCTTTACAGCCATTGAGCACAATCAGCCCGACCACCAAGAGGCTTGTTAGGAGAAGGATTATCCTGAATTTTTTCGTTTTGCCATTCATTTTATCTCCTTTCGAAGAAGAGAATGAAGATGTCCGGCTTCCGGGTTCATTTTCTCGACAAAGCCCATTTGTCGCCTGAAAAACTCTCATCTTTACTTTTCCGTTCCTTCGACTGAGCTCCATTCGGCCCGAGCTCATGGCCGCGGGCAGGACAAGCTTTTGCTGCTTCCTCAAAGTTGCCGTTCCCTATTATACCCTTTTTTCAGCCGGGAACAAAAAATTTATTCGTCGTTCGTATCTGGTATTTGGTATATCGCCGTGGAATTTCCGTCTAAATGATGTCCGAAGTTGTTTTCTCTGAGTGCTCTGTGGCCATGATTCGTCGCTGGTCGTTGGTATTTGGAATGTCGAGACCCCCGTTTGATTTCACGGCCAGATGCTTCGACTTCGCTGCGCTCCGCTCAGCCTGACGAGCATCGGTGGGGCAAGCTCCCCCGCAGGGCTGAATACGAGATACGTAATACGATCCACGAGATACGAGTAAATTGCGGATGAGAGGAGTCGAACCTCCACGGGCCGAAGCCCACAGGCACCTGAAGCCTGCGCGTCTGCCAATTCCGCCACATCCGCGTGCAACGGCGAAATCAAAATGCAAAGATTAAAGATCAAAATCGTTCGACAGGCTCACGATCCTGAGCGACGTCGAAGGATTGCGAAATCCCGGCTTGCCGGGATGAGGCTTCGACTGAGCTGAGCCGAACGTCCTTCTATAATTTTGCATTTTACACTTTGATATTTGATTTTCTTGCCTTTGATTGTACCACTTTCCAGCCCGCCGTCAAGGGCTTTCACGCTTCATCCGGACGGAAAAAGGGCCAGAGCGGACGAACAGAAGACAGAAAAGACGGGGGAGGAGGGAGGAGGGACGAAAGTCAAGTGGTCCGGCTTCGCCAGAACTGCGTCCTCCGGCCGGGCCGTCCTATAAACGGCCGCCGGGCCCGTGAGAAGGCGTGCACCTTTCTCGTCAGCGTGCCGGACTCCGAGGATTTGCGAGATTTACGTAAGTTGCCGCCGCCAATTGTCCGAAAATAGGACAGCCGCATTTTTTGTCTTTGGCGGCCCTTGGTGTATATTTTATGTAGTGCGAGTCTATAAATGGAGGCCAAACCATCAGGAATCCGGGATGCAGGCCGTCAGGGTATGCTAATCGTTTAGTGTTCACTACCTTAGCGCTTGTGCCCTTGATGCCCGTGCCCCGATATCCTGATACCCGAACGAACTGACTATGGACGCTGTGCAGACCACCTCCGGAGTATCTGAGACCAAGGTCGGCTTGCCCTTCGGCGAGCTTCTGGTCTCCAAGGGCCTGTTGAGCCAGGAGGCCTTGGTGGACGCGCTGAACAGGCAGCGCGACCATGGCGGGCGGCTCGGCGAGACCCTGCTTCATCTCAAGATACTGGACGACCGGGAGATCACGGCCGCCCTGGCCGAGCATTTCTCGATGGAATACCTTCGGTTCGAGGACGCCAGCCAGACGAGCCGAATCGACCGAAGTGTCGCCCGAAGGCTGCCGGAGAGCATCGCCAAGAAATTCTGTCTTGTGGCGGTCTGCGAGGAAGATGACAGCATTGTCGTCGCGATGGCGGATCCGCTCAATGTCGTCGCGATGGACACGGTCACCCTGAAACTGAAGCGTCCGATTAAGCCGGTCATCAGCTCGCTTCGGGAGATTCGTCAGGCGATCGAGTTGATCTATCACGGCTCCGATCTCGAGGAACAACAGCTTCGCGATCTGGTGGAGATCGAGGTTGGCGGCAGCATGGACGATGATGTCGTCTTGGAAGACATGGTGGAGCCGGAGGCCGGGGGCGAGGATGCGGCGAACAGAGCCCCTGTGATTCGATTCGTCGACCTGCTGATGAGCCAGGCCGTCAAAATGCGGGCCAGCGACATTCATATCGAGCCGCAGGAGAAGACGACCATCGTTCGCAGCCGGGTGGACGGCGTCCTTCGAGAGATGGTTCCTCCCCCCAGAAAGATGCAGGCGGCGGTCATCGCCCGCATCAAGATTGTCGCCCAGATGGACATCGGCGAGCGTCGATTACCGCAGGACGGTCGATTCAAGATGAAGATCTCCGGCCGGTCCATCGACGTCCGCGTATCGACCATTCCGACCATATACGGCGAGAAAGTCGTGATGCGTATCCTGGACGCGTCGGCGGTGAACCACGACCTGGACCAGCTTGGGCTTGAACCGAAATATCTTGAGGAACTCAAAGAGAAGCTGTCACAGCCGCATGGTATCATCGTTGTCACCGGCCCGACCGGCAGCGGCAAGAGTACCACATTGTACTCGGCGCTGAGTTATCTGAGGGATCCGACGAAGAACATCACCACCGTCGAGGACCCTGTCGAATACCGTCTGGCCGGGATCAACCAGATCCAGGTCAAGCCCCAGATCGACCTGGATTTCGCCAGGTGCCTGCGGGCCATCCTGCGACAGGACCCGGACATCGTGCTCATCGGCGAGATCCGAGACAAGGAAACCGTGGAAATTGCCATCAAGGCGTCTTTGACGGGCCATCTGGTCCTGAGCACCTTCCATACCAACGATGCGCCCAGCGCGATCAGCCGGCTGCTCTACATGGGCATTGAGCGGTACCTGCTGGCGTCGGCCCTTAATCTGGTTATCGCGCAGCGACTGGTCAGAAGAATCTGTGACCAATGCAAGGAACCCGTGACGTTGCATGAGGGCCTCTTTCGGCGTTTGGGCATCGACGAGGCGCGGGCCCAGGACGCTGTTTTCCATCGCGGCCGAGGTTGTTCGGCCTGTGGAGGAACGGGCTATCGGGGCCGACTGCCCATATTCGAGTTCCTGGACGTGGACAGTGACATAAGCGACAGGATCATTGCCGGTGACAGTGAATCTCAGATACGGGCCTCGGCCCGCCAGAAGGGCTATGGCAGCTTGCTCGACAGCGGGGTCAACAAGGTCTTGCAGGGTCTGACCACGGCCGAAGAGGTTATTGGCGTGGCGGCGACGGGAAAAGAGTAAGCGTTCGCGCCAGGGCAGGACAAACGAGATGTTCGAGATAAAAAGGCAAAGCAAATGAAAAGCTACGGCTATGTCGCAAGAGATTTGGCAGGCGTGCAGCAGAAGGGGCTACTGCAGGCCGCTTGCTCAAATGACGTACTGAACCAACTTCGCAAGCAGGGATTCACACCCATCTCGGTGAAGGAGATATCGCAGGCCACCAAAAAGATCCGGCAACGGGGTCGTCGCAAACGCATCAAGTCGGCGGACCTGGCCGCCTTTTGCTGGCAGTTGGAAACAATGCTTCAGGGCGGCATTCCCATCACCACCGCCTTGAGCATCATCGGCGAAGACACGGACAATCTGTTATTTCGTGATATTCTGAGTCAGCTCTCGGAAAGGGTGAGCAAAGGCCAGCCTTTCTCCGAATGTATTGCCGACTTCCCGCGGGTCTTCAATCGGCTCTGCTGTGCCATGATCCTGGCCGGCGAAACCAGCGGTAATCTGGCCAACGCCGTGGGCAAATTGGCCACGTATTTTGAAAACCGCGATAGAATAACCAAGAAGGTCAAGGGCGCGATGGCCTATCCCATATTCGTGCTCACATTCATCGTCCTGATCGTCGTGTTCATCATGGCTTTTATTGTCCCGCGATTCCGAAAAATATTCGATCAGATGGGTGGCACGATGCCGGCCTTCACCCGGGGCTTCATGGCTTTTTATGACTCCTTGGCCCATAATATTCTCTACATGGTCGGCGCTGCTGTTGTCCTGATAGCACTTTTAGTTGCCTTTTCCAAGACCCGGAAAGGCCACTGCGCATTCAGCAAAATCGTCCTGGCGCTGCCCATTTTTGGAAAGATCGTCAGCCAGGCTTTCATCGTCACATTCTGCAGAACAACGTCCACTTTGCTGCTGGCCGGTGTCTCTGTGCTCGATGCGTTCAATATTCTCAAGGGGATGACGGACAACGATGTCATCAAGTCCGCCATTATCGAGACGCGAGACAATATCGTCGGAGGTTCCAACATCTCATCCAGCATGAGTGCGGCCGGTTTCTTCCCGAGTATGGTCGTCAAAATGACCCAGGTCGGCGAAGAAAGCGGCTCCACGGCCGAAGTGCTCGAGAAGACCAGCGAACATTATGAACGAAAGGTTGACGCTATGGTGACGACGCTGATGAGCCTGCTGGAGCCGATTATGATCGTGACGGTTGGCGCGATCGTATCAGTGATAGTGATTGCGCTCTATCTGCCGATTTTCACGATGTCGGATATGTAGGGCTAACACAAATCATTGTCGATTTCGGATGGCCGACCATCCGTTGAAAATGAGGGATAGATAGTAAAGTCGTTTGTTGATTTGTCCGATGGTGACAGGTGCCGAGCACTGTGCTTGGCCGCGAGAGTCTATGTGTACGGTTTTTTGGAGAGATTGAAATGGAAAGCAGAAAAGGTTTTACACTGGTGGAACTGATGGTGGTGATCCTCATCGTCGGGATCCTGGCGGCCGTGGCCATTCCGCTGATGCAGGGCCGCATCGATAAGGCCAAATGGTCGGAGGCCAACGCCACCGCAGGCACGGTCCGTACGGCGATTCGTGCGTACGCCGCCGAAACGAGCCTTGTGACGGCTCAGGGCTTGGCCGGCAATACGATGGACGATGCGACCACGCAGGCCGCGCTGGGGTTTGTCGCGACCGATTTAGAGGGAACCTATTTCACAGCGGCCGATTACGCGATTACCTCTATAGACGCTTCCGGCATCGCTGTCATTACGGTGACCTCCAGCAAGGCCGATGCGCCAAGCGGCTCGTATCAGCTTGAGGCAGACGGTGATTGGGTCAAGCAATAGCAAGGGAATCCGCTTCGCGGGAGCCTATGATCGTCTGATACCGGAGGAGGGCATGGGAAGCTGTGATGTCTCCGTAGACATCGTACCTCGCGGGCAAGAGCAAATAATCGCGTGCGGAGGGCCGCCGCCGAGCCGTCTGGATCGCGGTGGCCCTCGCGGCGACAATGGTGGCTGTGGTTGGTCTGACGACGGCCACGTCGCGCTCTCGCCTGACGAGTGCTAACTCAGTTACTCCGGTCCCTCATCCCGTTCAGAGCGAAAGAAGGCATGTGGGCACAAAGCGAATCAAATATCGCGCCGCGGTTGCCTTGGTGGAGGTGAGGGTAGCTACCGCCGTTCTGGTTGTCGCCGTCCTGGGTGCATCAACCCAAGGTCAGATAAGATTCCCAGTCATTCATGCCAGTTAGACCATTGGCACGATAGTGCGTAACTTCTTAAGACGCTTTCTGCAAGAGTCGGATCTGAGGCGGCCGAGTTTGATTGGAAGTGCACCGTCTGATAATAATCGAGTAACGTAATGTCCAGACTATCAACTTGGGCAGGCAAAAGGCGCACGTTCGTTCTAATATCCATGCCGTCTTGTGCAGCAGGAAGGACGAACGTGCACGAAGGAGGGCTAAGAATGGTCTCGCAGACAGCAAGAACCTCGTCTCGCCGGGGCGTGTCGTTAGTGGACACAATGGTTGCGGTCACAATCCTGTTGATAGCGCTTCTCGGAACGTCTACGCTTAGATACACGGCCGCCCTGGATGCGCGTCGAGCGGATGCACGGACGACCGCGGCGCGGATCGCATTGTTGCTTTGTGAAAGCTGGCGGGGTCTCGACGGCGACGAAACCTACGATCCGACGGCGCACTTAGGTTCGGATTTGAAAGTTGCTCAAGGCGCTGGCCCTGCCTATCCCGAGGATTTTACACTTTTGGGAAGTTACACCGTCGCGTTCGACGATGGCACCGGTGTCGATAATTACATGACGACGTTGTCCTGGAAAGACGTTCAACCCGGATTGAGGGCTTTGAATGTCACTGTTGCCTGGGCGTCGCGGGAGCAGTTGGGAGAGACATGGCAGCAAATTGGCGGCCTTCGTGTGGATAAATCATACGGGTTGACAGTCTACGCCCGAACGTATTAGCGGACCACGAGGACGATTGGAGCGATAATGATCAGGAAAAGGCCCAGAATCCAAGCAGGTTTTACTCTTGTCGAATTGATGATAACCACCGTCATCATGGTTATTGTCGGATTTGCCATAGGTGTCGTCATCGTCGATGGCCAAACCGGTTGGAACACGTTATACGATCGTATGAATTCCGACGTTGTGACCGACGGTTACGTGGTAAAAGAGAAATTTGACGCTGTGATGCGCAAGGCCAGCAGGAACAGATTCGTGTTGGCTGCTGACGATCTTTGGATCGAGGTCTATTACTATGCGGATGCCTCTTCGGTTGTCGTCGACCGTTACGCGCGCTTTTATGTGACGGACGGCAACCTGAATCTGGAGGTTGGCCAATTGGAGCCGAGTGAAGTGATCGGCGTCGAGACGCTGTGTGGGAACGTCTCGGCATGCACGTTCAAACAGGCCGGCACGTCCGTTCAAATGACGCTGACCTTAGACGACGGGATACAGACGAATACGATTGTCACATCCGCGGTGGCACACAACCTATAGAAAAGCAGTGCGGTAAAAGGCGTGGGAGGTGAATCATGAAAAAGTTGCGACAATCAAAAAGGGGGGGCTCTGCAACGGTGCTGGCCGTTGTGGCCGTTATGATACTGCTCGCGGTGGGTGTCGGACTACTGTCTCTGGGTATGAACCGGCGCATTTACTCCATACGAGATGCCTCTGATATTACCGCCCGGTGTGCGGCCGATGCCGGGCTAACCATGGCCCTGTTTGAAATGAACAATAAAATTCAGACCAAGCCCTGGGACGAAAGCACTTTGCCACAGGCAACAGACGTAAACCTGGCCGCTTGTGACGCAGTCTGTAGCTACAAAGTTTCAGGTGATCTCGACGGCGATTACGTCATTACGTCCATCGGGGTATCCGGTCACGCCCAGAGGGCTGTCCGTTCCACGACAGTGCTGAAGGGCATATTTGACAATGCTGTTTATACGAAGGCAGATCTGATACTAAAATCGGATACCTTTATAGATGGATATAACTCCCTCGATGCACTCGACAAATCTACGAATGCGGACATCGCGACCCAAAGCATTTTGGACTCGACCCTCGTCTTGAACCCCGGTGTCGTTGTGAATGGCGACGTCCGCGTAGGTCGCGGTGGCAACCCGGATACCGTCATTAAAGACCTGGGCGCCACGATAGCCGGGGCTGCGTATGCCGTTCCGCAAACAGAACCCCTGCCTGAGATCAGCGTGCCCACGGGCCTGGTCTATATGGGCAGCGCAATTAAAGCCAGCGGCGATACCGTGACGATCACACCTGCCGACAGCGGTACGTATACGGCGATTGCCTTGAAATCGGGCAAAACGCCGGGCGTATTGGAGATAAGCGGTGGAGATGTTGTGCTGCACACGACGGGGAACATCGAACTGGGTAATTCATGTGAGATTGTTATCAAGGAAGGCTCGTCTTTGGACCTTTACGTGGATGGGGACATTCACTGCCGCCTGGACAGCGGAATCAATACGCAGACTGCCACTAAGGAGGCAAAAACACTCGAGGTGTATGCTACAGGTGAGGGTACCCAGACGTTCGATCTCAAGGCCAAGACCGACTGGATTGGCGTCGTCTACGCCCCGAACGCCGACGTCTCTTTGTATGCCGGATCGGATATCTATGGGGCTGTCGTCGCGAACACCTTTGAACTGAAGGCCGGGGGCAGCTACCACTATGATCGGGCGTTGAAAAATGTCAGTGTTGACGATGAGGGAGTCCGTTTCGTGGTAGATCGTTGGTCTGAGGTCCAGCCGTCAGCGTTGGCTCTGGAGTCCGACAATTAGCACATTCATGCCCGCACCAGCCGGCTGGAATGATTATCGGTCGAGCAAAAAATCAGCAAAATTTCAACTTCCAAGTAAAATCCTCACCTTGTTGGGCCGATGAGTAGGTCAAGAGAGAAGACCTATTGAGTGTGTACTCGGAGCTTGAGGGCGATCTTGCGACACGTCGCATCATCGTGCTACCCGACGGACGGCGGATTGGCTCTCGCTCCTGGAATATTTTAACGAAGGATTGATAAACGTGGGTTGGAAACGAACACTTCACTTCGGAAAGGACACGGTCCTGGGCCTTGATATTGGCTCATCCGCCGTCAAGATGGTCGTCCTGGGCAAAAGCAAGGCCGGCTACTCCGTGGCCGGTGCCAGCACCGCCCGGATTGCAGTCGACGACAAGAGCAACGGCGATCGAAGGAAGCGTTCGGTTGAGGCTATTCGCCAGTGCTTTGCGCGAATGGGCGTCAAGACGAAGTGCGCCGTGTGTGGGGTGAGCGGCCAGGACGTCGCCGTACGGGATTTTGAGTTTGCCCCCATGCCGGACGCAGAGATCGCGGCGGCGGTCTCACTGGAAGCCTCGCAGGTCTGTCCGTTCAACGTCACCGACATGGCCGTCGACTACCAGGTGATACCGGACGGTGACGCCCGGACGAAAGGCGTCTTGGTGGCGGCCACGAACGCCGTGGTGACGGGCAAGACTCAGCTCGCCAGGCAAGCGGGGCTCAAATGTGTCTTGACGGACGTTGATGGATTGGCCCTGTTGAATTGTCACGACGGCTTGGCCGAAGGGAACGAGACGTCTGCGACCAACCGATCCGTCGCCATCTTGAACGTGGGCGCTTCGCACACGACGCTGGCGATTATGGATCACAACGGCTGGCCGTTTATCCGTGATATGAATCACGGCGGTGACGATGTTATCACACAGATTGCCGCTCTGAATGACACCTCGATCGAAACCGTCACAGGGGCCTTGTTCGACGGCGTGGCCGCCGTTGAGTGGAGTCTCCGTGACAGCCTGGAAAAGGCCTGCCGGAAACTGATCGCCGACGTGGCCGGAACATTACGCTACTACGCCGCCCAGGCCAAATCGACGGATGTTGACCGACTGCTTGTTTGCGGTGGATTTGCTTTGGCCGAGGGATTCGTTGAACTATTGAACCGCCGGCTCGGGACCGAAGTTGTCTTGTGGAATCCGTTTGACAGCCCGCGCACCAAAACGGGCCGGCGGTGCGAAGCGATCTGTGCGGAGGCGGGGCCCGCCCTGGCCGTCGCCGCCGGTCTGGCGATGAGATCGATGACCTAAAGTGAGCACGAACTGAATTTCATGCGAGCAGACACGAGCCTATGTTTACGATAGATCTACTCAACGGACAAGGGATTCCGCCAAAGGCCAGGCCCGGAGGTGTGGCCATTGTCGCGGTCAGCGCCGCTGTGCCTGTTCTTCTCGCCGCGGGAATGGTCGGTCTTTATCTGAACAACAGGGTCACCCTGTCGCTGATGGAGCGGGACATCGCCAGAAGCCAGGCCAAGATCGACACATTCTCAGAGGCTCTCGAGCAACGAGAAGCATTGAAGAAAGAGAAGAACGCCTACAGTCTGTGTCTGTCGGAAGTGGGCGCGTCCACAAAGAACCATACCCAATGGTCGCCCATATTGACGACGGTGATAGAGAATATGCCCGATTCGGTCGTGCTGACCTCGCTCGAGGTGGAACGTAAGTCCGTAACAAAAGAAATCCCCAGCAAAGACGATCCGAAGAAGACGGAGAAGATCGAGATTCCCGCAAGAGTATTGCGTTTGAGCGTGAGTGGCGGTCCCCAGCGCAGTTGCGACGAAGCTGTCCGAGACTTCCAGGACCGTCTGCGCACATCCGCTCTTCTGGAGCCCAGGCTCGAAAACATCATCGTGTCGCGAAATGCCACAACCGTCAAAGGCGAGGATATCTTCTCCTATGACATCACGTGTGCTTTTAAGCCGGGGTCGTAGCATGGTTTTCACAAGAATGTATAGAACGTATCTGACGGGAGCCGCAATCATATGGGCCGTGTCCCTGGCGCTGTCTCTTGGGGCCTATGTGCTTGTGGTCCGACCACAGCATAACAGCAAGAAACGCCTCGAAAGCACCCTCACCGAGCAGAAGCAACTGCACGTGTCTGCCCGAAGGGCGGCACAAGAGCAGACCCGAATCCAATTGAACCAACAGATTGAGGAGCTGCGGCAGAGAGTGAGGAATTTCGTTGTGGATTCCGACGAGTCAACGGATTTGACGTTCGACATAAGTCAAATTGCCAGCAGAGTGAACCTGAACTCGCTCAGCGTGACGATGGGCGCCCAAAAAGGGGCGGGCAGGCGCCGAGTCTCGACGAAAGCCGACGCGGACAGCACGTACATTAGCGAGAACCACATTGATATCACGTTCACCGCCGGGTTCTATCAGTTTGCCTCCTTTGTGAATGCTCTCGAGAGACATCGACCGGTCCTCTTCATCAATGAGTTCACCATTACCCGTTCAAAACAGGACGAGTCGGCGTATCACGTGACCTTAGACGTGGCGGCCTTTGTCAGAAAACAGCAGAACAAGGAAACTGCCGACAGCCTCGCGGCGTCGGCGGTTAGTGTGGAAATATGAGAACGATAGCAATAACCAATCAGAAAGGGGGCTGTGGCAAGACAACGACCGCGGTGAATCTCGCGGCCGCCTTTGCCGAGAAGGGCAACAGAGCGTTGCTGATGGATCTCGATCCGCAGGGCCACAGCACGATCGGATGCGGCTATGATCCTGACGAGCAGAGTGTGACGGTCTATGACGCCCTGATCAACGACCAGGTGGGAATCCCTGACGTGGCGATGCCCACAAAATTCGAGCCGCTTGACCTGGCTCCGGGCAACGTCCTGCTTTCGGGCGCCCAGCTCGATCTAACCGACCCCATCGTTTTGCGCGAAAAACTCAAAATGGTCAGCGATAGATACGAGGTGTGTGTCATCGACTGCCCGCCGTCGCTGGGCCCGCTGACCCTTAGCGGGCTTCTCGCCAGCACGAGTGTCGTCGTGCCGGTCCAGGTGCATTACTATGCGATGGAAGGTTTGAAACAGTTGTTCAGGACAGCCCAGGCCATTCAGGGACACTTCGACCCTCGCTACGTCAGAGCTTTGAACGTCCTTCTGACGTTTGTCGAAAGCAACACCCTGCTCAGCAGGGACGTTCAACAGCAAATGCGGCAATTCTTCGGCGATTTGGTCTTTGACACGGTCATTCACAAAAGTGTGAGGCTGGCGGAAGCGCCGGGTGCCGGTGAGCCGGTCCTGGCGTTTGCTCCTGAAAGCAGGTCGGCGGCCGAATACAGGGCACTGGCTCAGGAGATTACCGACCGCTGGACTATGTTTGAGCAGATAAGGTTGCTGGCGGGAGAGATCGTCGGCGCCGCTGCCTCGGCTGAGCCGACAGTCAGCCACGAGGCCCCGGTAGGGTGAGGAGATAAGAAATGAGAAAACGTGGCAAAAAAAAGAAGGTAGGACTCCAGAGAAAGGTCTCATCCGTCTTCAATCGCGTCTCCATTCCGCAGCCCGACGGCGACCCGCAAACGGATGGGATACCTGTACCGGACGGCACCGCCGGCGCCCCTCCAGAATCGGCGCAGGCCGATCCTCTGATTTTACAGAGTTCGCTGATGAAGAGGCTCCTTCGATCCGAGAGTCCGTCGGACAAGGCCGCAGCGGACCGCACGATCGAGGTTTCTTCGGAACGGACGACCCCGGACCAGCCGGCCTCACCAAGTCCGCCGGTGGAAAAACCTCAGCGGACCGAGGAGGCATCGGGAGACGTTGAACCGGACCGCCCGCTCGGCGTTCCTCCAAAACTGACGGCCCCGGACCATCCGGCCCGGCAGAGTCTTCCGAACAAAGAACCTGAGCAAGCCGAGAACATCTCGCAACGGGTGGCTCCGAGCGGCACGAGCTGGGTCCCCCCGAAGCTCACGGCCTCGGACCAGCCAGCCTCGCAGGGCTCTTCGACGAGGAAGACCGGAGAACGTGAGAACGTACGGGACAAGGCTGAGCCAGACCCCACAGGCGGCGGAGACCCTCAGGCACCAACGGCCGGGAAGAAGGCGGTTTCGCGAATCTCTCTGGCGAGGAAACTCCATCAAGGCCAGAACGCAGCGGACACACCTGCTCCGGATCGTACCGCTCAGGCCGCTCCAGTGCCGGCGTCCGCAGGTCCTCAGATGGCGGAGAAGTCTGCATCGAAAGAACGTCATCGACCGGAGGCGCCACCGAAGGAAGTCGCTCCATCCGGCCGGCGCCAAACCCCAGTCCCGGCGCAAGTCGGCGGCCCGAGCCTCTGGAAGCGAACACGCGACAAGCTCTTTGCACCAAAACCGGGCGTCAGCCCCACCAGGCAGAAAGCCATGATGATATCAGTGCCGATTCTGGCCATTATCCTGGTTTTCGCATTTAGACAAGTCCTCAGCACATCCCCGCGCAACACCAAAGGAGCGACCGTCGAGGACGCTCCTGTCGTCGTTGTCGTCGATTCGGGTCATGAGATCGACTGGCAGATTCCGGAACCGCTCCCGGCGACGATGAGAGATCCCACAAAGCTTTCGGGCCAAAGCGAGACCCAAAGCGAGACCCAAAGCGAGGAACCAGACAAGACAGTCAAGACGACAAAATCAAAACGTATACACATCGGGGCCATTGTGTATTCACACGACAAGCCGTCCGCGGTCATTAACGGCCGAATCACCTATGTCGGGGATGTCGTCAATGGTGTGACCATCCTAAGAATCGGCATAGACGGCGTGGAATGCGAGAAGGACGGCGAAAAATGGATCCAAAGAAGACACAGGTAAAACCGAACACGAGCGCCAGCGAGACTCAGGCAGATTAAACTCAGAAAGAAAGGAGCCGTTATGAAAAACCTGACGACAAAATCGCATAGATGGAGTCTGTTTGTTATTGGGGCCTTTGCGTGCGCATGTTGCCTTTCGGCCCTCGCCCGGGGCGGCGATGAACAAACGAATGAAGAGGAGGCCATGACCGACCTCGAGCGGCGGATGCAGAAAGTCGTATGCGTCGACGCCAATGAGGCTCCGATCGGTTTGGTTATCCGCCAGTTGGCCGATCAGGTGGATGTGGACCTCATCATCAGCCCCAATGTGACCGGAGAAGTAACCGTTTCGCTGAGCGATGTCTCGCTCAGAGAGGCTCTGCAGTGTATCCTCGACGTGCACGGCGCCGCCTTCGTCGCCGGCGAGAACGTCATCCGGATACTCCCGCGAGAGGAAGTGCCCGCGATAGCAGAGCGGCTCGTCACGCAGACGTTTGAAATCATCTACGCAGACGTCACCCAGGTCGTCGAGGCCCTGGACAAATTCAAATCGCCGCAGGGTTCGGTATCCTCCATCGAGGGCACGAGCCACATCATCGTCACCGACACAGAGGGCAGGGTCAAGGACGTCGCGGGCCTGATCGACACCATTGACCGCGTCACGCCGCAGGTCCTGGTCGAGGTGAGAATCTATGATATCACCAGCAAGGACAACTTCGATCTCGGCGTCGAGTGGGGCGCCAGCAGACGCACCAATCGGACTTTGACCGGCGATATCATTGATGACGACTTCACCGTCCAGAGGAACGGCTACTCCACGTATCCTAACAGCATAACCGACCCGGCGCTCATGGCTGGCTTCGAAGGGGCGACGAACAAAACGGCCGAGGCAACGTTGGGATTCCTGCGCTTTGGCGTGCTGAACGAGCATGTCGACATCGACGCACAATTGAGGGCCGAGCAGGAGAACATCGATGCCAAGCTTCTCGCGAATCCGAGAATCCTGGTGCTCGATAACGAGAAGGCCCTTTTTGATATTGTCACGGAACACCCCTATGTCGAGAAAACCATAACAGCCGGCACCGTAACGGAAACGGTGCAGTTCAAGAAGGTCGGCGTGAACCTTGAAGTGACGCCGCACATCGCAAGAGACGGACTGCTCAGATTGGACATCGCACCGAAATTCGGCGTCGTTGTGGAGCGCGTCTTAGTCTCGTCAAGCAATGTGCCGGTTGTGGATACTCGCGCGGTCAACACCATCGCCCTTGTCAGAGACGGCCAGACCGTCGTCCTGGGCGGCCTGAGAAAGAAGGACACCAGCCTGCAGGTCAACAAAATACCGCTGCTCGGCGACGTTCCCATTCTCGGCCACCTCTTCCGATTCAAAGGGGAAGCGACGGTGATGACCGAGCTGGTGGTGTTCATCACGCCGCGAATCATCATCGAGCCGGTCCTGTCGGACGATGAGCAGAACGCCCTTGAGATCACCGAATTCAAAGGACCCAAGCCGGTCAACACCAGAGCAGAGCAGGCCGCGATGCAATAACCATCAAGGCCGCGAGTCGTGG
>JGI2171J19970_10000987_pt1 | contig 15754 bp, 8 predicted proteins | sample DeeMarSWOR324_28_FD_19970 | JGI IMG/M metagenome (IMG submission 19970) | reverse complement strand
GTCTTTACAGGATGCTACACATCTCTCGCCCACCTCAAAAGGACGGCTCAAAAGGCTTTCCACAGACTCGTTCAGGCGGAAGCGCTCCGTGCAGCCACCTGGTGGGCGTACAAACAGGATTATCCTCAAAAAGAACTCGAAGATTCCTGGAAAGACCTATTGTTCAATGACTTCCATGACATCCTGACAGGAACCTGCACTGAGCCGGCCGAACAGGATGCCCTGAATCTGTGTGGCAAAGTTTCAGAAACAACAAAGCGTATCCGTCTGGAAGCGGCCACAGCGTTTAACCGGGGCAAAAAGAAAGATTTCCCTATCCCGATTACAGTCATGAACACAAATCCGGGGATCACCATAGCTCCGGTGGAGGTCGAGTGCATGATTTCCCATCGGCCGCTCAAGGGCCCATGGCACTTAAGATTATTCACACCCAATGGGAAAGAGATTCCCTGTCAGGAGGAACAGCCTGAAGCACTCCTTCCCTTCAATCAATGGCGCCGAAAGGTTGTCTTTATGGCTGACCTTCCCTGTATAGGGGCAGCCAATTTCCATCTTAAAGCGTTTGAAGGAGAAAAAAAGCCAGAAGTCGAGAAGCCTGCTCTTAATTTTGAAATTGGCAAAAAGACGGGTTTAGTTGTTCGACTGGTAACAGGAGAAGGGCACAACTGTCTCTCCGCTCCACTGATGATGCCTCTCGTGGTTGAAGATGATGGGGACTCTTGGGGAACAGACCGCTGGACCTACCGGAAAATTGTGGGGGAATTCAAGGTCAATCCTCAAGGCATGAATATCATCGAGAATGGCCCGATACGCACAACCTATGAGGCAGTCTTCACTTTCAATCTCAGCAAAATCGTGATGCACACCATCGCCTATTCTCACTGGCCCGCGCTTGAATACCGCCTTCGAGTCCACTGGAACGAAGAAAGAAAACTCCTGAAATTATCGATTCCGACAACCTATAAAAATGAATTCATCTCCTGCGAAATCCCTGGAGGAATCATCAAGCGTCCGGCTGACGGCGAAGAGGAGGTCTTTGGTCGCTGGTTCCTGCTCCGAGGAGAGGGAAAAAACAGTCGAACAGCCCTGGGTGTTGTCAATAACGGACAGCACGGTTTGGATTTTAAAGATGGCGAAGTGCGCCTGTCTGTGCTCCGCAGCGCGGCTTACTGCCATGAACAGGGATTCAAGCTAGCGAAATATCCTTACCGGAAATTCATGGACCAGGGAGTCCATGATATCCGGCTCCTGGCTATCACTGGCAATGTTAACTCACTCCGCCTCCTGCTTCCCGCTCTTGCCGACTGGCTGAATGCACCACCTGTTGTTCATGCCCATCTCCCGGTGGCTTCGATGAAAGATGAAGGAATCGAAATTCTCTCCGTTGAGCCCGAGAATGTCCGATTAATTGCCTGCAAGCAATCCTGGGACAGTAAGGCCCTCATCATTCGACTCCAGGAAAGCAGCGGACTCGACACACAAGCGACTCTGGAGATTAAAGGAGTTAAAACGCCAATAAAGCTGTCTTTCAAGCCTCTAGAGATCAAGACGCTGCGCATCGGACGTTCGGGAAAATGGCGGGAAGTGAAAATGGTCGAAGAAACCTAAAAGTAAAAGGGGTCGCATCTCAACATTCAACATTAATGGTTATTAGGTTTATTGAATTTCTCAAATATCGAATGTTGAGACGCGACCCCTACGTTTAAAAGCTCTTGTCTACTCACAGGTTGGATGCCTGCCTTGGTGAATTGGAGGGTTCCTGCCCGAACAGCCAGTTCAGCGGCTTCGATAAGGTCTCTGCCCTCGGCTAAGCAAGACGCAACAATCGCAGTGACCTGGTCGCCGCATCCGGTCTCATCACGGACAGTGGAATCTTCAACATCAGCAATGCGGATGTGAAGACTGACATCCCTGTTGAACAAATAAGCCCCCTCTGCCCCGTGGGTGATTAAAACGTTCTGGATGCCTTTTGACAGCAGAATGTCCGAAGCTTTTTTGGCTGATTCAAAGTCATCAACAGGTAAACCGGTCAATATCTTTGTTTCATGCTCGTTGGGTTTCAAAAGGAATATTTTCTCATCGAATATTTCAGCGGCGGGCGCGCTGATTCCGCCTGGATCAAGGACAACTCGGATTCCGTTAGATGCAGCCTTTTGCATGCAGTATTTGGCAGTTTCAAGGGGGATTTCTAACGCCAAGAGCAGGATTTTCTTTTTCCCTTCATTTTCAAAAAGCTTTTGCGCCTCATCAACATCCTGTGTGCTGAAGTCTTCGTTGACTCCGGGCAGAACATAAATCTGATTGCGTCCTTTCTCGTCAACAGGTATCAGGGCGATTCCCGGGTATTTCTGGCCAGCCTCATCAAAATCCAGAATCTTGATGAAAGTCGTATCCACTCCGGCATCATTAAGAGATTGTAACGGAATCTTCCATAAACCGAAGGGATCTTTGCTGCTGCGACCGATCATCGCCACCGTGCCGTCACCCAGATAGGCCGCCGCCATCTGGGCCATATTCCGGGCTTTCCCACCAGGCCCAATCTTCAGCTTCCCACCCAGAGTCAGCTCACCCGGCGCCAAAAGCTTTTCGACTCCCAGACCGACAATGTCTGTGTTCAATCCGCCTGGAACGATGATCAAATGATCTTTCATCTTTATTATTATATGGAGACGTTCCCCAAAGTACCACCATTTATGTGAGAATCTTAATGTTTAACTCCAACAGCTTTTATTGAATTTAGATACTGAAGAAGAGAGATAAAAGCAACTCTCTCAGAGGATGAGTCGGGTGGATTATTTTAACCGGACATTGTCTATGGTTAATGAAAACTCGCCAAGATCCGTTGAAGCCCCGATGAAGATACCCATGATATCCGAGCCATCCACGCCGAATTTTTCAAACGGGAATGTATATTCCTTCCAATCCGAGCCAGCTACGAAGGTCTCGAAAGCCGGGGTGAATCCAAGGCTTTGGGCGAAAACCATAACGACATAGGCCTTGCCATCTCCTCTTGCCCATAAGTTTATCGATTTTTTAAAAGACAGGTTTGCCGGCATCATCATCCCTTCTCCTGGAGAAAACAGTGCGCCTGCCCACTGGTACTGACTTCCTTGAACAAGATTACCTGTTATCAATAAGGCTCCCTGGCTCCCTTGAGCGCCTTCCTTCACAAGCTGATACTGAGAAGTAGATTTTCCTCCCATCATCGTATCAGTAGACACACTCCATCCAGCTCCAAAATTTGCGGCTACCTTTTCTCCTTCAAAATCACTGATCCAGCCCGATTCCGAATATTCAGGAGGCGGAGCCGTCTTTTGACGTTCTCTTTCTGCTTTTTCTTTTTCGACTTCAGCGAGATACTCCTTCCGGTTTACCTTCTCACCGTTTCTCCAGATAGAGACAATATTGCGAGTCGCCCTTATGTCCTGGGAGGGGTCACCGTTCACCAACACAAGGTCCGCTATATATCCGGGCTTTATCCGCCCACGATCCCTCAGATTAAACTTTTCTGCGGGTACGGATGTCGCCGCTTTTAATGCGTCCAACGGCGAAAGTCCAGCATTGACGAGTAATTCGAGCTCCATATGCAGGCTGGCTCCGTATGTTGTGCCTGGATTTGGCGCATCTGTCCCAGCGAGAATAGCCACCGCCTCTGCTTTGAGCTGTTTTAATCCTTTCTCCGCCGCTTCGTAGGCGGCTCGACTGGTCTGAAAAGGAAAAGACATGGTTATCATCTGGATATCCATTGGACTCAAGTAAGACGACAAATACGGATCTTCTGTCAATAATGAAACATCGGATGTGCCGCTCATACTTTCCAAAACAGTCAGTGTGGGAATGGCAAAGACTTTTTTCCGGGCAGCCAAACGGCCGAATTGAGGATCATAAGCATCATTGAAAAACAGATGAGCCAGACCGTCTCCTCCAGCTTCAAAAACATCAACACAATTCTGCAAAGTTGCGGCATGGACGAGAGCTAGCTTTCCCCTTTTATGAGCCGCCTCTATCACTGCACGCAGTGTCGCTTTATCCAGCGTCGGTCTCGGCATCGCGTATGCGGAACCATCGTCATAGATAATCTTTATGAAATCCGAGCCCTCCGCAATCCTGGAATCCACAAACTCCTCTGCTTCTTCTGGCCTGGTGATTGTCGGGATTGGTGCTCCGTACTGAGTGCCGTGACCTCCTGGAACAGTGACTAGAGTTCCCGGAGAAATTAGATAAGCCCTGTCATTAGCTTTTCCTGATAACTGCATCTCTTTGATGGCTTTCATAGTCTTTACATTCATAAACATGTCCACAACCGTTGTCACTCCAAAGACCAGCGACTGCTTCAGATTCTGAGGATCCCAGACATGAACGTGTGCATCCATAAGACCTGGAAGAAGAGTTTGCCCTTCTCCATCAAATATCTTTGCCCCCTCAGGGGCCTTTGCTTTTTGACCGACTGAAATGATCCTTCCGTTTTCAATTAAAACCACACCATTTCGAATGATTTTATCGCCATCAAAAATCCGCACATTTTTAATCACAGTTGCCGCTGGAACATCTTGAGTTGCTCTTCCAGGCGACAAAACACAAACAATCAATATAACAGCAAAGATAAAAAGTTTGCACAGGAGAGAATCCAAAAATGGCTTATTCGCTTTTATCATTCTTTCCTCCTCCTTAGATGAATTCAACAATCCTGATTCAAATAAATCGGAGATATTCCCTGAAAATCTGTTGTTCACGTCATTTCTATAGAAGTTTTTAGAATGTAAACTCGGTTTCTTCTTAGTTTCGGAAGTTCAAAGCAGATCTCAAAGGAATGCCCCCATTTATCTGCTCCATTCTCTGACTATCATTTCTTAAAACTGACGTAAGTCTCCAAGGCCTTCAAATACGCTGAAAATGCATTCCTACCCTTTTCGCTGATTCTGCAGGTAGTCAGGGGTTTTTTCCCTTTAAAAGACTTCTTTATGGATATGTATCCTGCCTCTTCCAGCTTCGAGATGCTCGCACTCAGGTTACCATCAGTCGTCCCGATTGTCTCTTTGAGATAGTTGAAACTCGCTTCTTTGACTGAAATCAGGATGGATAACACGGCCAGCCTTATCCGGGAATGAATGACAGGGTCGAGTTGGCCAAATTTTTCGGGTTGCATTTTAGTCACTTTGTTTGCGGTACATGGAGCGGAGAACAAGCGCGGGCATGATGTACCCGACCAGCAAAAGGGGTATTACAACAAGAGCTCTGTAGTTTTCATGAATGAAGACCATCCCAACAGCGCCAAGCCACCATATCACCCCACACCACTTCAACAGGTTCCACTCGTAGATCCCGCCCAGAGTGAAGACTAAAATTCCGGTAACCAGTGATATGAAAACAGCTATCAATCCCCATGAGTACAGCTTAAGAAGAGGGAATATGAAACCCACGAGCATAAAAGCCATTCCACAGGCAAAACAGACATGGGCCGTGGCAATGTATGGATAGGTCTTGGCCCCTTCTATTTTTTCAAACTTTCTTCCGTAGACAATCGAGAATACGACTCCAATGCCCACAAAAACAATCCAATTCAGCCAGATCCAACTGAATTTTTCGATGAAAACCAGAGCGTACATGCCAGCGATACCAAGAATAATCACAATTCCCCACACCAGGAAAAACATCCAGGATCCTGCGGTAATCTTTTTTGTTCTCTCGATCATCTCCTGGATCAATCGAATCTCGTCTTTAGCCTCCATTTCGTTCATTTTACCTCCTTTTTATTTTTATTTATTCAAAGTACTTTATTATATAAAGTAATTTAATCCTAAAACCTCTATTTGTCAAGCTTTTTTTAAAATAATTTTTAAAAATAACTAACCTGGGTTATTCACGAGTCGAGGATGATAGTGTCGGTATATTTTATGAACAATTCAGATTAATCACAGGGCTGGAGTGTTAACTTTAAAGAAAATAATTAAAGGCAGGCCTGCATTTTCCCCGCAGAAGAGAATGCAGTCGAATGATGATAAATCTAAACTGAGTCCCTTTGACTTTATTCAGACGATACTCAAAGAAAAATCCCCTATTCATATCTTAGGGAGTCAACGGGATTGGTTATGGCCACTTTTATCGATTGATAGCTGACTGTGATGACAGCGATGATAAAGGCCAACCATCCTGACAGGATAAATATTCCAATTCCCATGCTTGTTCTGTAGGCAAAGTTCTGAAGCCATCTGTTCATTGCATAAAATGCCACGGGCCAGGCAATCATGTTGGAAACCAGGACCCATTTTGTGAATTCTTTGGATAACAGAAAAACAATTCCCGATGCTGAAGCTCCGAGAATCCTGCGAATTCCTATTTCCTTTGTCCGTTGTTCGACCATGAAAGCGGCCAGTCCGAACAAGCCAAGACAGGATATAAAAATAGAAAAGGCCGCAAATAATCCAAAGACATTTCCGAACTGCTGATCGGATCTGTATTGATTGTTGAATGACTCATCAATGAAAAAATATTCAAAGGGATTTCCTGGAAAGATTTCATCCCATTTATCCCTTACCAAAGAGATTGTATGGGAGATATTCAATGTATCTATTTTAACCGAAAAGTAGTTATTCCTTCCGTTCGGGTCGCCTTCAGTCAAAGTAAAAATGACCGGCTGCAGACTGTCTTTTAACGATTTGTGGTGGTAATTTTTAATGACACCCACTGTTTCTATAATTTGCTCCCCGAGTCCTCCGAGCAATATTTTTTCGTTCAGGGAATTCTCCGGGCTCTCGTATCCAAACATTTTCACGGCTTCTTCATTCAATATTGCCGCATCCATGTCCGTACTGAACTCTTTTGAAAACTTCCTGCCAGCCAATAGCTCAATCCCGTAAAAGTCAAAATATTCATAATCCACAGAAATGAAAAAACACCGTTTGCCGTTTTCAGGATCGCTGTTTAAAGGCCTGATTCCACTGGCCGCATTGGAGTATTCTTCTCCAGGAATCGTCGATGAGGCGCTGACAGTTTTGATGGATGGATAATCGAACAGTGCTCTTTTAAACCTGTTGACTCGATCAGTCGAATAAGCCATGGCTCCTGGGATTCTCAATGCCAATGTCTGCTCAATATTGACTCCTAGATCCTGGTTGCGCATAAAGAAAAGCTGTTTATAGACAGTCAATGTGCCCACGATGAGAATGATAGAAATCGCAAACTGAAAAATCACTAGACCCTTTCTAAAATTCACTCCTTTGGATGAATAGTGGTGGAGACCTCTTAGGACTGTGACGGGCATAAATGAAGAAAGGACAAGCGCTGGATAGAGCGCGGAAAGCACAGCGCCCAGTAAAATGGCTAACACCAGCCAGAGCCAGGCATGAGCCCCCTGCGACAAAGACAAAGGTAAACCTGTGAGTCGACTGAAAGAAGGCAAGAATACCAGAACAAGTACCAAGCCACAAATGACCGCCAGGATGTTCACAAATACAGACTCATAGATGAATTGCTTGACCAGTTGTAAGCGACGGGAACCCACAACTTTTCTTATCCCGACTTCCCTGGCTCTGGTCATAGACCTGGCTGTGGAGAGATTAATGTAATTCACCCAGGCTATGAGCATGATGAATACAGCAATTATGGTTAAAAAATAAACGGTCCTGGCATTTCCGATACCTTCTGGTTCCCACCTGAGACTTGAAGACAAATGAATATCTCTGAGAGGTTGGAGAATGAATTCCCTTTTAAAGTCGTCTCCGGAGAGTTCGTGTCTTTCGATGAATGCCGGGAATTTGGATTCTAACGACTGGGGATTGGCAGTGGGAGAGAGCAAGACGTAAGTATAAAACATATTCCAACCCCAATAGTGTGCGGCCTGACGATTTTTCTGGATTAAGGTTTTGTAGGAGAGTAAAAAGTCAAATTTTATGTGGGAATTTCGTGGCACATCTTTACATACCCCAGTAATTTGACAGAGGTGGGTTCCGTATTGGTTAGTCAGGATGATCATCTTTGCTGTAGGGTCTTCATCTCTGAAATATTTCCTCGCGGCTGACTCAGAAATAACTACTGTATTCGGGTCTTCTAGGGCAGATTCAGGAAAACCTTTAACCGACGGGAAAGAAAACATCTTCAGAAAAGACGACTCCGCATAAAAAACTCTTTCCTCGGAAAATGTGATCATTCTTGAAGGCGCAACCTGCTCTTTAACAATATTCAGGGAGTAAGTTCCGGATTCATACGTCACTTGATCCGGGTTATCCGGATCGAGAATCTCTTTATCATCCACAACGAATTTATAGGCATATTTTCCCGGGGGAAGCACGACTTCTCCTTCCCATTGATCTCCTTTTCTGCGAAATACATTCCGGTCTTGATCCCAGTTATTAAAAAACCCGATAATGGATACTTTACCTGCATCCTCAAATCCTTTGAGCTTAAACTGAACGGTCTGAACATAACTATTGCTCGGGTCATAGGAAACGATATTGCTCATAAAACTTGCTGGGTACACTCTTGCTGACTCAATGATTTCAGGGAATTCCTCTTTCAGTGTCGGGCCCAGTGCCGGAGGACAGCCAGAGCTTTTATCATGTATATCACTATAAATTCGATCATTCCTGACGCGGTATATCCGGTCAGAATTTTCATGGAATCTGTCATAGCTCAACTCAAAAGAAACGAAGAGAAATATCAGGAAAGCGGCAGCGATGGCGATGGCTAAGCCGAAAATATTGATAAAGGAATACCCTTTGTGCCTCCTGATATTTCGGTAAGCAATTTTCAAGTAATTTCTGAACATCTGCACACTCCAGTATAGATGGCTCTTTATAAATGAGGGAGTTGACACAAGAATAAGCGTCCAGTACCATAACCGAGCCCGGCCGATCCCCTTTTTCTCAGCGGTCTCTTTGTATTCTTCCAACAAATCGCCTCCAATCATTTCACGCTCTTCCCTATTCGCAATTCTTCTGAGAATCCACTCGGCGATTCTGGGCGGTTTTAAATTTGGATTTTTCATGGAGCTAGCTTTTTTTCAAGGCCAGGATTGTCTTTCTGTCCCAAATTATTTTTTTGAGTTCCAAGGCTGTTTTTAAAGCAGAAATTCCTTCCAGAGTAATGGAGTAGTAATAGCGTCTTCGCCCGCCTCTTTTGGGCATGGGATCACTCGAAGATTTTGTAATCAGCCCTTTTCTCGTGAGCTTATCCAAAGCACTGTAGAGAGTTCCGTAAGGAAAAATCCTGTTTGTGGACTCAGATAACTCTTTTCTTATCGCCACACCATAGGCATTTTCTTTCAGTTTCCATACTGCCAGTAAGACTATCTCTTCTGTAAGGGTTAAATCTTTCATTGGGTCTCCTCTTTATATATACGGATTATAGGACAAATGGATGACAAGAATCAAATAATTTTTACGATTTTTCGGACTTATAGACCTCCAACACCACGAAAGAGACTGAATGAAGAAAAATGTTTAAACCCGGTATGTATATCGCTCTGCTTCAGGAAACCTCCCAGCAGAAAAGGACCGGAGCCGTGTTTGACTTCTCCTGCGAGGGAATAAAAGACAGCGAAAAAAAAGGAATCAGCTAAGAAATTCGTTTAGAAGAAAATGAGAGAGATAGCCAAGGAGATCAAACTTTAATTGGGGGACTATCCCCAATTTTTTATTATGAGATTGCCACGATGTGCTCGCAATGACAACCAAATAGTCTTTCCAAATCAATTTAATTGGGGACTGTCCCCAATTTCTACAAATTTCAGCTATTCAGGGAGCATCCCCCATTATTATTTNAATTCTTTGATGCGGATATTACGGAACTCCACACGGGAGCCGTGGCCGAGGAAACCGATGTGCCCTGCAGCCCTCTTCAATCCCGGATGCTCCCTTCCATCTATTGTGCCCTGCTCGATGGCTTCCTTTATGTCCGCATCCACGATCGTCACACCGTTGAGAATAACAGTGATCTTCGTTCCTTTGGCGATGACTTCCTGAGTATTCCACTCCCCTATTGGATTCTGGTAGCCTCGCTTGGCCGGGACCACACCATAGATAGAACCATGATACTGATAGGGCTTAAGGTCTCGATAAATAAGCGCTGTATTATCCAGGATCTGGAGCTCCATCCCCACATACGCCGCATCACCCTCCAGCGGTGCGCGAATGCCAAGCCCGTTGTTTGCGCCTGGAGTGAGCTTGAATTCGAACCGCAGCACAAAGTCACTGTACTCCTTCTCCGTGTACAGATTCCCGCTCCCGCGTTTGGGGTAAATGACAATCTTTCCTTCTTCAGCCACGTAGCCGACCGTATCCCCAACCCAGCCTGTGAGGTCTTCACCATTGAATAATGGCACAAAACCCTCGGCAATCTCCTCATCGCTCACAATCCGCGGCCTTTCATCAGGAGTGATCTCACGGATGTAAATATTCCGGAAATGAAGCGGAGTGCTGTGCGCCTGGAGCTCGATCTGACCAGTCGGGTAGATCGGTTTATCCCGTTCCCAGTAATTCTCCATCACTACGTTATCCACGACCAACACATTGTTCAGGTAGACCGTGACCTGATCACCAACCATCTTGATCCGGAAGCTGTTCCATTCACCGATGGGATAATCCGCGACTGCAAGTGGCTTGCTCGGGCCTTTCATATTATTGTAAAGTCCGCCAGACCCTTCCGGCCACTGAGCTGTGTCCCAAATCTGAACCTGTGGTGATCCGCGCAGGTATATGCCGCTGTCTCCTTCTTTTTCAATCTTCCAGTCGACAAACATCTCAAAATCCTTGTAGTCTCTGGCTGTGCAGAGGCTGTGGCCCTTGCCGTCAAAAACAAGAACTCCGTTAACAGCCTTCCAGTGCGCCCGCATATCCTCATCCGCCTCTGCCTGTGCTTTTTTCAGCTCCTCCGGAGTCATCTTCGCCCTGCCTGGCGGATCCTTAACCAGCCCCTTCCATCCGGAGAGGTCCTTTCCGTTGAAAAGCGGCACGAATCCTTCCTGTTTGAGTAGTGTCTCTACGTGCCTTTCAAGCCGCTCTTTATCATAAGCGTCCTCGATACTCTCGATTGCTTTCTTCAGTACTGTTAGCACATCAGGACCGGTTAGTCCGGTCTTCTCTCCTCTTCGAGGAGATGCGATACTGAAGGCGGCGATTGCCGCTTCCTCTTTCAGTTCCGGATCATCTAAAAATGGCGCCACTAGAATCAAGGACGAACGGATTTTGACATTTCCTAGACCGGCAAGAACAATCTTTCTCTCCTCGGCTCCCATCTGAATCTCCAGGGCTTCCTTCAATAGAGAGAATTTTTTCCAATCATCCAGGTCCGCATCATTCACCAGACGGACATAGCCCTGGATGGACAACTGGATGTGCTCCGTGTTTTCCGTGCTTTGGCAGATAGCAAAAAGCTCGTCTGCAGCGCTCAAATCCGGCCATTCTGACAGAGTGAGAACAGCTGCATCTCGAATCATTTCATCTTCGCTTTTAGTTTCCTTGACAACTGTTTGAAAAGCTTGTTTTCCTCCTATTCTGGACAGAGGCCTCAGCAGATCAACCCGCTTGCTCCCTTCGATTCCAGCCAACGTCTCCAAGAACAAATCAGCCCGTAATTCAGGGACTGGAATCTGGTTGGCGCTGACCACTGCCGCATTCTGAATGAGTGATATCTCATCGCTGTCATCGGTTTCAACAAGAAGTCTGATCAACCGTGGCAGGTCATTCTCGCTGACTAGGGATTCAAGTCCGGCCAAAGCCGCCATACGGATTTCTTTGTGCTCACTCTTTGTTTCGGAGAAAACAACATCCACATGCTCTATGGCCTCCCGTTCGGCAAGGATCTCAATCAAAACCACACGGCCAAGCGGAGGCATATCTTTGATGACATTGACTGCCCGAGGAATGACCCGAGCAGCCGAATAGCCCATGAGAGCCTGCTTCACGAGTCTGGTTTCGTCCTCCTGGTCAGTCTTCAGACATCTCATCAAATCTTCAAGGACCTCTAATTCACCCAATTGAGCTGCGGCCGGAATCGCCGCCATGCGGATGAGTTTTTCCTCGCTTTTGAGACCCTTCAAAACAACAGGAAGCGCTGTAACATCCCCTCTCTGCCCCAGCATAGTGATGATCTCTGCTTGTACTTCAGGCAAGACGTCTTCCATTTCATCTATCCAGACAGCGGTTGCTTCCTCTGCATCAATCGAATTGGCAAGCTCGAGTGCTCTCCATCGAAACTCTTTATTGGGACTGCGCAAAGCTGCCAGCAGGTCATGAAGGGCATTTTCTCCCAGAACAGAGACAAGAATACTCAACGCAGAACTCTGGATATGGCTTTCTTGCGGAGCAGTGTAGTTTTCAATCATTTTCCGGCAGATCCTCAAGCACATCTCATTGCTCCCTGATTCAGCCAACCGCTGCGCATAGAGTAGATAAAGGGAAGGTGCCTTGGCCCTCTCGTATGCAGGAGCGGTCACACTCACTCTGTCCAAGATTTTTTCTGAGCGAGGATCGCCGATATTCGCCAGTGCATATAAAGCCACCTGGCGAAGGCTCTCATCCCCACTTTCTGTATATCTAATTATGCTTTTGACCGCGGCTCTGCTGCGCAGCTCACCCAGTGCCTTGATGATTGTCGCTCTGTTGCCAGCAGCAACCTTTCTCAGAGACTTCAGCAGAAATTTTTCAGTATCAGGTGTACCAATCGCCAATAACGCCTGAGTCGCCGGTTCGCACAGTCTTTTATCCTTGAGTAACTGACTGAGAGGTTTGACTGCCTCTCCCCTCCCGGCTACCTGGAGCTGACGGATTAAAAACGCCTTGACTTCATCATCCTGCGCTTCTCCAAGAGATTCAAGAAGCGCGAGAGCGAACATCTCCCGTTTTTCCTCGTCACTTCCACGGTTGACATGTACCGCCACTCCGTTAAGCGCAAACCGGACCTGAGTGTCATCTCCTGTTCCTGGAGGCACAAGCATCCGGCATATTTCCTGTATACCAACTGACCCAAGCTGAATAATTTCAGAAGCCAACTGATTTCGCTCCTCAGCACTCTGAGCGGGAAACTTGGCCAGCGTGTCAACCACCTTGGTCTTCAGCGTTCTCAAATCCTCTTGACCCAAGGCTGAAGAAGCGATAAAACACAAAGCCAGCACAAGCACAATAATTGAAGTTTTATGTTTCATTGATCTAGGATTTCTCATTCCAATTTCTCCTGAAATGGATATCTTTTCTCAAATCTGCCATGGAGCCCGCATGGGCTGATGAATAAAACGGTTGGCTTCCTCATCATTGATGAATAGCTGTTTAACAGGGTCAAAGCGAAGAGGCCTTCCCAGGCGCACCGCGATCTTGGCCAGGTTAACGATGGCGCAGGAGCGGTGTCCGTTTTCTTCATTCAGGGCAAATTTTTTCCTGGTTCTAACTGCCTCGAAAAAGTCTGTCACTTGCGGCTCTGGGTCTGGAAGTGCAACTAATTTCTCCTTGAGCCCGGGAATATCTGACTCGAATCCTCTGAACAATTTCCCGTCAGGGCCTTCGATAAAAGGTGCGTTTTGGTCCTTGTTTTCTCCGTCAAGGACGATTTCGCAGCCATCCGCATATTTTAAACGAATCCAGCGCCAGGCTCCGCAGGCATCCGGATGCTGCTGAGGACAATCCGTCTCGATCTCAACAGGGCTGGTGTGGTCTTTATCCAGAAGGTACTGAACCGGATCCAGGTAATGCATACCCATATCTCCAAGTCCGCCCCCATCATAATCCCAGTATCCGCGGAACGATCCGTGGACTCTGTGAGGATGATAAGGTTTATAAGGAGCAGGGCCAAGCCAGAATTCGTAATCCAACTCTTTGGGCACAGGCTGAGGCTTTAAGTCAGTCTTCCCACTCCAGTAGAATTTCCAATCGAAACCAGTTATGCCGCTGACTGTGACTCTGAGCGGCCAGCCCAACAGGCCGCTTTGAACAATCTTTTTGATCGGCTTGACAGTCGTGCCGAAACCGTAAAATTGGTCTCGAAACCGGAACCAGGTGTTCAACCGGAATATTCTTCCGTTCTTCTGGACTGCTTCCACAACCTTCTGTCCTTCGCCGATGGTCCGTGTCATCGGCTTTTCGCACCAGATATCCTTTCCGGCTTCAGCCGCCGCGACAGCGATGAGGGCGTGCCAGTGGGGCGGAGTCGGGATATGCACTATGTCAATATCAGAGCGCTCCAGGACTTCCCTGAAATCCTTATACCCTTCGACTCCGGGCCCCCCGATCTCCAAGGCCTTTTTCAGATGATTCTCATCCACATCGCACACTGCCAGGAGTCTGGCTCCAGGGTAATTCAAGTGCCCTCGCCCCATGCTGCCAACACCGATGACTGCCTTGGTCAACTGGTCACTCGGCGCTGTGTATCCCTGCCCTCCAAGGATAGAGCGTGGGACAATTGTGAATGCTGCAGTGGCAGTAAGGGCTCCCTTGATAAAATCTCTTCGGGTTATTGTTTTTTTACCCTTCATATCCCTCTCCTTTATTTGGAGTTTGCTGTTGAAATCATTTTCCCAGGATAGATTATTTGATTTTCAGGCGTTCAATTATACACTAATCAAAAAATAAATTCTTACAGAAACAGTCATCAATATAAGCTTAATTTGGGAGTTAATGTGCTAAAACAGGTAAAAAATATCTAAAAATTCAGGAAAATTTTAGCAGTCTATTATTCTGTCTGCTTTCTCGTTTTTTTTCTTCGAGGAATCCAGCGCGGAACAGAATCACAGTATCTTCTGTAAGAATCTCCAAACTTTGCCTTGAGAGCAGGCTCTTCGTAGATAACAACAAACAGGTGAAAACACAAAAACACCAATACCGCATAAAAAATAAGTAATAATGAGGCAAAAAAAATCGCCTCTCCGATAAGGAAGAACAGAACTCCAATGTACATCGGATTCCTCGCATAATTGTATAGCCCTTGCACAACAAGCTCCTTTGGTGGATCGATTGGAGCTGGAGTCCCCTTTCCCACGGATCCAAAGCTCCAGGCACATCTGACATACATGAAGACACCGAAAAGCATTGGCATCAGGCCAAAGTATCGTATGCTGCCAATATCCACAGCAAATCTGTCTCCAAATGAAGTCAGCAGAAAGTACGGGACCAGGACTAAAAAAACACCGGGCAAGAGGAGAGTAAAAACGAGAGTTTTAATAATGACCATGCTATATCAAAGCAAGTCTAACAAACATATAAGAGGGGATTTGACTCTTCAACGCAGCCAGCCTCTTCTTCGCATCCTCCACCTCAGCAAAAACAGGATCAGCGTCCTTCCAGAGGGAGAGGAATTTCTCGTAGTTTTCGATGGCTTTTTTTGCGATAGCTTTTTCCGCCAAAAACACAGCTTTATCAACGGCTTGTTTCAAACCGGGATAGATATTTCTAGGAATAAAGACTGGGACATCCACTTGAGGAGGAATGCCGATGCCCTCGTATACATTGCCATCCGCTGCCTCGAAAACCTCGTTGGAAATTTCAAGCTCCCAGCCATTGGGCAAATGCTTTGTCAAAACATCGGAGAGAGCCCCCGCTGTAACACCGCCAACTCGAGTAACATGGGGACAGGCCATCATACAGATGACAAAACCCTCGGCAGCACTCACAGTTCTTTCGCTCGTCAATAGAAACGTCGGGCCCGTAAACTGAAAATTTCCTTCAGGATGGACATAAAACTTCTGTTTTTCAGTAAATCCTTTGCCATAAACAGCCTTTTTTGTGAAAGCCAAACGCCTTCTATCAGCAAATCGGTTGGCAATCATAATAGA
>JGI2171J19970_10000986_pt1 | contig 15756 bp, 11 predicted proteins | sample DeeMarSWOR324_28_FD_19970 | JGI IMG/M metagenome (IMG submission 19970) | reverse complement strand
TACTATGAATCTTTTTCATACCGGCGGAAAGGTAAAGGGGGGGGTGTTTCAGGAAGACCTCTTGGTGGACCATGGGGTGGAGGCGATTTTAGCCTCCCCCGCCGATAGGGCCCATCCAGATCTCAACAATCGTATGAATGGGTCTGTCGTATAGGTTAACCGTGCAGGTTTTTCTCGATTTGGAGAAATTGAGCACCACATCCTTGAACCCAAATTTGTTAAGGAGCTTCCACCCGTCCCTCTCCATATTATTGGCAAAGAAATTGGCCAATGACTGCACCTCAAGCCTGCCCGAGAAGACCAACTTCCCCGCCTTAAACGATGGAGTCTCATAGATGAAGGACTTATCCATCTCCAATTTCAATCCCTGTGGGATGAGAATATCCTCGAAATGAAAGTATCGTGCCTGCTGTCCAACAGCGGGGGCTTCCTTGGTTTCCTTTCTCTTCCCGCCAAGGCTCGAACATCCCATAGTCAGGGCTAAACCCATCAAAACGGAAACAGAAACTAATAGGATTCGATTTGCCTTCATATCCACACCTCCAACATTGATGGCTTCGTAAAAAGTCCAACTTCCGTTCGGCACGCTCACGGCCCTGAGCAAAGCCGAAGGGCTGCGTTGCGCTGCATCCTTCGTTACTGCAGCGTACTGTAAACATTTATCTCATTCATTCTTCCCTTACAGAAAAAAAACGAGTTTGTCAACTGATCTCCCGCCACCCATAGCCTCTCACATGCAAAAGGGGACTGAACGTGAGGCCAGGGAGGATATTCATTTTTTTCATNCTCTTTCGCACTTTTTTCATAAGTAACCAGAGGGGATCTGATGATCGATCCATAAATCATGAAAGCCTCCCGCCCTTTGGCGGGAGGCTCACCATGTCCATTGGTGGCGGTGCAGGGATTCGAACCCCGGACACTACGGATATGAGCCGTATGCTCTAACCAACTGAGCTACACCGCCGACTCTCACATATTTAAGTAATCGAATCTGATTTGTCAATAGAAAAACTTACCAGCCGCCGGAAAACTCGCGTTTAAAGCCACTTTTCAAGCCCTCAACCATTCAATCTGTACCTACCTCAATGCTCCGCAAAAGAGTAAAGTGGCATAAAACAGAGTCAAATGGCATAAAAATTGAATAAAATCATGATGTTGTCAATTTTCGGAAATCAGATGCCACTAAAAACGCCGTTTTCGGACAAAAAACGAGAGAATTGTGTAATAAAAATATCAATATTTTTAGTATCTTGTGTCTTTTTCATCGTCTTTTATTCCGCCGTTAACGTTTCTGCCGTCGGAAACGACCTTATCCTTACAAAAGCTTATAAAGATGAAACTTTTTTCACCAGAGAAATCCTGGTTAAGTTCAAAGAGGGGGTTTCCGAAGGCATCAGGGACCATTTTTATCACGAATCAGGTTTATCCCTCATTGGGTCCTTCCCGACCTTGGGAGTCCACCACCTGAGGCTCCCTCCTTCCCTACCGATAGAGGAGGCACTCCGGGTCTATCGCCAAAATGCCGACGTCGAGTACGCGGAGCCAAACTCCATTATCCATGTCTGTCAGATCTTCCCCAATGATCCCCCCTTCAATCCAGAAGCTCCCAATTATGGCGTTCTCTGGGGATTGTATAATTTCGGACAGGAAGTGGCGGAAAGGTCGGGGCTTCCGGGGGCCGATATCAACGCACCAGATGCCTGGGAAATCTCCACGGGAGGCGAAGAGGTCGTCATTGCGGTCACCGATACCGGCGTTGCATACAGCCACCCGGAACTAGTACCCAACATGTGGACTAATCCTGCTGAAGATCCATGGTTAGTTCCCATTGACCCCACTACGGGAAACGGGGTTGATGATGATTGCAACGGCAAAAATGACGACTGGAGGGGTTGGGACTTCGTCGACGGAGATAACGACCCCATGGATTACCACGGGCATGGCACCCATGTTGCTGGCACCATTGCCGCCGTGGGAGACAATGGGGAGGGAATTACGGGGGTCATGTGGAGGGCAGGGATCATGCCCCTTCGTATTTTGGACGCCCATGGAATCGGAAGCATCAGTAACGCCATTCAGGCCATCGAATATGCCGTCCAAAAGGGGGCTCGCGTCATCAATGCCAGTTGGGGAACGACGGATTTCTCAGAATCCCTCTTTCGATCCATCCAGTTCTGTCAGAGCAATGGAGTGCTCGTTGTGGCCGCCGCAGGAAATAGCGCTTACAACACCGATGAAAACCCCTTTTACCCGGCCTGCTACGACCTCCCCAACATCATTTCCGTTGCGGCCACTGATCAAAGGGACAACCTGGCTTCCTTTTCCAATTGGGGGCCATCCACGGTAGATGTGGCGGCACCTGGAGTTGGCATTTACAGCACGTGGCCCTCCTGGCACTCGATAGGTGGCAGTTTCCCCGATGACATCGAATCCGGCCCGGGGGACTGGACGACGGGAGGGACGACCCAATGGGCCATCGTTGAGGCCGAATACAACAGTCCCCCTCACAGCTGGGCCGATAGCCCTGGCGGCAACTATGACAACAATGCCGATTCATGGCTGCTCCTGCCGAGGATCGACCTATCGAGAAAATGGAGGAACAGGCTCACCTACTCCTTGCGCATGGAGGCTGAGGCATATAGGGATTTCCTTTATATCGAAGCCTCAGTCGATGGAATTACCTGGACTAACATATACGGTCCAGGGGTCGGATATACGGGTTCCACGGGGGACACCTTTGTTAAGGTAACCGATGATATCTCGGAATATGATGGACAGCCCGCGGTCTATATCAGGTTTCGGTTGGTCACGGACTCCCAAAATACCTTTGACGGTGTCTATATCGATGACGTGGACATTACCTCCATTTCCCACGTGTACCATGGGGATGAATTTCAAGTCCTTCAGGGAACCTCCATGGCCGCACCCCACGTCTCGGGGCTGGGGGGACTTCTATTGGCCGCCCACCCGACCCTTCCCTTGGACGAACTGAGATGGCGAATCCTCAACGGAGTTGATGAGCTTGAGGGCCTCATGGGAAAGGTGGCAGCAGGAGGGAGGATCGACGCCGATAACTCCCTCGAGCTCCCCTCCGCTCCCAGCCATCTGACCGCGTCAAAGGTATCCGACATGGAGGTGGAGCTCGTGTGGGCCGACAACTCAGGGAATGAGGAAGGCTTTAAGATCGAAAGGAGTCCCGAAGGCGGGGGTTATGTGGAGATAGGGTGGGTGGGCCGAGACACGACCAGCTATTCGGATACGGATCTCAAGGGGGAGACATGCTATACCTATCGGGTTAAGGCCNACAATNACCACGGAAACTCCGCCTACTCCAACGAGGCTGCGATAGCTGACCCCGGTGGAGGCAGCACCCTTGGCGGAGGGAGTGGCGGCGGGGGTTGTTTTATCGCCACGGCGGCCTACGGGTCCCCCCTGGCAGAAGAGATTTGGAGTTTAAGGAAATTGAGGGATAATTATCTCTTTAAAAATAGGATCGGGAAAACCATCGTTTTCTTGTACTACAAGTATTCTCCTCCTTTTGCCCTTCACATTTCCAAGCATCCAATGGTACGGAAAGCCATAAGGATAGGCCTTTATCCCCTGGTCACCTTGAGCAGATGGTTCCTGGATACACAACCCAAAATAGGCGAGTTGAATTTTCCTAATCCGGATGCCGAATAGCTATAACATCGAACAAAGTTGGCACAATACCTGCAAGGTTGACATGTCTATCCTATCCACGAAAACACGAGGGAAAACATGAGCAGGAGGTCCATCTACTCGATATCGGTCCTTTTAGTCGTTATTTCTACCTCTTTTCTGTTCCTCACTGCCATTGGAGGAAGCCCCTCCCCCAGGGATTTAATCCACCTCAGGACTGGTACCATCGATACATCCCAGGAGACCCCTGATATATCAGGGGGGTTGAAATTGATGGGATTGTCGTTAGGAGATCAGGCTTACTATATCGTGCAGTTTAAAGGGCCTATTGAGGGACAATGGAAGGCCAAAGTGAAAGATGTAGGCGGGGCATTCTTCGATTACCTCCCCAACAATGCTTTCATCGTTAAAATGGATGGGGATATTTTAGATACGGTTAAGGGATTTCCCGAAATTAAATGGATCGGGCTCTATCAGCCCGATTATAAGGTGGGTCCTCAATTGACTGTTAAAGTNCAGGGAATGGAGGAGGCGATTACCGTAACAGTGAAGACCTTCGAGGCACAGCAAATAGACGGGGTTCGGAATACGCTGCTGAGGCTTAGGGCTGTAATCTTAGCCTCAAACGGGAATAAGTGGGGAGGCACGATCAGGGTAAGAATAGCCCCCTCCCTGATACCCCGGATAATCAACCTTCCCTGGGTCAAGTGGGTTGAGGAGTATATTCCTCCCAAACTGTTCAACGAGAGGGCGGTGACCCCTGGAGAGATGAACGTTAGCAATGTATGGAGTCAAGGATTGACCGGGACAGGGCAGATTGTGGCGGTTGCCGATACCGGATTAGATATCGGCGTGAACGATGCAACTCTTCATCCGGATTTCCCCGTGGGAACGGTTTTAGCCGCATATGGTTTGGGAGTGGGAAGGGGGGGAGATTGGAGCGACCAGCATGGGCATGGGACCCACGTTTCGGGGTCCGCCTTGGGAAGGGGAACTGTATCCGGGGGAACCTATAGAGGCGTGGCCCATGATGCGCAGCTGGTTTTCCAGTCAATTATGGGTTCGGATGGTCAATTGTCAGGCATTCCGATTCCTTTGAGTAATCTCTTCTTGACACCGTATAACGACGGTGCTCGCATTCATTCCAATAGCTGGGGGGACCCTTTCGCAAATGGGGCATACACGGCAGAATCTCAATCGGCGGATCAATTCATGTGGGACCATAAGGATATGCTGGTAGTCTTTGCTGCGGGGAACAGTGGGGTAGATATGAACTCCGATGGGGTTGTCGATCTGGATTCAATGGCTGCGCCCGCAACGGCGAAAAATGTCCTTACGGTGGGGGCAAATGAAAATGATCGCAACATTGCCCCGTTTACGGATCCGGAGTATACGTGGGGTGGCTGGGGTTACCTTGCCGATCCCATTGCCTCTGACCCAACAACCGATAACCCCTCTGGCATGGCGGCCTTTAGCAGCCGCGGGCCCTGTGACGACGGGAGGATAAAGCCGGATGTCGTTGCTCCAGGAACCTATGTCGCCTCCACGCGCGCCCATAAACATGCCTTCAACGACATGATGGCTACGAATGACACTTCACGATGGACAAGTAATGGGCCGTGGAGCTATGGTGCCCATGTTCCAAGCGGCTTTGAATGGTCAACAGGAGGAGTTGATCCTGTAACTGAAGCATCTCTCACAATGGCAAACCCCGTAGACCTAAGAATGGGAGGCGACACCCTTTTTTTCAGTGCGAGTTATAACCTGGGGGATGATGAGGCATATATCGATATCAGAGATGCCGTGATAGACTGGACCCCACTCTACCAACTTATAGGTCCTACCAGTTGGGCAGATCTTCAATTGCCCTTCGACTTTGTCTTTCTATTTGGTTTCGATCCCCAAAGCATACAATTCCGATTTCGCCTCGAGTCAGGGGGGACCGTCAACCATGGAACTGGGTGGCAAATTCATCGGGTGAGAATTTACAGCGCCGGCTGGGCCAGAATGCCCGAGATGGGAATAGGCGTCAACTGGGACACCACCGATGAGAACTACCATTTCATGGGGGGGACCAGCATGGCAACGCCTCTCACGGCTAGCGCTGCGGCTTTGGTGAGGCAGTACTATGTAGATAATGAAAGCATTTCCCCTAGCGCTGCACTTATCAAGGCGACGTTAATCGGCGGTGCCACTGATCTATCCCCAGGACAATACGGAACGGGGGCAACTCAGGAGATACCGGATCCCCCCAGGCCGAACAACGTTGAAGGGTGGGGAAGGGTTAATCTAGAAAAGGCCATCTTTCCCACAGGAAGGGTACTGGAATACTTGGATGACACATCTGGCATATCAACCCTCTGGAAAAGAACCATCACGTTTCAAAATAACTCCGCTGCTGATCTCACAGTCACCCTGGTTTGGACGGATTACCCTTCAACGCCGGCGGCAGGTGTCAATCTCGTAAATGATCTGGATCTCTCCCTTACGGATCCAAGTTCGACCGTCCACTATCCAAACGGCTTGAGCGGGTATGACAGAAGAAACAACGTCGAAGTAGTCGACCTTTCAAGCCCATCGTTAGGGGAATACACCATCACCATCTATGGACAAAGCACACCCTATGGACCCCAAGCTTTTGCCTTGGTAGTGTGTGGGGATATTGATACTTTCACCGACCATGGCAATGATTTATATGCCGAACCTGTAGACTTTGGAAGAACCGATGGCAGCGCCTGCTTTATCGCCACGGCGGCCTACGGCTCGCCGGCTGGAAGATTTATCGATCTTCTCCGGGCCTTTCGGGATCAATACCTGTTGACCAATCCCATCGGCCAAAAGTGGATTGATCTCTACTATCGATACAGCCCTCACATGGCCGGATTCGTTGCAGACCGCCCGGCAATGAGACAGGGTGTTCGGCTGATCCTCTTCCCCTTTATTGCCTTCAGTGCGGGAATGGTCCACACGACGGCCCTTCAAAAGGGGTTGATCCTCTGTTTTGTCGTTGGTTTCCTTGCGGGAATGGTTATACTGTCCAAAAGGCGTATTCTTAACTGCCCCTCCCCAACGCGATGAGCCGCTTGGTCGCCATCTCGCCCACCACAACGATATCCTCAAGGGATAGGTATCCCTCCACCGATCTGTCGAACAGCAGCTGAACCGTTGCGGGAAACTCCTCATCTCCCTTCCAGAGAATATAGGTTATGGGTATTCTCGGCAAAGCCATCAATTCGAGGGAAATATCCCCATATTCGGCTTTACGGCCTCCCAGGCGAAAGCCCGCTTCGAGGAAATGGCCCGGCGATTGGCCGAAGACGGGGATGAGGGGCTCAATGGCTCTCCTCGCAAATACCCCCGCATAGAGCATTCCCCCCGGGATCTCTTTATAGGGGACTAACTGGCCGGATAGTGGCCTTCCATCGGCCTTGATCAGGAAGTGAAGGAGAATAATCCTGGTCACCAGGGAAACCGCCCTCTTCTCCCTCGAGCTGATGCGCAGGTCGGGAAAGTCGATGACGTATCGGGCATTGAACAGGCTCAGGGATATCCGACCTCCTTTCCCCGTGGGTCCTTCCTCGAAGTGAGCCCCGCCCTTTTCCGCCCTCTCCCTCGGGTCAAGGGCCCTGATCTGCTGGCAGGCGAGATCAAAGGCCTGCCGATAGTACTTCTGTTTCTTTAAATCCGGCCTCATAACCACGGTACCATCCTCATCAGACACGCTGTTTCCCTCCCCCATCCGTTCCCCGGGGGTTAGCTTGGCCTCTCCTTACCTAGCAAGCCACCTTGAGGATGTCAACCCTCATTAGAGGATCGTGTTCGTGGTTCGTGTCCGTGTCCGTGATGATTAGGACCGAAGACGGCGGACGGCAGACCGCGTAAACCAGACCGCTGACCGACGACAGAAGACCGCGGAACGCAAAGACCGGACCGATGACGGCCAACAGAGGTCGTGCTCGTGCTCGTGTCCGGGCTCGTGGTTCGAGCCCCGTCATTTGTCATTTGAACTTAATTTGAAATTTGGATTTTGATATTTGAACTTTCCATTTTTAGCCAATAAAACCAATCAAACTAATACAACCAACCAACTCATTGCCATTTGTTATTTGACATTTCCCCTTTTGCTTCCACCCTCAAACCTCTTTTCCCTTTCCGACTGCAACACCGCAAGCACTGCAACACCCCAGCACCAGATAATGGTCTTGTCATTCTCGTTCATTTCTGATAGGAATGTGGAGGAGGGCGGGGGAAAACATGGAAGGGATCAAGAAACCACTATTCCCGAAAGAACGCCGAAGACACAAGCGTTTCGAGCTCTCCCTGGCCCTGGCTTACCAGTGGGGGATGTTAAAAGACACCCTCCGGACCGTCGACGTGAGCCTCGGCGGGGTGAGAATCCAGACCGAGACCCCCATCCCCATTGATGAACGGTTAGACCTCATCATCCTCTTCGAGAACCAGGCCATCAAACCACTGGGAAAGGTGGTCCGGTCAAGTCAATGGTCGAATCAACGGTACGATATCGGGATCTGTTTTGAGACTATCTCCCATCAATGCGTGGAACGACTTGAAAGATTTCTCCACGGAATCCCCGGAGAAGGGGAAACGGCGAATTGGGGAAAGGCCCGTGGGAAATCCAACCTCCAGGGTTTGGAATCGAAACCCCTCGAATCGGATAGATTGAGGGGCAACTTCCTCAGGTGGCTCCATCAATCGTACCCCGGTGATTACCAAAGGTACGCCCACCGCCCCGTAATCGGCGAGAACGAGGTAGGGGATTTCCTAAAACGCAAGGGGATTGATAAGGTCAATATCTATTACCTGATGAAATCCTTGAGAGGCGGATAGATTCCCCAGGGCGATCGGGAGTTAGTCCGACACTTTCTTTACCCTGGCAGCAAAAAAACCATCCATGCCGTGGCGGTGGGTAAAGGAATGGAAAAACCCATCCTCTCCCACCAGGGGCTTCAGGCCTTCGGGCAGCATCCGGTGAAGATCTTCCAACTCGAATCCCCGATGTTCCCCAAGAAACTCCGTTAGCACCTCCTCGTTCTCCTCCCGCGTCAGCGTGCACGTTCCATAAACGAGGATTCCCCCCTTTCTCAGCCATGGGGCCAATTGACGCAAAATCGCCCCCTGAATCTCCCTGAACGTCGAAATTTCCCCCTCTTTCCTCTTCCATTTGATATCCGGGTTGCGCCAGAGGGTCCCCAGGCCGGAACAGGGAGGATCTACCAGGATTCGGTCAAACCCCTCCTGGTTCGTAAATACTAACGGTTTGGTCAGATCACACCTCAGGGGAGTTACAATGCCCACCCCCAGTCGATGACAGTTCTCCTTAACGAGGAAAAGCCGACGAGCGCTGATATCCGCTGCATAGACCTTCCCCCTATTCCCCATGAGTTGGGCGATGTGGGTTGTCTTCCCGCCGGGTGCGGCACAAGCGTCCAGGATCGTCTCCCCCGGCTTAGAGTCGGTGATGTGCCCCACCAGCTGGGAGGATTCGTCCTGAACTTGAAACCATCCCTCCCGGAAACGAGGAATGCGGAACAATCGGACGGGCGGATCGATGAGTATGCCCTCAGGGGAAAAGCGGGCGGCAATGGCCCATGGAATTTCCCGCTCTATTTCGGCGAGGAGTTTCGCACGGCTCGTCTTTAGGGTGTTGGTTCGGAGGGACAGGGGCGGGATTCGATTATTTGCCCTGCAGAGCTCAATCGTCTCACCTATTCCCAGCTCTTGTACCCAGCGTTCCACCAGCCACAAGGGATGCGAGTGCTCCACCGCGGCGGAAGCTGGATCGTCGGAATGTGGCACCTCCACCTCGACCTTCCCATCGGAAACCCCCCTCAAAACGGCGTTAACGAATCCTGCCGCCTCCTCCCTTCCCGACGCCTTGGCCATCTCCACGGATTCATTTACCGCCGCCGATACCGGTACCCTGTCCATAAAGAGGATTTGATAGAGCCCCAGTCGGAGGAGATTGAGCACAAACCTCTCTAACCTCCCGGGCTTCATCTTGGACACACGCCCGATGATCCAATCGATCCGCCCCCTCCAACGGAGCGTCCCGTAAACGGCCTCCGTAATGAAGGCGTAATCCACCTCCTTGAGCCCCTGATGCCTTTTCACGTTCCGCTCGATGAGGAGGTCGAGGGGAAGGGATTTTCCCTCCACCTCCACCAGGATGTTCAGGGCAATGAGGCGTGGATTTCTTTTCTTTCTCTCTTGCAAGGGGAAACCGGAAAAAAGCAAACGATGGAGAACTTACAAAATATCTCAGAAAACTCGCTGAGCGTATTTTCGACTCACCCCTCCATGAAGCGGAGCAAGGCCTCCTCAACCCGACGAATATCGACACTGGTATTATAGCAGGGGCCATTGGGACGCTGATTGAGGACGCCGATGACCGGAATGGGGTACGTGTCTCGGATACCGCTCGTCAGGTCGAGCTCGCAGGCAACGGCCACAATGGCCTTCGGCCTCATCTTGACCACGATTCTCCTGGCCAGGGTCCCCCCTGTGGCAACGGCGATTTTGACCTTATACCGCTCGGCGAGATCGAGGAGATCCTTGATCTCGCATTTGCCACACCTCTTGCAGTTCTGGATGTTGCCCGTGATCTTGATATCGCAATCGAAGTCCTGGATGCACTGGGGCAACAGGAGAAGCAACCTGCCGGGCTTCGTCCCGTGGGAATTTGAATGAACCAGCTGGTTGTTGATGTCGATGAAGGACCGCTGAATCCTCTCCCTGGAGACTCCGATAATACGGCCCCAGAAGATCATGAGAGGCAAGAGAACCTCGATGACGATTCCCCTCAGCTTCCTCGACAGGAAGAACTCCCTTCCCCAATAAATGGTAATGATCAGGCTTCCCGCCCCACAGACTATGATGACCATGGCCGCCCCTATTGCGATGGCCAGAAGCAAGGGCAGCCTGGGATGGATCTTGCTCAAACCGAGGTAGGGGATATACCACACTATGAAGCTCACCACGAGCAGGATGAGACAGGTTAAAATGAGCAGGTTAACGAAGATCGCCCGTTGCTTTCTTTCATCTCCTCTTGGCACAACCTTCCCCTCCAGACCCTCACCCCAGCTGCGTTCCCGGCGGAATCTCATTGCCGATGAGGAATTCACGGATGGGCATCCTCTTTCGGCCTTCCAGCTGGACCTCCTCGATCACCAAAAAGCCCGTTCCCGTGCTCACCTTCACCCCCTCCGGTTCTGATTGGACGACCTTTCCCGGCCTATCCCTCACCTCTTCGTCGATAACTTCCCCGCTGAAAACCTTGAGGCGTGAGCCCCTGAGATACGTGAAAGCCCCCGGCCAGGGGTCAAGGCCCCTGATCCGATTATAGATCTCCCGGGCAGCTCGACTCCAGTCGATCAATCCATCCTCCTTCTTCAAGGGAGGAGCATAGCTGGCCATGCTATTTTCCTGGGGGGCGGGGCGGATGGTGCCCCTTTCCACCCCATCCAATGCGTTGATAACGAGGCCTGCCCCTACCTGGGCCAGTTTATCGTGGAGGCTCTGAGCGGTATCCGTATCCGTTATTCCCACCTCTTGAGTTAAGAGGATATCCCCGGTATCCATTCCCTCATCCATTTTCATGACGGTGACACCCGTCCTCCGTTCTCCATTGACGATGGCCCATTGAATGGGAGCAGCTCCTCGATATTTTGGCAGCAGCGATGCGTGGACGTTGATACATCCGTGGGGAGGAAGATCCAATAATTCCCTCGTCAACATCCTCCCATAGGCCGCCACCACGATGAGGTCCGGGGACATTCGATTAACTTCCTCGATGAAGGCTTCATCCCTCGTTGTCTCGGGCTGCATGATGGGAAGTCGGAGCCCCATTGCCAGCTCTTTGACCGGGGAAATTCCCAGCTTTCTCCCCCTTCCCCTCGGTTTATCGGGTTGGGTTACCACGCCGATGAGCTCGTGGTTGCTTTCGTGAATTGCTCGGAGGGTGGGCACGGCGAAGGACGGGGTCCCCATGAAGATCACCTTCATTACGTTATCACGCCCTCTCCTTTGCCTTGTGCAGGCGTTTCTTGTACAGATCCCTCTTGATTCGGCTCATCCGGTCGAGGATCACCTTTCCGTTGAGGTGATCGATCTCGTGCTGAAGGGCAATGGCGAGCATTCCCTCGCCCTCTATCTCAATCTCCCTTCCCCTCTCGTTCAACCCCCTGACCTTAATCCACTTCCTCCGCTTAACGCCATCAACGCATCCGGGCACGCTCAAGCACCCCTCTTCGTGGATGATTTCCTCCCCTTCGGCAACAACCTCGGGATTGACGATGCATATAAGGGTGCTGGATGGATCGTAAATGCGAATGTCCACGACGGCTACCCGCTTTGAGACTCCTACCTGAGGGGCCGCCAAACCGACTCCTCCGTTGGCGTACATGGTGTCCACCATATCCCGGATCAATTTCCGTATTTTTCGATCCACCTTCTCAACTTCCTCGGTCCTCCGGGCCAAAACGGGATTGGGATAGGTCACGATCTCCAGTACTGCCATGCTTAGCCCCTCATCGATCTATTCTCGAACCGTGATGACGCCGCCCTTTTCCATAGAAAGAACCCCCGCAACAGGGAGAGTATGAAGAGACCGTTGCATGAAACGGGGAATGCCTTCAACCAAGGAGGACTATCCACGATCCCTCGCCCCTCGCCAGAGGAGGCTTCTTCTTGCCCCCATCACCATATTGAGGATGATTAAACCGATCCCCCCACAAATAGCCGCATCGGCAAAATTGAAGGCCGGCCAATGATGATTGTACCAATGAAAGTCCAGGAAATCGATGACGTGGCCCACCCAAACCCTATCCACCAAGTTCCCCACGGCTCCGCCGAGGAGAAGGGCGAAGGCCAAGGCATGGAGGGTATCATCGTCTTCGATCCTCCTGTAGATGAGAAGGATCGCCCCGATGGCAATCCCCGAAATAACGATGAAAAGGGCGGTTCGTAAGGGATGGGCCGGTCCGGCCAAAAGGCCGAATGCGGCCCCGGTGTTCCTCACGTGGGTGATATGAAAGAAATCCCTGATTATTTCGACCGATTGAAAATGGTGGAGGACTCGATAGACATAGGCCTTGGTGATCTGATCGAAAAAAAAGACCACACAAAAGACCACGACTAAAATCAGATATTTCCTCCTCAAAATCAGCACTATCCCTCTATCGTTTCAATACATCTCCGGCAGATAGCAGGATGGTCTGCGTTCTGACCCACAGATGTGTCATAAACCCAGCATCGCACGCACTTCTGCCCCTCCGCTTTTTTCACCTTCACCCTCACATCCTTGACATCATCGCCGGTGGAAAGGGCAACTTGGGAGACGATAAAAACCGTCTTGAGCTGATCCTCGTGTTGGTGCAGGACATCATATAATCCCTTCGGGAGGACAATGGAGACCCGGGCATCCAGGGAAAGGCCGATGAGCTTCTCCCTCCGCGCGTTCTCCAGGGCCTTTGAAACTTCCTCCCGCACCTGCCAAATCACCTCCCATCTCCGGGCCAGCTCCTCATCCATGAATTCATCCTTAAGGGCGGGAAACAACTGCACGTGAACGCTTTCCCCTCCATCGCCGTGAAGATATCCCCATACCTCCTCGGCNGTAAAGGAGAGGATGGGAGCCATCAATTTCACCAGGGTTAGCAAGATCTCATGAAGGGCCGTNTGAGCGGACTTCCTCTCAACCGAGCGCGCCCGTGAGACGTAGAGCCGATCCTTCAGGATATCGAGGTACAGCGCGCTCATATCCACGGCGCAGAAATTATTGATGCTGTGGTAGATAACGTGGAACTCGAACCGCTCATAGGCATTCAATGCCCTGGAGACCAGGCCCTGTAACCGGTGAAGAGCCCATCGGTCGAGCTCCATCAAATCCGCGTAGGGCACCATATCCTTCTCGGGATCGTAATCACATAGATTTCCCAGGATAAATCGACACGTATTTCTCACCCGCCTATAGGCTTCGCTCAGCCTGCGAAGAATCTCCTCCGAGAGCTTGATATCGTCACGGTAATCCTCCGCGGCCACCCAAAGCCGCAGTATCTCCGCCCCGTAATTTTCGATGACCTCATCAGGGTAGATGACGTTTCCCGCGGATTTGGACATCTTCCTCCCTTCCCCATCCACTACGAACCCGTGGGTTAATACGCCCAAATAGGGTGCACGTCCCCGGGTGCCCGCCGAGGTCAGCAGCGCACTGTGGAACCACCCCCGATGTTGGTCGCTCCCCTCGAGGTAGAGGTCGGCAGGATACTTCAGGTAGTCCCTTTTTTCCAAAACGGCTGCCCAGCTCACACCCGAGTCGAACCACACATCGATGATATCGGACTCCTTGCGAAATGTGCTCCCCCCACAGCTGGGACAGTGCGTGCCGGGAGGCAGCAGCGCTTTCGCCTCTTTCTCAAACCAGACATCCGAGCCTTGGCTCTCGAACAAGGTCGCTACGAACTCAATAAGCTCCTGATCGGCCAATACATGGCCGCAGGACTCACAGTAGAAGACCACTATGGGGACGCCCCACGATCGCTGGCGAGAGATGCACCAATCGGGTCGATTTTCCACCATGCCGTAAATCCTGTCCTTCCCCCAATAGGGTATCCACGTCACCTGACCGATGCTCCGAAGCGCGGTCTCCCTCAGCCCCTGGGCGTCCATGGAGATGAACCACTGTTCGGTGGCCCTGAAGATGACGGGATTCTTGCACCGCCAACAATGGGGGTAGGAATGCTCCATTTGCTCCTCCTTGAGGAGACATCCCACCTCGTCCAACTTTCTATTGACGGCCGGATTGGCGTCGAAAACGAATTGACCGGCAAAAAAGGGAACGTCCTCGGTAAACGCCCCACTGTCATCCAAGGGGGAGTAAATATCGAGGCCATACTTTAGCCCGACCTCGTAGTCCTCCTGGCCGTGACCGGGGGCGGTGTGCACGCATCCCGTTCCCACATCCAGGGTCACGAAATCGCCAAGGATTAACAACGACTCCCTATCGATGAAGGGGTGGCGACATTTCATCCCCTCCACCGCCGTCCCCGAAAAGGTCCCTAAGACGCGATATGACTCAACTCCCAGCTTCTTCATCACCTCTTCTAGGAGGGCCTTGGCCAAAATGAGGACCTCTTCGCCCACCTGCACTGCCACGTACTCGAAAGCCGGGTGAAACACGATGGCCAAGTTGGCGGGGATGGTCCACGGCGTCGTCGTCCATATCAGCACGGACGCCTTTCTCCCCTTCAGAGACGGGAGGATCTCCGCAGGATCCGATATCATGGGAAACTTCACGTAGATGGATGGCGAAGGCTCCATCTCGTATTCGACTTCCGCCTCGGCCAAGGCCGTGTGGCACGTGGTGCACCAATAGATGGGCTTCTTCCCCCTGTAGAGGCTTCCGTTTTGCGCAAACTCCCCGAACTCGCGAGCGATGCAGGCCGTGTATTTCGAATCCATGGTGAGGTAGGGGTTATCCCATTCCCCGAAAACCCCCAACCGCTTGAACTCCTCCCTCTGAATATTGATGAATTTCTCGGCATATGCGCGGCAGAGCCGTCGGATATCAAGGGTGGAGAGCCCGGACTTCTTCTTCCCCAGGCTCTTATCAACCTCATGCTCAACGGGTAGGCCGTGGCAGTCCCAGCCAGGGACGTACACGCTATCGTAGCCCGCCATGAACCTGGATTTGACGATGATGTCCTTCAAGATCTTGTTGAACGCCGTCCCTATATGAATATGTCCATTGGCGTAGGGAGGACCATCATGGAGGATATATTTCTCCCGCCCCCTGGCGGATTCCCTCATCCTTTCGTATATCTTCTTCTCTTCCCACTGTTTGAGGAAGGCCGGTTCCCGTTTGGGCAGGTCGGCCTTCATGGGAAAATCGGTCTTTGGCAAATTGAGGGTGTCACGGTAATCCATCTATTCCTCCACCTGGTCGGCTGCCGCGTTCACGGGCGCAAGAAGAAAACCGTTAGGTTGCGTAAGCATTTATTTTTTAACGTTTTTTACGTAACACAAAAAGGGCCTCAGTTCAAGCCCCAATTTGGGAACCCGGCCAACACACCGCGGAGC
>JGI2171J19970_10000985_pt1 | contig 15760 bp, 18 predicted proteins | sample DeeMarSWOR324_28_FD_19970 | JGI IMG/M metagenome (IMG submission 19970) | reverse complement strand
CCGGCTTCTCGCGAACGGGCTTCACATCCGCATCCCATTCAAAGCCCCGGTTGCCGCGACGACGCAGTTCCCGCTGAATCCGCTTCGCCTCTTCGATCGTGATACCCATTCTCCCGCTCTCCTTTCGTTCAAACCACTGTGCTAGCAGATAACTCGCGTTGCCTGCTAGCAGCGTGCTTCGAACACGCTCAACCTTTTTAGCGCGCGTACCGGTAAGCCCGCTTGTACTCGCGAAAGCAAACACCGTCGGCATCCGGCTTGAAAAGCTGGCGCTGCAAATCGCGAATCTCCGCCGCCGTCGCACCGCTTTCCATCGCCTGAAAAATCTTCGTCTCCGCTTTCCGGCCCGCTTTCGTCACGCACAGGTAAACGTATTTCGGCATCTCCGCTCTCCTTTCGGGTTTCACTCGCGGGGTTATTCCCCCCTCTATTAAGTAGATAAGCCCATCCGCCCCCCGGATAGGCCAAACCTGATAAAAAAAGTGATAAACCTACGGAATCAGGGCACTTTTTAATCCGATTTCCGAGAAAGGCTCCGCCATCTCGATAAATCGGGCATTTTGTTCAGTAGTCAAAGCGCCGGGGTCCAAGTCCGCTGGCGGGGTCGCAATGTAGGCCGGTGCGAAACCGTCAAGCTCCCGCGCGATCCACTCCGCTTTCTCCCGCTCTTCGGTCATGACTTGCCCCGGCTTCAACACGCCCCGATCTAAATAGACAGTATACCGCTGCGCTCGCATCCGGCGCAGCCGTTCGATCTTTATGTCGGTGCCCTTGCCGAGCAATGCTACCGCGTGCGGCCCGACCTTGATCGCATCGACCGGGCCTTCGACGATCACGACATGCGGTTCATGAAACGCGCGATCGTAATTATAGATAACTTCGCCTGCCGTCGCCTGTCGAATTCCAGGTGGCGGATTGATCGGATTCAAGTTCTTTCGATAATGATGCAGCTTGATCCATTGCCGCTTCATTTCATCGGAGTAGCCTTCGGGCGGATTCCATGACGCCCGCGCCTGCCAGTAAACCAATCCGCCATCCATGAACACGGGAAACACGATATAGTTTTTCAACCGGCCCATCATCCCGACGCTGATCTGATATTCGTCAATCTGCGCATCGGTGATCCCGCGCCCGCGCACGTAGGCGTACGCGTCCGCGTGCTGCTGCCCAATCCGCATGACCATCGGGGGCCATGGCATCAACGGCAACCGCTTGAGCTTCTTTCGCTCGATCCGAGTCACGTCGGGCAACGTTGCGATATCTGATAAAGAAAAATTCGCGTCTCCCCCCACGTACCCATCGAGCACATACAGGATCGCGCCCTCACGATCAGTGCGCTCGAATAGCTGAACCAAAGTTATCGTGTCGCCAGTCGTTCGACAATTCCAACAAATCCATGCACCTTTCGCGCTATTCCATCGAAGATTGTGCCCCTTGCACAACGGGCAATAGAACAGATATTCGTGCGACTGCTCCGACCGGCTTTCTTTCCAGCCCGCGTGTCGCCTTGCGAACGCCTTTGCGTCGAACTGTACTAACGCTCTTCTTAATTCATCCATTTTTATCGGGTGCGTCCATGATCACGTTCGTTACCATCTTCATACGTGATAAGTCGTTCGAAATGAGCCAAGTTTTATTTACCGGCGCATCTCGGTGACCTTCCCAAAACACCCGCATCTCCCCCGCCTTCATTTCATCGTCAGTTGCGTTCAAGCTCCCGTACGCGTCTACAATCCGTACTTTCGCGTACGCATCCGCCACATTACCACTAGTCAGCACATGCTGTTTCGTGTGCGCATTCGGCTTCGGGCGCTGCGCCTGAAATGCAGTCCAGCATTTCATCCCGGTTTGATTTACCAATCTTTTGAGATCACGACATCCCGCGACTTGATGTTCCGTCTCGCTATTCGCTCGATAACGTGACCGAAGCAAATCGACGTAATCGATGATCAACAGTACCGGCTCGAAACGATAAGCCGATCTTAACTCTTCAATCTCGGCTTTTATCTGCAAAATGTTTACATCCCAATCATTCATCGTCCGGACAACGAGAAGCCCGCGCAACCGCGTGTATTCCTCTTGCATCGCCCGATAAGATTGCGGATCGATATTGCCGAGTTTGACTTTACTATACAGATTATCGGAAAAGCAGGAATCGTAACGTGCGCTGATCTGATCTCCCCGACCTTCGAGAATGATATGCAGCACCGGAATCGCGTACATTCGCACCGCGCCGAATCCCTGATTTATCAACCATGTAGTCTTGCAACGCTTCGCGTAGGACAATACCGACCAGACTTCACCGTCTTGCACTCCGCCATCGGTCAACGCATTCAGTTCGGGAATGCCTGTCGAAATAGCTCGATAACTTTTCATCTGATCGGTCAAACGCTTTCGTTGCCGTTCCCCTAACTCTTCGAAAAACCACTGCCGATCGATCTCGCCGAAATCGACTTCACGAATCCGATCCTGCGCCTTTGCCATGACATCGTAAGCGGCATCGCTCTTGCCTTCGTTGAAAAGTCCCGCCGACTCTCTGTGCGCTATCGAGAAGAGATTGCGCTTGCAAAAATCCCCAAGTTTATCTTTCACGTAATTCGCCGACGGAACCGCACCGAGTAAAATAACCTGTTCAACCTCTGCGGAGTAATACGCAAGTTTATCATCTTGCACGTACCGAAGCGCGTCACGCAACGGAACATCCCCGCAAAGCATCTGGTAATCTCGCCAGTAACGCTCGATAACCTTGAAGATCCATCCGAGAGCTTCGTGCGAAAAGAAACCCGCTTCGACGTGCTGCAACGTGCGCATACAGAACAAGTCATCGGTCATCATCAACCGAAGAATCGACCGCTGAAACGACGTATCGAATGGAAACAGCGGCATCGCTAACCCGCAGCGATCTTCGCTATCTTATCGGGAAGTAGATCGAATCGCTGCGCTCGCAACGCGACGACATCGAAATCATATTGCCCCCGCAATCGCTCGATACAGATATCCGCTCTTGGACAGTACGGGCAATACTGCGAAAGCGGATGATAACCCCCACTACATTCCGGACTGAAGCTGCATACGTTCAGACGATCGTTTATCCAATGTCGTCGTTTGAATTGCTCCTGTACCGGCTGCAACATTCCAAGATCCCGAATAAGCCGAGTAAACTTATCGTCCATTGTCGCCATCGCCGCATTGCTGGCTTGCTCCGACATTACCCGATAACCGACCCCGTTTTGCCACGCCTTCAATGCGGTTTCGCTGCGCAGAAGCCGAAAGAGCAAAACCACACCGCGCTTACTGTGCATGTAGCGCATCCGCTCCTGCATGAACAGTTCCGGGTCTACATCATGATCATCACACCACCGAAGATAACTTTCGGCCATGGCACGATCTTCCGGAACGCGCGAATCCGGCCTTCGCGGCTCTCGATTTCTATATCGTATGTAAATTGCTTTGTAGAGATCGATAATCGCCTTTGTCTTCCCATTCTGCATTTTGATAAACCTATTCCGGAGTATAAACGTATTTCCCCAAAAAACGCCGCGCAATATTTATTCGATCGAGCGAATGCCGCTGTAACGTCGAATGATGCAGATCGCGAAAATCGTACACCCGCCCCCACTGTTTTCCGGGGTACGCAGTAAATGGCCTAAAATAGCTCTGCATCAAATGAACCGAGTCTCCCATGCCGCCCCCGTAAATCAGAGCCGCCGCATGGGGTAGATCTACACCTTCCCCTATAACCGAAGTGCCGATCAAGCAAAAAAACTCTTTGCCTAAAAATTTCTTTATCGTGTTTGATGTTAGTATACCTTCACCACCTTTCGCTACATAACTGTCGGGGATAATCTCCCCCAAAAAGTCCGCGTGCGATCTGCGATTGACCAGCACGATCGTCGGAACATTGTTATCGATCATTTGCTGCGCAACGCTGCGAATCAGCATGTTTCGCGCTTCACATTCCACGATGCCGTTATGATATGCCTCTTTCCAGTCGCGCGCGATGACTGGCTTATCACGAAACGGAATGTAGTAAATGAAAGGCTCAACCAGATATTCGGGGATCAGGTCTTCTACTTCCAAACGATAAAGAACCTGCGAGCACACCGCTTCCATCGCCAACCGATCCGATCCCGTGCGCCAGTGCGTGCCCGTAAAGCATAGACGATAGAAAACATTCTCAGCGAGATTGTTTATTCGATGGTACGTCTCGGCTGCACTGTGATGAAACTCATCTATTATCAACATATCCCGCGTATCATAAAATTCCTTCGGCTGCTTGACCGCGCTGGGAGCCGTCGCCACCACGATCATTTTCGATATATCTTTCTGAGTGGGATGCGCAGCACCATCGAGCCGGGCAACATAATCTTCGCCGAAATAGCTCGATAAAACTTTGTAGGTCTGACTTACAATCGCAACCGTCGGCGCAATGTAAAGCGTCGGCACCGCGAACACGTCTATCGCCCGCGCCGCCATCAACGTCTTACCGGAGCGTGGCGGAGCATCGACAACACCGATTCCATCACGGACAATTATCTTGTGTATAGTTTCCTGGTACGGTCGCCATTTCGCCTGTACCGAAAACAGGGGCATCTGATCGGTCGGCCGTTTACGCCGATCGAACGTCTCGCATGGAAGATGATAACCTTGATCGCGATAATATTTCGCGAGTTGTTCGACATGCCATGTCAATCCCGACGTAACACGATTACCATCGACCAGCGACCCGTAATACTCGCCTTCATGCATGAAAACGCTACCGAAACGCACCCCCTTTTCAGCTCCCGCAGCAGTAAGAATTGAAAGATGCCTCCGCAAATTGCCGAGAAACCAATCAGGCGCACCATGTATATCGGTGAAGCTATTCCCACGCCATAAATGCACGCCCTATTTATACCCGATAACTGCGCTCAAAAAGTCTGGACGTTGCGTTCCTTATCGGGTATATACCTGTTAGCACCTCGTCGAAAGTTAGGTGGCTCCCCGGTTCGGGTTGTTATTCCCATTCTCCCCGATCCGGGGTTTGCATTTAATGAGCATGGTGCGCTATGCTCTGCAATCCGTGGGGATCAGATGAAAGAGCTTCGCAATAAAGATCAGACTGAGTGCCGGGAACGGATGGGGTCTGATCGTGCCGGGGGATCGGGTTTATGAATCGAGAGCCAATCCGATCCGCGAAAGCGTCATCTTATCGACACGTATACCGGACGACTCTCGTTTCGCAAAAAACCGGAACGCTGATAATCCGGGTGTGCTGCGAAGAAACCGCCTTCGGCAATTAAGCAATTACAGGTTTTAATTTCCTGTACTGCTTTAAGAATTGCCGTAGGCGTAGCTTCTCGTTTAGCCGGAAGCCTGTTTATCATCTTTTCCATCATCCGGAATTATCGGGTATATACCCTATGAGATGAAAATAGCAGGTAACACTACAGTTTATCGAACCAATGAACTTAGTTCGATCATCCATCGTGTCTACCGGGCACTAAAAAAAGAACTCACCACCCAGCAATTACGACGGATTGAATGGGAGCGTTTGCACCTAACAATCCGGCAACGCCCACGAGCCGGTGTGCCATCGATCAATCTTACTTCGATAAACATACCGAAAAGAAGATTGACAGAATGGGCGTTTGCTTACATTGCAAGCGCACTACTTTGTTATCGAGCCGGGCTGAGTCGCGATCGAATCTGGCACACGTCAGATTATCTAAATAAATTTTCCAGCGACATTTACGTTCACAAAAAAGACGAAGCTAAACCGGCGAAACCGAAACCAGTTATCGATTCGCCAGTAGCTATCCAAAATCTCTCCCGTCGCGAATTCATCTCACGTATGCGCGCGAAAAAGAATGCAGCGAAAAAAGACGATAATTCATCCAATCCTCGGTGAAGTCGATCCGGATGAAGGCCCGTCGGTATTGCGGGATGAAATTACCCTCACGCCCGACAAACCAATTCCGCCCGCGTTCTCTTCTCCTTTTTTCGAATCAGATCCGCTCGTCGGAAAACCGATCATCATTCCGAAGCGCGAACCGTTCCGAAAGCAACTGAAACGTCGTTTGATAACTCTAGTCCGCGAAGCATTGGATAAAATAGACGATGATAAAAAATGAACCCGCTGCGACCTAGCGGGGGGGTACTAGGTCAGGGCAGCGGGTTCGCCGGAAGCGTATCATACCTTTTTTGAATTCGAATGTGAATTTTATCGGGTATATGCACAATAGGAGAACTATTATGGAAATCGCTACCGAGAAAAAAACCCTGCTGGTAGAGCTACAAAAAGTCTGCCCGATCGCCGATCGGAAAAGCGCAATGCCGATCCTGGCGAACCTTTTAATCGAAGCCGATGCGCAATACGTTAACTTGTCGGCAACGAATCTTTATCTATCGGGTCGCACCCGTTTCGCTGCCGGAATTAAATCGAAAGGGATCGCCACCGTTCCGGCCGACACACTGCTCGACATCGTCAAGCATCTGCCCGACGGCAAAGTCGCATTGATGCTAGACGAAAAAAATGACGTGCTACGCATCCAAGCTAAATCGATAAAAATGAAAGTGCGCACATTGCCGGGTAAAGACTTCCCGCCCTTCCCCGAACCACCGAAAAGCGGAGCCGCGAAGTTGCTGGCCGAATCTTTGAGCGAAGTTCTCGCGCTCACGCATTATGCCGTCTCACAAAATGAAGCTGAACCGCACCTAACGAGTCTCTTGCTTGAGTGTGGCAAGAGTTATCTACGCGCCGTCGGTGCTGACAAACCTCGAATCGCAAAAGCCGAGCACAGGGTAAACAAACGAGAAATCCCAACCGAGTTTCGCATGTCAATTCCGATCCATGGCATTACCGAACTCAGAAGAATTATCGATCTGCGACAAACCGAACAAGACAACGTGTTCATTTCGATCTCAGTCGACGGGCCGAACGCTTTCTTCGAGTACGGCGATTTTCTTTTATCTATTCGCCTGTCGGGTGAGCAATTTCCAGAATACGCAAAAGTCATCCCCAAAACATTCGATAAAATAATATCGGTGCCACGCGAAGACTTCGCCGCTGCGTTGAAACGAATCAGTCTGTTCTCTGGCGAAGGGAGCAGCCTCGTTCGCCTCGCTCTCGATAAAAATAATCTCACCATAGCCAGCGAAGGCATCATTGGCGAAGGCGTAGAAAAGATAAAAATCGAATACAACGGAAAGCCGATCGAGATTCGATTTAATGCAACATACTTACTCGATATTTTGAAAGCCATCCCCGAAAATCGCGTGATCCTCGGTTTGAATTCTTCTGACGATCCTGGCGGAATCACCCGTAAGGATTTTATCGGCGTAGTTATGCCCTTGGGCAAATAGAAAGGAGAAATAAGAATGGGAAACGGAACATTCAAAGAATTCATGGAGGCTGACTTCAATATAATGAACTTAGCCGAAATCACACAATGGCAAGGCGAAGCAGACGCCTATAAAGCAGCGCTTGATCACAAACTAAAAGAAGCTTCGATTGCCGCGCGTTCACTTCGCGTTACCGCACCCCGCGTACCCCCGTTGCCAGTAGAGCAATGGATCGAACACCCACATGACTCGCGATACGAATACCTGCCCGGCACCGATCGAGTTCGCCTTCGAAACATACCGCCATTGCCCAGCACGCCAAGCCCGTACGGCCCGGCCGATCCATCACCGGCCGATCCGGCATTTCCACGTCTGCGCAAATCCGCATCTTCGCGTAAGCTCGCGACGAATGGTAAATCATCCGTTGCTGTACCGAACAGTCTATATGATGTATATAATTTTATCGTGAAGACTGGCGTATGCTTCACCGACGAAATCGCGCACAGCACCGGCAAGACAAAGAGCACCGCTGACGTACAAGCAAACAAGCTCGAAAGACTCGGCCTGATCCGCAAAGTCGGTCCCGGTGTTTTCGAGCCAATTTATGAAAACGATAATCCGTTCGTTTTCGATTCCGAAGACTGCGTTGCAATGCGGCTGATCAAACTCGCACAAGAATATAAGCGACCGTTCGGCCGCGAAGCGCTCACGAAAAAGATGGGTAAAACACCCGAACACGTCGACAGTATTCTATCAGTTGTACGGCGAATGGGATTTATCAAGCAACTCGGTCGCGATAAATTTCTAGCAAACGAAAATCCACCGCAGTTCATCATTCGGAAAGCTCGCTTCGATGATCCGGATGCTGTCGTTCTCGACGTGCTGAAAAAGAACGATCGGCCGATGCACTACCTCGACGTGAGCCGCGAAGCAGGCATGGGATACGATACAACCCGGCATCGTTTGAAAGATGCCGTGAAGAATGGCCGCGCGCTTTCAATCGCTGGCAATACCAGCGGCGTGTTCGCGCACAAGGGATATCAGCGCCCCTTACCTTCGGTAGAGTGAAGCTCGCGTAGCTCTTCCCACGATTTACCCAGCACACGCGGAAGATCGGTCTGCGCATAGGCCGATCTTTCGTGCTCTGCATTCCGGTAAAGTCCTTCGTGCGACCAGTCACCGAATCGCAACCCGGCAGTAATGAAGTACATCAAGAGCCATAAAACGCCACTCGCCCAAACTGCCAACGCAGCCGCTACATCGCCAGTCATGATAAAAACGAGTAGCGCGATCAAATCAGCGACGAAGCAGCAATCCTCTTGCTGCCAGATATGTTTCCGTTCATGTCTTTCAAGTGGCGTATCGATAATCTCCGGGTCATCATCGCGCACAGCTTGCTTGTAGATAATACCCCGTCCGATGGTCATGCTGTACGGGCATTTTTTATCCATCCAGTCGCGCCACTCTGCCGTCGGAACCAATCCAGGTTCATACGCGAACTCGCGCGCGAAGCCAAAGAGCAAAGCCGCTCCCACGTACAGATGCCCCAGGATCACGCTTTGCAAACTGATAAAATACAAAAAAATCCGACCGGCAGTTTTCACTTCGTTGCCTCGATTAGCTGTACCGCCCCATACGTCAACGCCAGCGCAGCGACGAATCCGACCCCGAACCAGAGCACCCGCGACCGGTGCCATGCGTCCCGCGATTCCTCTGCCTCCCGCCGCCGCCTGACAGCCTCTTCTAGCGCCCCGACGGCTTGATCACGGGATTGTACTGCCAACTCGGTCGACCGCCGTAAATCGGTCACCTGAGCCGCCTGCAAGGTCAATTTCGAGTCCAGCAGCGACACCCGCGAGCGCAGCGTCGGTAGCTCGCGCAGATCGGCCAGAATTAATCGGTGAGTTTCCAGAGAAAACCATATTCCCTGTTCTCCCTCATATTCCAGCGCTTTCCCTTGCGGGGTATTTTGCGCATTTGCGGTAGAGACTGATAAAACGAGCAATAATATGATTAGTATTTTACTCGATATAACCGAGCCTCCGATACTCCGCCAGAATCTCTTCACTGGATAGCCCTTTCGCCCCCGTGCGCGCTTCAATGATCGCACGTTTGTTATCGTCCAACTTCTTATCGATCTCCGCAATCTCAGCTTCACGCCCCTCGATGCGTTCTCCGATCATCTCGCGTTGTGCATCGAGCGCTTTTATCTCTTTCGTCGCTTCGGAAACGACCAGCGCGTCTTTCAGACTGTTGACCTGATCCTGTTTCCATTTGCGATAAAGAATGAACGCAAGCGCTACGGAAATGAAACCGAGCACTGCAACGATATTGTCTTTTATCCAGCGTAGGTACTTCATGGCTTCGGTGGCACCGTGTTACCGCCAGGCAACTTCAGATCGATGCCCTTCGCTTTCGCGCGTGCTTTAATTATCATCCAACCGAAGTTTGCTGCGACACCGGCCGAGCCGAAATACGCCATGCTCGCCCGCGCATCCCAGCCCGCACCGATCGGATCAGACCAGAGCAAACCGATAAGCGCACCGAGCGCAATCGGTTGCAACATCAACGATTCGCGCCCCCACCAAAATATCGATTGAACGATGTACCCGCGCGCACCCTCGCGTCGTTTGTACGCCCGCTCGCGCGTGAAGACGCTCTTGCTGGCGAACTGCCCGACGATCATCAAAATCGCCGCGACTGCAAACCAGGGCCACTGATCGAGAAAAATACTTTTGATAAATGCTTCCATTACAAATACCCCGCTACAACATTCGGTGCATCTGAACTCGCTGCCGAAGATCCATATCCGAGTGCGCCGTACAATGGTACACCACCTAACGTTGCATGTACGATATTACCAAACAGAAAATGATTCCCTTGAACCGAAAAGCGAAGGCCATTTCCTACATGAATTGCCGTCACCACCGTACCTGAAAACTTATCGTGATAATTATTATGAAAGTGATTATTTTGCGTTGTGCAATTGAGTAAAGAAATAGCACCGCTGAATTTCGTAGCATCGTTACCGTAGTTGAAAACGTTACCGTTGAACTGCGAGTTTTCAATCGTTGTCGAAGCAGGATAACCGAAAATATTGTAACCACCGCATCCGTAAAAATGATTTCGGTTTACAAACAACGCATTGTTTATTGAAAAAATAGCTAACGCAGTATTGTTCAACGGATCAGCGGTACTGCGCCACAAAATAAATTGGTTGTCTTCGATGCGCATACTATTGCAAGCAGAAATACCCATCGCCGCCCCTACAAGGGCAGGATCGGCAACAACCACTTCCATCATGTCGATTGCACTAATAACGTTACGGCTCACACTTCCGAATTGGCAAATAGAAACAGCAATACAGGTAAGTGTTCCAGCACCCCATGCCGCGCCACTCCCCGGATACCACCATTGCCCGACATAGTTATCGTCAATATGAATATCTTGCCCGGCACCTACTGTATACCCGCCTGCCGATGCTGCTGCATTAATCAAATATACAAAGTCGCCCGTGCTGCCAGCAATAGGAGCAGTCCATTCGACCACACGATTTCTTCGCACATGAACGTTCCGAGAATCCATAATCAGTATCGCGCCCGCATCCGGCGAAGAAACAACAGCACTAGGTAAAACCGAACAACGGAATTCACAGTCTTCGATCACGATATTACGCGGAATATGAAAAGCAGGATCAGTGGGAACGAACCCAGGATGAGATTTAATCGCCCATCCGGTGCCTTCCAATCCATTTACTCCGCCTACTCCGCCGGTATACACTCTACCTAAATGCGTACAGCTATCGCGCAGCGTAAATTGGCAACTCTTTATCGCAATATCTCGCGAAGGCGCGATACCGGTTGTATGATCGAGAGATCCTAAACGAAGTCCGTCTTCGTCGCCGCTATATTGAACATGGCAACCTTCAAACGTAATATTTCTGGCTCCTCGGGCGTCTACCATTCCACCATAGTTAGGTAGATAAAGAGGACCGCGCGGAACGAAAACGCAATTTTCAAAACGCAACCGATTGGCAAAAAGCCATGCGTCATCGCCAAACGTAAAATTTTTATTTCGGAGAGCAACAAGGCATCCCAGGAATGCGGAGTTGCGGACAAGCCCACCACGCCAACTGACATCGTAATCTCGGTTGAACGTTATAGGCGTGTTTTTACCTCCGATAAAAACTATACCTGTAAGAACGCAGTTATCGAGATAGCAACGCTCACTGGCGCAACGAAGCGCAATAGCATTACCTGTAGTCAGTAGCCATGTATTCGACGCCTGAAACAAACACGACCTTTCCGTTGTAATAATATTCACGTCAGCGAAAGGAAGACAGCCCCACCATAAATGTTTTAGATAAAGACCGCCATTGCCAGTCATGTGCAGCGCAGTTGTTCCCGCTGCAACAGAAACTCCAATTAGCGTCTGCCCGTCACTATAACCATCAAGTTCAGCAATGTAGGGATCGAGATCGCTCCCATTCCCCAAACCTTCAATTTCGATATGCTTACTATGAATGATGATGTTTTTATTCCATGTAAGAACTGGAAAACTTGGGGTAGTAGATTTACTTTTCAAAACGATACGAATACGTGACGGCAAACTCGCACTGTAATCTTGAATGAACTCCATGCAGTCGACTAACCCGGTCGCTCCATTGAAATCGCCTACTTCAGTCAACCCGTCACCGATCGTAAACGTGACCGTGTCGATTGTGCGTAAGCTTTTCGTGTGCTCTTCGGGCTTGTTGTTAAAAAAACCGTAAGGTTGATGCGGCCGACTATACCAATCATATCGCCCATCGATATCGCGCGGCCCTTTAATATCCTGAACTTGCCGAGCCAAAGCACGCACCATTTGCCAGATACCCGATCGGATAATATCTGGATCTGATCGATCGCCTCCTCGATCGAAATCGCCTACACCGTAATCAGCCGCACTCTCTTGATCGGGGTGCGACCATTGCAGAGGAGGCAGAACTTCAGCACGCGGTTTGCCTTCAAGAGCCAGATCTCTTTTATCGACAATATGAAGATAGTCGACTGAAACTCCATTCCAATCAACTTCGGCGAGCAACACCCAATCAAGACCGGCGTGACCCGTAACAGCCGCTTCCCATTGCGGAAGTAATCGCGTGTTCGTTGCCTTAATAAACTCCGCATTCGTTGCCGGATTCCAAAACGCACGATTATCGTAAACACCTTCGACAAACGTGAAGCGAACTTTCACTTCGTACGTTCCGACCGGTTGTCCGGTCAAATCAACCAGCATTTGCGCGCTACCATCTAAACTGTTTTGCGCGTCTCTTCCCCCTGCTACCTGCCCGAAATCGTACGGAACACTTCCGTAGTTTTCTGCTCCCATGAACGAGCCGATATTGCCGCCCCCCTGATTCATTTTGATCAGAATTTTCGGACTGACACTCGGATTTTCCGGCTCAACTTTGAAACCCCAGATGACGCGAGTTGTAAGATCGCGACCGATGATAACTTGCCGCATTATTCGGCGAAGATCTTGATTGCGAAATTCGCGCATCGCTTGCATGTCGATAAGATCGACACGCTGCCCGCTAGAAAAATTTACGTGTCTGGTCATGGCGTTATCATGTTCCTGAATTCAACCTTCACACCCGCAGCCCGAAGCTGATCTATCAGGCATCGTACACCTAAAAACGGATCGAATAAATAAGGGTAGTAATCGCCATCGTCGCGTTCCGTAAATGGGTCTGGTAGATAATGCGCCGAAAACGCATTGTAGTCGACCAGTACCGGCATTCCCGGTGGCCCAGGGGGTATACCTAGCGTGATCGTTTTTCCAACAAACGATCCTCCCGTAAAATAATTCGCGAACCCTTCACGTATGCCCCTGCGCGTAAGCGGTGTGTCATTATAAACACCGAACACGCCCACCGTACCAGGACCGGGAACAATCGGGGAATCGATTATATCGTAATCGACTTCAACCGTATTTATGCCAGTCGTAAGTTGCGGCTCACCACTATTCAGATAAAACCTTCCGCGAAGATTATCATTCAAAGGTAAATTCACGTAAATATAGATTGTGTAAGGCGAGCTAACTAAACGTTCGACGATTTCGAAATTGCCCGCACCGAAAACAATCGTCATCGCTTCATGCATGATCGGAATGATCTGCTTCGGTGCGTACGCAATCTCTTCGATAATGTCGCGCCAGATCGAATCGGTCCATCCGGGGCATTTCTTCAAACCGAGATTGCGACCGATAACATCGAGATCCGGCCCGATCGCATATCGAACGAGAAAGCCACGCCGCACAATATCGAGTGCGGACATATTGCGCGACCAGTCTGTTACTAGCTCGCCTTGCGGGTAACGATCTTTTATTTTTGAATTATCTACTCCGCGCGTCAGCCCTGTGAACTTCGTGTCGGTGCGCCCGCTCGCGTAAATGATTTCACCATCGATAATTATCCGCGCGTCTCCCGCTCCGTCGGTATCTTCTCCGAAACCAATTGTCGATACAACGTTGATCTCGACATCGCTCGCATCCAACCCGGCTGTCAGATTCGTAACATGCTGCCCGGCAATCTGTTCATCCTGCCCATGAATGGCATCGACAACAGCCTTCATTACTCCCGATAAAAAACCGCGTGGCATTATCGGAATAACCTTTCACCGAGCCGCCATGGCTCTGCCCATCGACGCTTGACCCGCTGCACCTTTCCCTCTTCGGCGAAAACTTTGTACGTGATCGCGTTCTCGAAAATCGGAGACGTGCCGTATGGGCTTGTTACTTTTATGCCGTAAGCACCGACCGGCAACGCAGGCAAACCGATCAGCATTTTTTTGAAGCGGATATCGAGCCTCGCTTCAAAATATTTTCCCTCGCCTACCTTCGTCAATCCATCATACAACTCGATAACAACTGGATCAACGAATCCGCTTCCGAATATACCGACTACTGTACCGCCTTTTACGTCAGCAATGCCGGGGCTTACAGCATCTATTCGTGGTTCGCCAGCCCCAATTCCGCCCCACGGTGTTCCCGCCCCCCACGGACTAACCCCCCATGCGCCAGTACCTATAGTCATGCAGAAACACCCGACCTCACATTATTAGACGGCAGGCGGAAGCGAAACGAATGGATCAGATCTTCTAAAAGCCACTTCGAGTGCGAAATAAAAATTATCACCAAAAGATATCATCCCTCTACCGTACTCTTTTGCGTAAGACTCCGCCACTAAAGGCACTGTCCGAAAATCATCCGGGCCACTCGCTCCAAGCCGTCCAACTTCTAGCCTTCCGTGCGCATGGAGATAAAACAAATCACTTCCATGCTGCAAAACCGTAGCTCTTGAAGGAGTATAAGTTGCGTGTGGACGCGTTTCATCGTCAAAGCCATCATCACCGTAAACGAGCCGACTGGTAATATCTTCGAAAATCGAACCGGTGCCCGATTGATAAAGAAGCGACCGCATCATTTCGATACCATTTTCGGCTTCATAATCACCGGCAGTAATAAAACGATCCCCAGTGTATATAATGGTCAAAAGCTGAAAATAATCCACCGTATACCCTGGTACAACAGGTTGTGCTGGAAGTGTTACCGCCGACTCTTCGAAATTTTCATCCGGTGCTGTCGATAAAAGAATAAGCGGAAGATAGTTAGCTCCGTCATAACCAGAGCCAACTGCTAGAATGTTACCGCCACCCGCCGCCATATCATAAATAACGCCGTTAGTGCTTGTATCCAGTGTAACGGTGCAAGTGCTCCAACTTGCACCATTGAGCGAACGATGAATGATTGGCGTAGATGAAGCAACTGTAGAAGACGTACCCCCACCCGCTAAGAAATATCCTTCCGCGAATATGACGCACCAATAATCACCTGTAAATTCACCGGGCGGACTTTCATCCGACCAATTCCAATTACCATACGCATCGGGACCGTCAGAAGAAATGATAAAACCATTCTCGCCAACAGCAACGTACTTACTATTTCCGTAAGCGAGATCAGTTACCTTGCCCCAGATAGAACCATATCCCGTATCGAAAAATGAAATGCCGTCTTGTGAAGCAAAGATGCCACTTCCAGTTATCCAAAATAACCACCCGTTTGCTTCTTTCATACAGGTATTCGTTCCCATCGACACGTATCCTTGAAGTGGCAATACGCTGTTAGCAATTCGATCCTCTTTACTAGGAGTTGAAATCCTTTGACTGGTCATTATACCGACCTCCATGCAGCCGCAGTACTATCGTAATAGATATCTTGCGTATCCCCGCCCTGTAAAACAATATCGCCCGATCCGCCCATCAACAAAAATCGATTTGCTGCTGCCGACCCCGCGTGTTGATTTTTCAACGTGATCGGTTGCGTCCCGATATTTATCAGAACCTTTTTCTTCGCATTCGGCGCAACCCCCAGCGACACAATCCCGGTCAATTCGATC
>JGI2171J19970_10000984_pt1 | contig 15770 bp, 15 predicted proteins | sample DeeMarSWOR324_28_FD_19970 | JGI IMG/M metagenome (IMG submission 19970) | reverse complement strand
ATCAAAACCCTGCGCTACGGTCGCCTACCACGAAGGTTTTTCCTGAAAAATTCATCCGAATCAACTCAAACTTTCATCAATCCATTTTAAATATTCAGGTGCCCCACGCTTGATGGGAATCACCAAGATTTCGGGCACCTCATAGCTGTGCAATTCTTTGATGCGCGGAATTAAGCGATCGAGTTTTTTGTTGGAGGTTTTTATTNATAGTAGAACCTCTCCAGCTCGCTCAAGCTTCCCGCGCCATCTATAAGTTGAACTTACACCGGGCAGAGCGCTCACGCAGGCCGCGAGCTTTTCCGACACCAACTTCTCGCTAAGCCGCTTCGCTTCCGAGCGATTTTTCACCGTTGTTAACACCAGCGAAAACATGTACTCCAACAATTGAGCTGAGCACAGAGGTTTAAACTTTGTCGTTTCTATAGACTACAGTGACTCAAATGATAGAATGGGTGCTACTTGCCATAGCTCTGCTTCTATTCTGGGGCTTCATAATCCTAGCGAAGCGCCGATATCATCTCGAAAAGCGGGGCTTCGCAATTTCTCCGGGAATATTGATGTGGCGCACTAAACATGGCTTAGAATTCATTGACCGGGTTGGCCGCTCTCACAAGCGAGGATGGCACATTTTTGGAAATGCTGCCACAGTTGTAGGATTCGGACTTATGGTGTTCATGTTTGTGATCATCATGCTAAATGCGGTTATTATCCTCACTCAACCAAAAATAGTTTCTGCCGCCGCTGGCGTGAGACTTGTGATACCGGGAGTGACCATCCCACTTTGGGAAGGTTTGATAGCAATGTTCAGCTTGCTCCTCGTACACGAGTTTTCACATGGATTCCTGCTTCGAGCGCAGGGGATACCAACGAAATCAGTGGGAGCCATGGTGTTCATAATCATTCCAGGGGCATTTGTTGAGCCCGACGAAAAACGTCTGAAGAAAGCGCCCATCCTGCAACGTCTTCGAGTGTATGGCGCGGGGTCGTTCGCAAATATCCTTTTTGCACTACTTTGTTTGGCTATCATCCTAATTGTAGTCGTTCCACGTCCTGGTGTTTACGTTCTGGGAACAGGTGAAAACTCTCCAGCGGAAAACGCGGGTATACAACCGAGTATGCGCCTGTTCTCGATTAACGGTATTGAGATGGATACTTGGCAGGATTTCTACGACTTTACAGAGGATATACGCCCCGGGGAAAACCTCAGTATTGTGGCAGATGAGAAACTCTTTATTCTTACCACAATTGCGCGCGAGGATAACGAAAATCGTGGTTTTATAGGTATAGCCTCAATTTCTGCTCTGCCAAGATCGAATTTTACCAATCCCCTCTATATCTTCGCTGCGATATCATACGGAATCATGGGGCAATCGTTGTTCCATCCATACTCCGACGCTGCATTAATCCCCTGGCCATTGGTTTCGGTGCTAACGTGGATGTTTCTGCTCAACTTCGCTATCGGGATGTTCAACCTCCTGCCACTCGTGCCGCTTGATGGAGGTTACATCTTGCAGGGTGTAGTTGAGCGAGCGAGTTCCGAACAAACGGCCAAACGTTTGAGCTATATATTCTCGTTCATCGTGTTGGCGTTGATTATCGTGAACTTCGTGCCCATGTTCGCGTGATAAAATGGCCGACATCAAGGTTACAGTAAAGCAGGCGGGGAAGAAAAACAAACGCGAAATTCGACTCGACCCCCACACCACCATTGCTGACCTGCTGCGGAAGCTAGGCTACAGCCGAGAGACCGTCGTCGTGAGACGCAACGAGAAGATAGTGGCCGAGGAGGAGCGCATTTCCGATGGTGACCTCATCGAGATTTTGACCATCGTCACAGGTGGTTAATTGCTCAAGTGTACTTTTTGTGGGCGGCGCGCGGCTTACCACCGCCGCTACGCGGGAGTGCTTCTCTGCGACCGGTGCTTGATCAAAAGCGTCGAAAAGCGCTTCCGGCGTGCGATCGCTGAGCACCAGATGATTTCTCCGAGAGGGCGGGTTGCGGTAGCGGTTTCCGGGGGAAAGGATAGCATCGCTCTCATGCACTTGCTTGCCGAGTATTGCAAACAGAAAAATTGTGAGCTTGTTGCGATAACGATTGACGAAGGCATAAAGGGATACCGCAATCGAAGCTTGCAAATTGCTCGGGAAAATGCAGAATCTTTGGGTGTCGAGCATGTGGTTGTGAGCTTCAAACTGGCTTTCGGTGCAACGCTCGACCAGATGGTAAAATTGGCGGAACTTAAAAAAACCGGATTGAACCCCTGCACCTACTGCGGGGTGATGCGGCGTTCGCTTCTCAACCAAGCCGCTCGCGAACTTGAGGCTGACAAACTCGCCACCGCACACAATCTCGACGACGAGGTCCAAGCGATCATGCTCAACTACGTGCGAGCGGACCTCTCCAGGCTTCACCGCTTGGGGCCAACTTATCCACCGCAAAAAGGATTCGTCCCGCGCATCAAACCGTTGCGCGAAATTCCGGAGAAGGAGGTGGCCCTTTACGCCTTGCTCAGCGGACTAAAGGTACATCTAGGGGTTTGCCCGTATGCAAGCGGCATCCACACAGAGATTCGCGACTTTCTGAATGAATTCGAGACGAATCACCCAAACTCAAAGTTCATGATTTTGAGGATGTTTGAAAGGCTAAAGCCACATATTGCCCACGCGACGCCAAAGTTCGAAATGCGGAGATGCAAGCTCTGTGGTGAGCAGACCTCAGTAGATATTTGCAAGAGCTGCGAACTACTGAAGGGACTGGGGTTGAAACGGCTGCAAAAAACCCTTATTTCTCCAAAATGCAGTTAATATGGCGGCGAGCTAGGCGGGCAGCCACCCCTTGCCTGTACCACAAATGGGGTTTATGGTGGGCCGAAGCTCGGGGACGGCGTTGGAACCGTGCGTCGACCTGGTTTCCGGCGTAGAAGTCCTGTCCTGCTGGGCTGGCGGCGGTAGGGCCTCGGTCGTAGGGCCGGGGAGAACTGCCCTCACCTGTCGAACTCCGTGAGGACCGGAAGGTAACAGCGGTAGGCAGGACGATCAGCGCTGGCAGATAACGGGATGGAGCTAGGGGCCAGTAATCGTCGCGCGGGGAAGGCGTCAACTTCGAGCGCGCTCGTCGCCATGCCGGGGTGTCCCAACCTGGTACGGAGCAGGGTTGCTAACCCTGTGACGCGTAAGCGTCTTGTGGGTTCAAATCCCGCCCCCGGCGCCAATCTTAAGTTTTCTCGGGGCCAAACTTGAGTGGTGAGCAGGTGCCGGAAATACCAACCTTGACCGGGCGGGTAGTCTTCAAGTACTTCTACGATGTCGGGGGTGATATCGAACTCGAAAGTATACCCCAACAAAAGCTCGCGGTGATCGAACGTCATGTCCCCAAGAGAGCAAGAATTTTAGCACCGAAATACGAGGAGGTGGGTTTCCAGCCGATCAAGGTTGACCTCGAGGCAAGAAAAATCGACCGGCACAAAGCCACCATCGAGGGACACATCTTCCCCATCGGCGTCATAGGAATTAACATAACCATCGAATTTCGCAAGGCTAGTTTCGAGAGTATCACAAAACTCATCACCCTGAATGAAAGACGGGTGAAAGTTGATGGAGCTGAAATCGACTTCGATGAGTTGCCACTCGGGCTCTTCAAAGATCTAGTGAACACAATAAAACCGGCGATAGTTTATCCCTACCCCGCGTTCGAGCTCCCGGAAATTTACACGCTCGTCTTAATCGCTGAGTCCGAGCCTAGGTTGAACGCAGAGGATTTCCTGACTAAGTTTCGGAAGCAGACCGCGGGACTACTGCGTGGGGAACGTGATTGGCGCTCGCTCAGCGACAAGGAGGTTAAAGACGCGCTGCAACCTTACTTGAGTTATTCCGATGCGGATATCGTAATCGTCGACTGGTACTCAGCCCTCATCAGCGGCGCGGTCGAGTACACCGACGAGCTCGTACGCATGATCGACTTCGCGCGAATTCAACTGTTAGAGCTCAAAACATACGACCGCCTGCTCGACCACCGAGTGGAACGGGCTTATAGTTCCCTCCGTACTGCCCTCGCTGGCCCTCGCATGGGAATAACTTGGAGGAGCCGCCCCTATGGTGAACTCACGCGAACAGCAAGCGAATTGGCCGAATTGCGCGTCGAGGTCACGGATTTCCTAGGGGACCTGCGCAACATCCTCAAGCTCACTGGCGAGTGGTATTTGGGCAAACTTTACCGCGTCGCGAGCGAGCGATTCCGCATCGCCGACTGGCTGGCGCTCGTCGACAAAAAGCTCAATCAGTTGCAGGAACTCTATGCTATGGCGATGGAGCGCGTGGACGTGCACCGTGCGACCACCCTAGAGTTCCTGATGATGCTGCTAATCGTCGCCATAGTCGTGCTCGAGATAATTATGATCGTCCAAGGGCTCTAGGCGAGTACACTTTTATCTGTGGAACAAAAAATCAACTGGGCCCGTGGTCTAGTGGTTAAGAGGCGAAAGCCTAACAAACGCTACCCTTACAAGGTAGAGATCGAGGGTTCGATTCCCTCCGGGCCCACCACTAACGCTTTTTCAGAAGCTTTTGAATATACTCGTGAAGTGCTTTGAAGCGATCAAGCGCAGGGTGCGTTTGCCCGAGTTCTGATTTAAACCAATCGAGAGCCCGCTCGTACGATGTCATACGGTGCCCCATCACCAACTTATCCGCGTAGGCGATGACCTTCTCCTCGAGCGTTCGGGGTATGAAATCTCGCGCTGGTAGCCCAAGCTCCCTTGCCTCTCCAGCGGGGATACCGGCACCCAGATGGCACTCGGCGAACCGCGCAAATTTGCTTAACCCAAGACCCCGCAGGATCTTGGCCCCCTCGACCCCATGCCTGATATCGTGCGTTCGAGCCCGCCCGATGTCGTGCAGCAACGCGCCTAAACTTACCAACTTCAAGTCAATCTTATGCCTATTCGCACGAATTCGCCGAGCGAGTCTTAGAGAAATCCGCTCGACGGAAAGCGAGTGCCGGATAACTTCTCTTGAACAGCCGGCCTCGCGTAGCGCGCGAAGCGCTTCATCGCGCCCGAACAACTAACTCACCAGTGATTTAGGAAGAGTAATACCACTTATTTTTTGTGTTATACCACTCTAACCTGAACAGCAGCGTGTTATACCCCATCCACTATTCTAGGCTGAGAAATCTGAAGCGTTTGCATTTTAGAAAGAGTTAAGAGTTCGTAATAAAAAATAGTGGCACAGGCGGATGATATTGGTCTACTGTTCCAAATGTGGTGCCAAAAATAAGGACGACGCTAAAAAATGTGCCAAGTGCGGGGAACCCCTGTATCCGCCCTCTTTGGAGAAAGAAATCGAACGCAGAGCAGAAACATGCTTTGGCCCGCGAAGACGGCGAGAACCGCACATGGAGGAGTGTTTTGGACTGCCCAGAGGTGGAGCGATTTTTGGCATGGTCGTCGGGTTGATAATCATTTTGTTCGGAGTCAGTTGGATACTCTCACGTTACTTCAATGTATCGATTGAAATCTGGCCGATAGTAGTGATCATTATCGGAGTATTGATTATTGCTGGCGTCCTTTACGGGTTACGCCGTGAGCAGCAGGCCTAAAATCTGTTCGGTGTTAATTTGAGTGAAAGGCGGCCGGAAAAAATAGATTTCCTCGGCATTGCATCATTCGGGTTCTTTTTAGCACTTATCGGCGTGATTTTCGCGGTCACACCAGAACTCCCGAGTAAGATTTATGATTTCTTTAAAGATTTTCAGCTTCAACTAGTGTATCCCGGAGTGTATTTTTACGCTCCGGCATCAAATCACCCAATACTTTACAATGTCGCATTCCAGTTCTGTCTCATCTTTGCTATTTTCCAAGTCGTCATTTTAGTTGCGAGGTTTATTCTTAAGGAATCAATCAGCAGGAAGGCAGGGACATTTTCTGGTTTGTTCTTTTGGTTTGGTTCTGCTGCTGCATTGAGCTTGTTGAAATCCGAAAGCGTTGATTGGTTTATCTTTCTAGGCTGGCTAATCGTCCTAGTTGGGATAGTCATTACTGTGAGAAGTTCGATATCACTCGCATTTTGGCCAAGAATTAAAAGTTCAAAACGGAGGTAAAATATTGGTTTATTGTTCCAAATGTGGTGCCAAAAATAAGGGTGACGCTAAAATATGCGTCAAGTGCGGAGAAAGCTTATATCCACTACGAGAACGACGAGAACCACACATAGAAGAATGTTTTGGGATTCCGCGAGGAGGTGCAATTTTTGGCATCCTCATCGGCGCGATAATCATCATCATTGGAATATTGTATTTTTTAAGTAAAATCTTTGGGTGGATTATTGAATTCACGGACATCTTTGGGGTGTTGATTTTATTCGCGGTTGGAATAATGTTCTTTGCGGGCGGCTTTTATCGGTTAAGGCGTAAGCGTTAAAACCCCTGTCTTTTAAAATCCACGAAATTCACACTCTTTTACTTTGCATAGATTACAAATCCTTTCATGGTCCCATCGAGAGAACACTATCCTAGTAAAAAGCCAAAAAACAATCAAAACAACCAAAAATAAATCTACAAAAATACTTTGCGTTATCGCATCAATTCCAACTAGAATCAAAAATGCCCCAAAAGCAAAAAAGGCGTTTAAAAACCAACGGACCGAACTCCACGGAATGTTAAACAGCGGAAACTGAAGCAACCCAAGAACCACCCCAGCTGCACCTATCCAGAGCATTAAAAGGCTGTTTTGCCCAACGTGCAGATTGCCGAAGAAATATAGAAGAGTTCCAACAGAAGCTGCCAAACCTCCCAAGAGCAGCCCAGCGCAACCAGCACAAAAAGTCTTGCCACCCATCTGAATTACGTGAGCAGAAAAATTTTTGCACTCGGGATGGTGTCCGCGCAGGGTCAACTTTTTTTCTTTGGAGTTACTGGCCGTGTAAAAGATGTGAGGGGCCTGCTGTTTCTCTCTCTTAAAACCAATCATTCTAGAACATGACATTGGAAAAATTACTGCGAGAATTCCCATAATGCAGACTAATCCAAAAATAGATCCTATCAGTGGTTTTCGCAAAGGGAAATTTTCCAACACGGATGGCGGATAAAGTGCCAATGTTACTATAACACTCAGTCCAAATAATGACACGCCTAGGAAAAATGTGAGGAAGTTGCGAGACATGGGGGTAGCTCACCTGAACAAGTTTTTTAGCTCCTTCAAAAGGCCCTGACTGGCGAGGTACCTGTAGGTCTTTCTTTTTAATTTGTTTTTGGAGAAAAGGCCTTTGAATCGTCTGCCAAGAGAACCATAATAGTTACGGTAACATTTGTAAAGCTCTTCCTGCACTTCCTCCCTGGTCAAAGTTTCCGTGGGCATAATGGCATGCACCATGTCATAATTTGCCCAATTATTGTCTTCTATCCAACCGTTTCGTTTTGCCGTTTCATAAAGCTCGGTTCCCGGAAATGGTGTCAGGATCATGAAAATTGCTAGATCGGGATCAACATCATTTACAAACTCTCTAAGATTTGCAATTGATTCAGCCGTGTCTTTACGTTCTCCGATAATTAAAGTTGCTTGGGCAAATATGCCGTTCTCTTTCAACAATTTCATTGCAGTTTTGGTGTCTTCCGGGCGTATTCTCTTTCTGAATGCATTGAGAGTGGTTGAGCTGTGGCTTTCAACCCCTACAAGCACCCACCGGTTTCCAGCCTTCCGCATTTTGTTCAAGATATCCTGATGTTTGATAATGTCGTCGGATCTAACTTGCATAAACCACATAACGTCATCTGCAATTCCTCTCTTGACGATCTCATCGCATAAGCTACTCGTGTTTTTACCCAATCCAAAATTGTCATCAGTTAGCCAGAGAAACCGGATTCCATAATTTTGGTAGCAAAACTCCATTTCGTCTGCGATGCGCTTTGGTGACTTGCCCCTCCATATCCCCGCCCAATGTTTCCACTGAGAGCAAAATGTGCAGCGGTGCGAACATCCTCTCGACCCCTCAATTAAAGCATATCCGGCTTTTGAACCTGCCATCATTTTAAAATGGTATTTATTCACGACATCCTCAACGAAGTGATAGCCTGGAAATGGCAAATCATCCAGATTTTTGATTAAAGGTCGTGGAGGATTGTGCAGGATTTGTCCCTTGTGTCTGAAAGAAATGCCGTTTACCCGAGAAAAAGAGGATTTCTCACCTAAAGCTTGGACTAATTCTACAAATGTTTGCTCGCCCTCCCCACGAATAATCACATCAATTTCCGGATATGTCTCCAAGCTTTCTTGAGCGGTAGCAGTAAAGTGTTGACCCCCGGCGATTGTTAAGATGTTTGGATTAACCTTTTTTACCAGTTCTAAGGTTCTAACGACAGTGTAAGCGTTGCAAGTTGCAAGCGCGTTAGGAGCCACAACATCTGGTTGGAAAGATTCAATGTATTTTTCGAGTTCCTTCCAATCCAACTGTTTTGCTTGACAGTCCAGCACCTCGATTTCAATATTTTTGTTTTTGCTCTCGAGATAAGCTGCAAGCTGTAGGATCCCTAACGGAGGCGGGAGATATTCACCCATAATAAACCAAAAATCTTTGGGGGGTTCCACGAACAGAACTCTCATAAACGCCAGCTCATCTATTGCCTTTATTTTTTCGTTATACTCTCTCTATCGGGACACTTAAAGAACAACCGCCTAAGAAGAGAGATTTTCCAGAAATCGATGCTTCAAAATTGCCGAAAAAGGCAACTAACTCTCCATTAGATGATGTCGGAGCAATTCGATCTGGCGCTCGAGCGCTGTGATCACACTCGAGTTGTCATAGGGCTCCAACTTATCCCCACAGCGCGGGCACTTGAAATCATTCTCCGCCGCGAGTTCAAAGGGTAACTTGGGGTCCCCGTTCCCGCAACTGAAGAAATTCGTGCTCCGCTCCGTATCGAGTCGATCCTCGAGCTTTTGTATGAGTTGGCGCTTGTTGTTGTCGAAATATTCCCGCGCTCGCTCTGGCTCGATCCGCCAGTAATAAACGTACCACCCGCTGTGCTCGTCCCGGACCCTGTGGTAGCTCACCACGCGGTTCTCGTATAGGTTGTAGAGGATCTTCCGCACAAGATTTACTCGGATGCCCATCCGATTCGCTATCTCCTCGTCTGTGATTTCGTTCCCCATGAGTTCCTTCGCTATCTCATACCCACGCTCGCCAGCTATCCGGATGAGAATATCCATTAAAACAGGATCATCCAACGGCTTTGGATGGGGGTTCTTTTTCACTTCAGCACGCTTTTTAACAACTTTCTTACCTCGGCTACGGCTAATTTTTTTGTTCATTTTATCCACCTAATGGGCTAGTATTCGTATTATTTTGTAAAAACTAATAAATATAATTAACGTACTTAGCGTCCGAAAAATGCGAAAACCGTGGCTGTTTATTCGGTTTTTTCGGTTTTATTGCCTTTTAACTAGATATTAATCTAAATTTTCCACTAAAAAGCTTTTTTTCAAAGTTCAGAGCCCCCAAAAAGCCTATTGGGGAAAAAGGCTGGTACAGCGACCCCAAATGATGCTGATGCGCTGCTGTAACATTAAAAGCATCAAACCCCTAATTTTCAGCACTTTTTGATTATTCTCACGAGCAGGAAACAGTTTTTGCCGATATTTCAAGCAGGTTCTCTACTCCCGGAAACGTTCGTCCTTATTATCTCGATGAGTGAGCTCAGGTTGGTGTGCTTGAGCGCCGAGATGGGGATGGCAAACATCGTTACGTCGTTTAGGGTCTTGAGCTTGCGTTCGAGTTCCTCGCGCGGAATGAGGTCGGCCTTGTTGAGAGCCGCGACCACTTTCACAGGGTACTTCGCCAGCACCTCGCGGGACGCCCGAAACTTTCGGAGGATCTCGGGCAAAGGTTCGGCGACATCGAACACGAGCACCACGAGGTCGGCGAGGTAAATCTCCTCAAGCGTTGCCTTGAAGGCCTCAACCAGCCACGGGGGCAAACCGTCGATGAAACCTACGGTGTCAGTTAGCAAAATCATTCGGCTCGCGCGCATCGCCCGTGTGCGGGGCATAAGGGTGGTAAAAAGCATATCGTCCACCTCGGCTTTCGCAGCGGTGAGCGCGTTGAGCAGCGTTGACTTGCCTGCATTGGTATAGCCCGCTAGCGCCACAAGCTTGAACCCCCTCCTGTGCCTGCGCTTCCGTCGCTGCTCCCGCACGCTGGCGATCGATTTGAGTTTCCGCCTCAGATTCACGAGCTTCCGCTTGACCATGTCGTAGCGGACATCCACCTCGTACTCACCCCCGCCCATCAAACCTGGCTGTTCGACCGACATGAGTGCTCGCACCTGTTCTCGAATTCTCGGCATCTCATAGCTCAGCCTCGCGTACTCGACCTGAAGTTTCGCCTCTGGTGACCCAGCGCGCATCGCGAATATTTCTAGGATAAGCTGGAAGCGATCGATTACTTCGACTCCTACGAGCCGCGAGAGTTTGTAAGCCTGCGAGGGGGTTAGCTGGTTGTTAAAGACGACGCGGTTGGCCCCCTTCGAGCGGGTTAAATCCGCGAGTTCCTGAGCCTTACCTTTGCCTATGAGGTAAGCGGGGTCTGGCTTCCGTACCTGCTCGAGTACGCCGACGACCTCGTGGTTGAGCGTTCGCGCTAAAGCAGCAAGCTCCTCCAAGCTGGACCTTTCACCAGGTGAGCGGCGTTCGGCGAGCACGACGCGCATATGACACCATTTAAATTATCGTGCGCAAATCAAAAAAGGTAGGGGATCAGTTGAAAAAACACCTGCTTTTACTCTTACTTTTTATTTTAGCAGCCACCGCACCCCAGGCGAAGGCGCAGCCGTCAAGCACTTACTATGAGTCGGTGGAGTTGAGCTACACTATTAACGCAGACAGAACTCTCAACGCACACGAAAAATACGTTATTTACAATTCTTCCACTCAGACCTACATCTACACTATCTCACACCAGATACCAACCGAGGAGACTGACGACATCAATGTCTGGAGTGACGCTGAAATTTTAGATAATTATTTTGAAAAAATCGCTGAAAAAACCACTATCACAATTCGCTTCAAGCTCGGCGGCAGAAAGAGGCTGACGTATCACATCTCCTATATCGCCGACAATTTGGTTTCAGGGGCGGGCCCTATCTATGAGGGTAAATTTGGAGGTATAATCCTAAGTCCACAGAATTTTTCCCGTAAAAAACACATCGTAGAAATTCAGGGGCTGGCTGGATCGAAACTTTTTTTGACGAACCCTGATGCCCAGATATTGGGGAGCGATCCCCCAACCGTTCGATATGAGACCAGCATTGACGCCCCAGGAAGTTTCGACGGACTCGAGGTGCAATTTTGTACGCAACCGACCTATTACAAGCTCACGTTGACCGAGCGCCTGACGAACCAGAGCACGGACAAAATCGATGACATGCGGCTCGATATAACACTCTTTACCGAGGAAGCAAGCTGGCAGTTCGCCGCTCTCGTGTCGTCAAGCCATCAGATGAAGACAATGTACGTCGACAATGAGAACAACTGGCACGGCGTCTTTGAAGTTGGTGAAATATCGCCAGGTGCCACGAAGGAGCTCCAGCTCGAGCTGATCTACGAAATCGACGTTTACGACCCCCGGATAAGTGAGAACGATGTTGGGGAGCTGTCGGAGGCCTCCTGGCTTGCCGCGTATTTGGAGCCAGACAATAAGTGGGAGTCCGATCACCCGTTGATTGTGCAAGCGGCGACTTCAGCGGTGAACGGGGAAACAAACGCGTATCTTGCCGGACAAAAAATTGTTGAGTTCGTCGTCGATCGGCTCAACTACCAAACCCAGACGACGCGGCACGGTGCGCTCTGGGCATATCTGAACCGCAGTGGGGACTGCAGCGAGTACACCGATTTGAGCATCGCCTTGGCCCGCGCCGCTGGATTGCCCGCCCGCGCGATGTACGGGTGGGGNTACTCAGAGAATAATCTCGGAGGACACGCTTGGGTGGAATTTTACCTGCCAAACAAAGGGTGGCAGCCAGCAGACCCTACTTGGGCTGAAGCTTTCGGTGATCACTTTGCAAAGTTGAACCCAATTCACCTGACACGAGGCATAAGGGGGCTGAACTCGAGTGAGTCGGGTTTGACCTTCGCCTACCGCGGTGCCTCGCCCGAATTCAAAGAAACTGTGAATTCGCTTATACTCACAGCCTCCGGCGCTGCACAAGAGTACATCAGCGCTGCCGAGTATGCAATTGGAGTCGCCGAGAAGCTTTTGGATAGCAGCCCCAGCGAAAACCTCAGCCAGAGCCTCCAGCTCGCTCAACAAAACCTCGAGCAGGCTCAGACGGCAAGCAACGAAAACCAGAAAATTCTCTACGCGAAGCGGTCCATCGAGAACGCGAACGAGGTCATCCACGCCCTCGGCAAGCTCCCAGAAGAGGAAGCGGGATTTTTCATCGGTGGGGACATGTTGTTGATTTTTCTGATTGTGGCATTTGCGGTCCTAGCAATTGGGCTGATCATCTATGTAATTCGCTAGGGTTGCTCGACAAAAATCTCTTTTGATCAACACCTTCGTTTAGTTTCGAAGACTTGTGACTGACGTTAGAGCGAACCATTGTTTCCACTGAAAGTTTTTAATCTATACTTTAACAGAGTATCACAAGGAGAGATAAAATTGGCAGACGCAACCAAACCTAAGGAACCGAGAGCTAACACTTTTGACAAAACCTACGTCGCCGACTACATTCACAGCTTGGAGCGTCGAGTCCGCGACCTGGAGCATGAAAAACGTTTGTTCGAGAGCCAGTACCTAAAGATTGAGCGCGAGCTCCGGAGCCTCCGTGCCGAGTTCGACCGCATGCATGCGCCACCACTTATTTCCGCAACCTTGCTGGATATGCTCGAAGATGGGCGCGCAGTAGTGCGAAGTAGCGCTGGCCCACATTTCGTCGTCACTGCGTCACAATTCATCAAGCCTGAAGAGCTCAAGCCTGGAGTGCGAGTCGCGCTAAACCAGCGTAACTTCAATATAATGGAGGTGCTACCCTCGAAGAAGGACCCGCTCGTGCTGGGGATGGAAATCGAGGAAGCGCCTGATGTCAGCTATGGCGATGTGGGTGGGCTGGAGGACCAAATTCAAGAGATTCGAGAAAGCGTTGAACTCCCAATGCTCAAACCGAAGCTCTTCAAGAAGGTAGGGATCGAGCCGCCCAAAGGGGTGCTCCTCTACGGGGGCCCGGGAACTGGGAAAACCCTGCTTGCCCGAGCAGTCGCACACGAAACCCGCGCAACATTCATCCGCGTGATAGGCTCAGAACTCGTGCAGAAATACATAGGTGAGGGGGCTCGGATGGTGCGTGAGATGTTTGAACTTGCCCAGGAGAAGGTGCCCTCAATTATCTTCATCGATGAGCTGGACGCGATAGCGGCCCGCCGCCTCGACACCTCGACGAGCGGAGACCGTGAGGTCCATCGCACGCTCATGCAGTTGCTGGCAGAGGTGGATGGGTTCGAACCCCGAGGGGATGTCAAGATCCTAGCAGCGACCAACCGTCCGGACATACTCGACCCAGCGCTGCTCCGCCCCGGACGCTTCGACCGACTCATTTATTTCCCGCTGCCTAACGAGCACGCGCGAGTTATGATCTTCAAAATTCACATGAAGGGGATGAACGTAACGAAAAATGTAAGCGTAAAAGAACTTGCGAAACGGACTGAGCGGGCAACCGGCGCAGACATCAAGGCCATCTGCACAGAGGCCGGTATGTTTGCGATACGCGAGGGGCGGGAGCGGGTCGAACGGGGAGATTTCGACCGAGCCATCGCGAAGGTTTCACCACATACCAAAGTGCCTGAAATCCCCACGCCAGAAAAAATGTTTGGCTACTAGCCACTTTTTGCAGATTCATTAGAAAGGATTATACCTCCCCTATTTAAAAAATAAAAGTGGCACGGATGATGTTTAACATCGTCTGAGCTTCGGCGATGATCCTGATGATGGGCGGACTGACGTGTCATTATCAATTGGAGAAATGCACTAGAAATTCAAAATTCGTACGTGATTACACGCGCGCCTCAGCAACGCTCTCAATTTTTCTCAACTCGCTCAAAATTTCTCGGATCTTTCCCACTTCTGCGCTTGCAAGTACAAATGCTACAGATATCTATTTCACTCTATACTTTTGGTAACTTTTTCAGTGCCTCCTTGATTAAATCAGCTGGGTACGCGTAATCGATAAGCTTGCCTCTGAAGTAGGCATCGTAAGCTGCGAGGTCGAAGTGCCCATGCCCGCTGTTCGCGAAAAAGATCGTTTTCTCCTCGCCTGTTTGCTTACACCTCAATGCCTCATCGATTGTCGCCTTTACACAGTGTGCAGTTTCTGGAGCCACAACAAAGCCCTCCGCTCGCGCGAACGTCATGGCCGCCTCAAAAACTTCATTCTGATGATACGCAACCGCTTCCATGACCTTCTCCTTCGTTAACTTGCACAAAAGCGGAGCATCGCCGTGGTAACGGAGCCCACCAGCGTGAATGGGTGGAGGAATGAAGTCGTGCCCCAGCGTATACATTTTCAGGAGGGGCGTCATCTTGGCTGTGTCTCCATGATCGTAAGCATAGGGGGCTCTCGTCAAGGTCGGACATGCTTTTGGCTCACACGACACCACCCGTAAGTCTGGCTTCTTCCCGGTTAATTTATCCCCCACGAATGGAAAGCAAGCTCCAGCGAAGTTACTTCCGCCGCCCACACACCCGAACATGACATCTGGATAATCCTCAGCCATCTCGAACTGCTGCTTGCACTCTACTCCGTTGACGGTCTGGTGAAGCAAAACGTGATTTAGTACGCTCCCCAGCGAATACTTTGTGCCCTCATGCGTTACAGCGTCTTCTATTGCCTCGGAAATCGCGATCCCCAAGCTGCCGGAACAATTTGGATCCTTCTTCAGCATCTCCTTCCCGAATTTCGTTCGCTCGCTCGGACTCGGGATGCATTCAGCTCCCCAAGTCTCCATCAGGATTCTTCGGTAGGGCTTTTGCTCGTAGCTTATCCGCACCATGTATATCGTGCAATCCAATCCAAACAGACCAGTACCAAAAGCTAGTGCCGAACCCCACTGGCCCGCCCCGGTCTCCGTGGTTATGCGCTTTACGCCCTCTTTCATGTTGTAATAGGCCTGTGCTACTGCAGTGTTGGGTTTGTGACTGCCAGGAGGGCTCACGCCTTCCCATTTATAGTAGATCTTTGCCGGTGTTTTCAGGGCCTTTTCTAATCTTACTGCCCGATACAGTGGCGTCGGCCTCCAAAGTCGGTAGACTTCTCGGACTTCCTCGGGAATCGGAATCCACCGCTCTTGGCTCACCTCCTGTTTTATCAGCTCCATCGGAAAAATCGGGGCTAGGTCCTCGGGTTTGATTGGCTCCTTCGTGGCTGGATTTATCACGGGGTCGAGAGGCGTGGGAAGATCAGCCTGAATGTTGTACCACGCCTTAGGAATCTCCTCCTCATCGAGAATAAATTTCGTTTGGACCATTTTAACCACAGTAAACAAATACTTGGTATTATTTAAAGCTTTACTGTATGAAAATGTACATGAAAATGGGTAAAATAGTTGAATTTGGCAATTAAAAAGGAAAAATAATTTTGTTGAAGAACACTGACGAAGCTACCTACCCAATTTGCCCAGAAGTCCCCTTAAACGCCTGCCTCTCCTCGTTTTGATCCTCCCCGTCAGCAACCTATCGCTCCTGAAGATCCAGGCCACCACCGCCACGATAACCGCCGCAAATATCGCCAC
>JGI2171J19970_10000981_pt1 | contig 15782 bp, 10 predicted proteins | sample DeeMarSWOR324_28_FD_19970 | JGI IMG/M metagenome (IMG submission 19970) | reverse complement strand
ATCTTCTTTTAAGCAGCGGCGGGGAGGCCATCCAGCTTACCGACCATAAAACCAGGGTCAGGAGCCACCGCTGGTCACCCGATGGTCAGAAGATTTATTTTCTTGCCGAGGATCCCTTAACCAAAGAAGAGGAAAAAAAGAAAAAAGACAAGGACGATGCCTTTGTTTTTGAACAAGATTATAAGCCCGCTCATCTTTGGGTATTCAACATGAAGACCAAGGAAGAAAAACGCCTGACCGAGGGTGATTTTACAATCCGGGACTTTTCAGTCTCCAGAGACGGGACAAAGATTCTCCTCACCGCAGCGCCTACGCCGCTTTACGATGACATTCTCAATTCTGAGATCTGGATAATGGACCTTAAGGATGGCTCCAAGCTCCAGATCACGAAGAACGGAATTTACGAAACCGATATATCGCTTTCCCCCGACAACAGCCAGATTCTCTTCGTAGCTGATTCTGATCCGAAGATGAAGGACTATTATTACCAGCCCAATTTTTTTACCGTCCCTGCCAGGGGCGGAACGCCGAAAGCTCCCCTCCCCGATTTAATTTATGAAGTTTATGATACAGAATGGTCGGCAGACGGGAAGTCTATCTATTTTACAGCTAATATGGGTGTTCACACCGAAATCTTTTCCTTAAGGCTCAAGGAGCTGAAGCTCGAGCAGATTACAGACGGCGAACATGCTATCCGCGGTCTCGATTACAACCCAAAAACCAATACCATTCTCTATAGTGTGAGTTCACCGCATAATCCATCCACATTCTGGATGATGGACGTGAAGAGGCTTTCTGCCCGGATGATCCATGATCCTTATCCCGAGCTGAAGCAGTACAAGCTGGGAAAATGCGAGGCGGTCCGCTGGAAGAGCACGGACGGAAAGGAAGTGGAAGGTATTCTCGTATATCCTGTGGATTATAAAAAGGGGAAACGCTATCCGCTTCTCGCTCACACCCACGGCGGGCCTATGGGATCGGATAAGTTCGCCTTTGACAGCTATGCTCATGTTAGGGCTGGGCGAGGCTACGCTGTATTTAAGCCCAATTACAGGGGAAGCACGGGATACGGCAACGAGCTGCTGCGCGATATGGTCGGGCATTACTTTCTTCATGCCGACGATGACGTTCTGACGGGCGTGGATTATCTGGTCAAAAAAGGTATCGCCGACCCGGAAAAGCTGGGGACACTCGGGTGGAGCGCAGGAGGGCATATGACGAACTGGCTCGTCACCCAGACAGACAAGTTTAAAGCCGCCTCATCCGGTGCGGGCGCTTCGAACTGGATATCCATGTACGCCCAGAGCGATGTCCGGATATACCGAACGCCCTGGTTTTTAGGGAATCCCTGGCACAAGGATTCGCCTCTCAAGGCTTTCCGCGAGCATTCCCCGATCTTTTACGTCCACCAGGCCAAAACGCCGACGCTAATCCTGTGCGGGGAGAACGACCGGAGAGTCCCGCTGCCCCAGAGCGTGGAGATGTACCGCGGTCTCAAAGCCAACGGGGTGCCCACAGAGCTTGTCATTTTCCCGCGTTCAGGACACGGGCCGAGGGAATTGAGGCACAGGCTGTACAGGTGGAACAAAGAATTCCAGTGGCTTGAAAAATACATCATGGGCCGGGACTTTAAATTCGAAAAACCGCCGGTCCCCGAGGATAAAGATAAAAAGCAATAGACGGGAAAGCTAAGAGGGAAGGCTCCTTTATATTCTACGGCAAGTACAATCTAGAGAAGTCATCTATAGAAAGGACTTATAGAAGCTCGCGCAATAATTCATTTTAAGGCGTCTAATCACAGAGGCAGCAAACCATCAGCTGTCCTTTTTAGAGTTCATCCTAACGATAAGTTGTATTAAAATTAGACAAAACCTTCCTCTCTTAATTTATCTTGCCTGGCATTAAGAAACTCCATAGCCGCCGTCGAAATCAAGCTCTTCTGGGTATTTTTTATTTAATCCGACATGGGCATTTCCAGTAATGATTAACTGGCATGTTTTTTGCAAACTAATTAGGCGTAAAGGGAAAAATATAGGAATAACTAAAGTTACAAGAATGAAGCAAGATCATTGCACTATGTTCAGGCCTCTATTTTTGATTTCAAATAGAACGGGAGGTTGCTGATATGAAAGCAAAAAAGATTTTTTATTTTTTTCTCTTCTGCTCATTATTGATCTCCATGAGCTGCAAGCAAGATGAGAATATCATTCAGTTTCATCCAGCAGGAGAATTGGCGAGCTATCACGGCTGCAAGTCGTTTACCCAAGAAACAGGTGCTAGCAGCCAGGTCAGTTTATTCCATGCTCAGAACCAGGATTGTGTAGAATATCAGTACTATGGTGATGGTGTCCTAGAACTTCATCATATTAATGCGGGATTCAACTGCTGTCCGGGGGACATTACCTCTGCTATAGATATCAATGACAATGTTATCATCATTGAAGAGAGTGAAGCTGAGCAGGGATGCTTCTGCCTATGTCTTTTTGATTTGAATTATAAAATCGAAGGCCTGAAGCCTGGAAAATACACGATAAAAATCATAGAACCCTACTCAAGTGATCAGGACGAAAAGCTGGAGTTTGTTCTTGACCTTTCCAGTGCAACTTCAGGAACCCACTGTGTCTACCGGAGTCATTACCCCTGGGCACAGTGATCATAAATTCCAAATATTTACAGAAAATTTCTTTTTGAGCTCGCAGCAAAACCGGCAATATTTTTTTATTGAGTAGCGGCTCGGAGTAAGATGCCGTGAAATGCAATATTTCACGCTGTCTTTTGATTATCCCGGGAGGAAATCAGAATGGCGCATAATAATTAATTTAGGGTTTCACCCTGGCTACTCTATAATTCGCCAAAAAAAAGGAGCGGCCTTTGAAAAACGACCGTCCCTATTTTTCGGTATTGCTATTGAGCCTATTATTTAATTATTTAGGCAGAATTACTGTGTCGATAACATGTATAACGCCGTTAGTACAGTCGATATCTGTCTTGACCACTTTGGCGTTATCCACCATCACTGTCCCGCCTTTTACCTTGATCGTAATCTGCTGTCCGTTTACTGTTTTAGCAGACTTCAAGTTAACCACATCTGAGGCCATAACTTTACCTGGAACAACATGGTAGGTGAGAATAGCTTTGAGCTTATCCTTGTTTTCCAACAATTTAGCAATAGTTCCTTCGGGAAGTTTATCAAAGGCATCATCGGTAGGAGCAAAAACAGTAAATGGTCCTGGACCAGAGAGCACTTCAACTAGATCGGCTGCTTTGACTGCAGTGACCAGCGTGTTGAATGTGCCTGCAGATACTGCCGTCTCGACAATACTCTTCTTTCCCATTCTGCTCATGTAATCTGTTGAGGCGAACATAAGAATAGAAATCGTAAGAACAGCCAGTAACAATCCTGTGAATTTATGCTTTTTCATTAAGCACCTCCTGTATTTATAAATTTTATATTTTTAGCAATGGGCTGCAGCGGGGCAACTGCTGCAGCCCCTTCTTGAGATTGTAAATTCAGGTTCTGCCCCTATCATTTCTTTTCATATCGTTTCTATAAATTTAATACAAAATTTGTGCCAACCATTTTTACAATTTATAGTTGAACGCATCTTCGATTATTAATGTCTGTTGTACGTAGGATTAGGCGCTAAAAAAATCATTGAGCTAAAGTGATAAATTTCCATTAATGTCTCTTTGTTGCATTTATTGTCTCATTAGAATAAATTTTGAGACACTTAGTCAGCGGCTGATAATCTGGTTCCCCCCAAAATAACCGCTTATGCAAGCATTAACTAGAAAAAATGTCTCTATCAGTTTATCTGATTAGCATTTTACTCGCGTTCTTACTCTCAACATTCATAAATCCAGACTTCAACTTTAGCCGTAAGTTAGGACAGAATCCACATAATTGATCAAATTCTTGTAGTCGGCGCTTAGAAAGATATTTGCTTTTTGAAAGGCGGGGATTTTCTTCTTTTAAATAACAAATTTCTGAGCCTGAATTAAACGTCTCACAGAAAATTGATAAATCTGTCACAATCTCATTTGTATCCCCCCAGTAATACTTTTCACATGAATTACAAAACATCAGAGGCTTGCTTATATCCTTATTTTCTTCATTGACGACTTTAACTACTCTGACATCTTTGTCCCAGCAAATTGGGCATTCATTTTCTTTCATAATACTTAACCTCCCTTATTTATAATTTTTATTTTACTTAACCCGATTCTTTTTTGGATCACATTCCTCACGTATATTATGTTTCCCTTATTGTTTCTGAAACATATGCACATGAAAGACATATATCCTTCTTTTCCTGTGGTAAATCCTCTTTTTGCAGTAAGTATGCGAACTTTAATGCAAAAATTGTGCCAACCAAATTGATCGCATTTAGTCTCATATAAAGCTTAAGAATCAAGGGATTAAAGACGTTTATTAAAAAAGATATGAATTAAGAATATATCTCGGCTCTCCCTTAAAATGAGACACGTCGAGCATACTTATATGATTTTCATCAGGTTTCAATTATCTGTTATTACGGGAGATAGCATCATGAATTCAATTTAATTTTAAGTTGGTATGAATCTTGAATAATCTTAAGTTGATACAAAAAGATGTTATGTTTAACTGTTCATCAGGATTGTTTATAACCTGACTTGAGACAAACTAAACAGAATCGAATCCTGATAGCAGAGAAATTCTCAAGTAAAAAATATGATGTATCTAATCTGCTTCTAAGTGGTTACATAGATGAAAAACTTGATGCTGAAGTGCAGGAATCTGGAAAAAGAAGGATGCCATCCAAATGTAATCGAATATAAAAAACGGATGGATAACAATAAAATCGATAACAAAGAGAAACCAGGGGACAATCGCTCTTTTAGCGATGCTTTAGGAGATCTGGATAAGATTTGTCGACAATGTGAATCACGTTTTTTCTGGATAGAGGAAAAAGTATGTCCCGTCTGTGAAAGTCGTCAATTTAAGGAAGTTAAGGGATTCGAGTTTTATAAGGGTGATACTAAAGTTAGAGAAGATTCATTTGTTGAATGCAGGGAATGTGGAACTTTTTCTCGATTTATAAAATGGTTATCCTGATCATGAATAAAATTTAGAAGAAAGAAATAAAAAGCTTCTTTTTAAGTTTTCTTCGAGCTAAGAAAGCGGTAGAGGGTTGCCCGGGATACTCCTAGCTTTCGAGAAGCTTCCTTTTTATTTCCGTGCGTTTCCTGTAACGCCCACTGTACAGCCTCGGAACTGAGCTTTCGACTCCGTTTCCTCTTTGCGATAAATTTTTCATTTGAAGCGGAGCTGAGGATCGAGGGAGGCAATTGATCCTTTAAAACCAGATCACCTCCACACTTCACTAATGCATACTGAATAGCATTCTGGAGCTCACGAACGTTACCAGGCCAGTGGTAATTCATCATTACCGACAGGGCTTCAGGCGAAACCTTCACTTCTTTCTTATTTTGCTTATACAAAGATTTCTTTAAGATGTGATCGACCAAGAGCGGAATATCATTTCGTCGTTCGCGCAGAGGAGGGATTATTATGGGAACAACACACATCCTGTAAAATAAATCATTCCTGAATCTTCCCTCGTTAATTTCAAGCATAAGATCTTTATTTGTCGCACTTATCACCCGCGCATTAGTCCGTCTGGTACTTTCGTCGCCAACACGTTCGAACGTTCCCTCTTGAAGGACGCGCAAGAGCTTGACCTGGATGGGCGGGCTTAAATCTCCAACCTCATCCAAGAAAATAGTGCCGTTATTGGCAAGCTCAAAACGTCCCTTTTTATCCCGGATGGCGCCAGTAAAAGCTCCACGCACATGCCCGAAAAGCTCACTTTCGAGGAGCCCTTCAGGTAAGGCGCTGCAATTTACAGCAATGAAAGGCTGGTGTGCCCGATGTCCCTCGTTATGTATGGCCATAGCCACAAGCTCCTTTCCAGTGCCGCTCTCACCTTGAATCATGACGGGGACGTCGATTTCTGCAAGTTCCTTGATAGTGTCAAATATTTCAAGCATTTTTGTATCAAGTGCTACAATACCCGCATAACCAGCATCCATGTCTATCTGCCTGCGTATATTTTTTAGCATTCTTTCAGCGCGCACACGTTTCTCTTGCTGGGTATCTCTCTGAAGTCTTGCATTAAGAACTGGCGCAATTTTTTCAGCAATCCTCGCTAATAAATTTCTATCGTTTTCTTCATAGTCAACAGCCTTATTTGCTGCCTCAAAAATTCCTATTACTCTCTTATTAAAGACGATCGGAGCAACAATAACTCGACTTATGGGAATATGTCCTTTTGGAACGCTCATGGGATTGTTCGAATAAAGCATTTTTTTCTCTTTAAGTGCTTTTCCCCAGATCCCTCCCCATTTCTCGGGAGGGAACACAATGGTTTTATCAGGAATTTTACACTCGTCCCAAATATCTTTAGTCATTGATGGCAACACCAAATCCCCTTTTCGGTTGATATATCCAAAGAGTCCGTAACGGCTCTCCAGTGCTTTTAATATGACATCCAAGACTTTGCTGAACATTCCTTCATCGGTTTCCCTTAAAAAGATATCGGCGATTTCGTTCCTCAATGCAAGTTCCCGGGCTTGCTGTTTATGTTGGGTAATGTCACGCGCTTGAAGGGTTATTTTCTTAACATTTCCCTTATCATCAAGGATAGGAAAAAAAATGTTATCAAACCAGATTCCATTGTGTTTTTCTTCAAAGCGAACGGGCTTTTTTGACAGAACCACTCGATTGAAATATTGTTTTCTTTTTTCAACGATATCTATTGGAAAAAGATCCCAGCTATTTTTTCCTTTTATCTCTTCTGTGCTCTTGTTAAATCTTCTAGCCAGGGCCTCATTTGCATCGAGTATGACTCCCTCACTATCCATAAGCAATGTCATATCACTGGAAGCGTCCAGGATGGCCCTTGCTGTTACCTCGCTTTCTTTTAGCGCTTGTTCGGTCTTTTTCTGTTCGGTGATATCTTGAACAGCCCCTATTCCGCTAACGGCATGACCCCTATCGTCAAATTTTATCTCGGCTTCCTCTCTAACCCACTTGATCTCGCCGTCAACAAGAATACGATGTTCGATTTTATAGGGCTCTTTTTTTAGAGCTGCCTTCCATTTTTTATCAACATATTTTCGGTCATCAGGATAAACACACTCCAGAAAACGTTCGTAGGTGAGCTCAGTGCCTATAGGCAGTCCAAATATTCGATAAACCTCATCGGTCCAGATAAGCCTGTTAGCTTTAACATCAAGCTCCCAGGTTCCAACATGAGCTATCTCCTGGGCTTTTTCAAGATGATAACGTTCCCTGATCAGGGTTTTCTGCAAGTGTTTATATTCAAAGCTCTGGAGAAGTTTCCATTGGCCTTCCCGTTTAATAATTGCGTATTGATGATTATTCACAACATCAATGATGTCTGTGGCAGTACATTTATCCAGATTGTATGTGCAAATGGCTAAAATCTTATAATTGTCTATTACCCGGTTGATACTGGCTTCATAATCCGAGAAATCTTTCCATTCTTTCTTTTCAAGCAAGGGAGTATTTCCACTAAGCCTCAGCCCATCAAATCCTTTTTTTAGAGCCTGTTTTTCTTTTTTAATCCATTTGCTTAAGACCTCTTCGGAACCAAACCTTCCTGACCGAGTGCGCCACTGACGAAAGTCAAATATTTCTAGCTGCCCTTTTTTGATAAACTCGTCCAAGTTTTTTAACTTCCTGTTTAAGGCTTTTTTTGCTTCCTCAGTATTCAAGGGTTCTGAAACCACCCACAGACAAGATTCATTGCTCCTTAAGCCTGCTATAAAATAGGGNACCAAAATTTCGATCAGATCTTCTTTCGTATTGTAAAATTGACAGAAATGTTTACCCCAGGAAACATCCCCGATGATATCGATCCCTGAATCTCGAAGTTTATTTCCCATTTCTATCTATATTATTAGTCAGGGAAAAACCCTAAAAATATTATAGCCAATTAAATCTTATTCCCCCATAAGCTTTTGATAAGTCCTTCTATTGTTTAATTTAATCCGAGTGCAACCCTATCAATGTATATCATAGAAATGATATACGGTCAAATAATGTTATCTATACAACAATTGCTCTTCTATCCAGTGGACATCGTACTGTTTCAATGCTAAGTTAATATCGAAGGATAATTTGATTTCCTTCGCGGCTCACCTCCTGTGTTTTTTGCTCAAAACAACAGTATAAGGTGAACCACTTCTATATTCCATCACAGTTTTGGGGATGCTTCCTTATCTAAAAGAATGGCGCATAATAATTAATTATGCGGCATTATAGCAATTTTATCAGAAATGTCAGTTCTTTTTGATCAACATTATGTTCCTATATGTCGGGATTGTGCCCCGGAAATCCAGAGCCTCTCCGTTGTATTGAAATAATAATCCGGGCAGATATTCATGACACCGGGTTCCGTTCAAAGTTAAATAGCCGTCCTTTGTGGCAACTTTCACAATCCTGCCTCCCATCCTCCCCCACACGAGCATTGTGTAAACACCGAGGTATTTCTGCCATTCCGACTTGTTCGGTCCAGGCTTATCCTTCGAGGAATCAGGCTTGTGAAAATCATAGTACCTGCAAGTGCCCTGTTTTCTGTGGAGGGTGACAATCGTGCCTGGTCTCCCGTTGAGAGAAGGTTTGAAACGCAGCTCGGAAAATTTCCCGAATTTTCCTACAAGCCTTTCTTTCCCGAGAAACATTTTTAGAGGATAAAAATTTCGTCCTAAATTGATTCCGAAATCCTTATCTTTGTATCCAATTTTTGTATTGGCGTCGTAGAGGCCCATGATTTGTTTGACTCTTTCATCTTCATGACTGATGGGTATGTAGGAACTCTCATCGAATTTCTGGGTTGAAACCTGTGTCGGACCGAACTTCTCCTCGATCATTTTGTTTATGATTTGCTGAATTCTTCCGCCCGATAAACGGCTTTGACTCGAGTTCGTCAGGGTAACAATTCCGATTTTCAATTCAGGATACATGGTCATGGAAGTGACAAATCCATACCCTCCTCCCCCGTGATGAAGAAAATAAGTCCTACTGACCATCGATTTGCCCAAGCAGAGGCCATATCCGGCCTTCTGCTTTATCTCAGGGAATTGAACAGAATGCATCTCTTCGATCAACTCTTTTTGCAGCAACTGCTTCTCCTTGACCCGGCCTTTATTTATATGAAACTGGAGATACTTAGCCATATCCAGAATGTTCGTGTACACTCCTCCAGCGGGTATCATCGGGATATCAACCGGAATTCCTCCTGGCACTTTGCCCTTCGGGGAAACATGTCCGATGGCTCTGTTTTTTCTCTTCTTTATCTCTTCAAAGTCTAGCGTGCTCGAAGTCATTCCCAACGGATCCAGTATTTTCATCTTTATGTACTTCCAGAAAGGCACGCCGGCCTTTTCCTGAAGGATATAGCCAGCCAGATCAATCCCGAGGTTGGAGTATGAATAGCGATAGCCCACAGGATAACGAAGCCAAGAATCAGAGATACTCAAAACGTGTTCCTCGAAAGTATGGGGACGGCAGTCAAAGTTGCCTCCAACAGGAGCTTCATGGGTAAAACCGGCCCTGTGAGCAAGGAGATGTCGAAGAGTCATCTTCTTTTCCGGCTGCTCTTCATAGGGACTGTTGACTGTAAAATCAGGAACATAGGTAATGATAGGTTCATCGAGGTCCAAAAGACCGTCCTGGACGGCCATCAGCACACCAAGGGCGGCAAAACTCTTGGACATGGACTGAATGCTGAAAATAGTTTCCGGATTTATGGATCTATCTTTATTCCGGATCGTATGACCGAGGACCTGATGCCAGAGAATTTTCTCATCGTCCACAACAGCAATTGCCATTCCGGGCATCTTTCCTTCCTTAAACCAATCAGGAACCTTTGATCTAAGCTCGTCAACAACTCTGGCGTTTAGATCAGGGTCTTTTTCTACAGGCTTAGATGCNGTTAAAATAACCGGAATTAAAAATAAAGTAAGAANGATTGCGGTCAGGGGTTTTGGATTTTTCATAGACCTCATCTCCTTTAAGGGCATTTATATAAAATACGCTTAGAGAAGTAAAATGGTTCTAAACGGAGATGAATTCGTAAAAATCTCAACAATCAAAATCAAAAAAACAATGAAAATGGTTGCTGGGCTGTAGCGCAAAAATACCTACACTTCCTGAAGCTCCATAGATGAGGACTTTTTGTCCGCTCTGGATATTTGCCTTTCTAAGAACACTCAACGCTGTAATTCCCCCTGAAGCAGCGCCAGCAGCGGCTTCCTCATAGGTCATATTCGCCGGTTTTACTGCCACCAACCCTTTTCTTACATCCGCCGCGTCCGCGGGCAGACATATGTACTCGGCATAAGCACCGAAAACAAAACCGGCTGATGCAAAAACCTGGTCACCTTTCTTAAATCGCTTCACGTCTTTGCCTACTGCCTCAACTTCCCCGGCTAACTCCATCCCTAGTATGCTTCTTTTTGGCTTTCTTAGACCTAAGTATATTCGAAAGGGGAGCATTTGCCAGAAAGGGACTTTGAAACCTCGAATTTTCGTATCCCCCACGTGTGCGGTTGTCGCATATATCTTTATCAGTACTTCATTGTCCTTGGGGGCGGGTTTTTCTACCTCTTGGAGCTGAAGAACCTCCGGTGGTCCGTATTTTGTGCATACAATCGCTTTCATTGTATCCTCCTTATCATNTCGANCNGAAAGGTTTTTGTNGGAAGAGCAAATTCATTCATATAGAGGNCAGCGGCACATNCCTTAGACGGATGATATCTCGAACCTTTTCCTTTANTTTCCACTCATTCAGACATACGACTTTGCACGAGGAACAACCTTCGCAAGCGTGACGGGGAAGAGCCAGCGATGCGATAAGGCTTTGAGCGAGGGCCGGTTGATGATAACCGTAAGCGTACATATAAGCCCGCATCAAGTCAGGAATAGGAAGTTCATCACAGCATTGCTGCAAACACTGGCCACAACCTTGGCAGTATAATCCAGAGACCGAGGCCCCTCTTTTCAAGTCATTCTTTTCAGCCTCAGTCAAGTTCAAATCTTCCATAACCGAGAGGTCTACACTCATCTCCTCAAAGTTACTGAATCCGGGGATAGTGGCATGGACATTGGAATCCTGCAGGACCCATTTTAAAGATGCGCGCGGATTTACGGGCTTTTCGCCTTTTCCCAACCCTCCTCTTATCACCTTTATAGCCACGACTCCCAGTCCTGCATCGGCGGCTTTGGCAATGGCTTCTTTGACCTGCCAACGATTTTTCTGTTTGTAATTGTAAGAAGCCATTACGACCTCATAAAAATTTGAATCAGCGGCGGCCTGAACCACCTCAGGCATATTNCTATGGGTAGTAATGCCGAGAAATCGGGCTTTCCCAGCCTTTTTTGCCTTCTCCATCGCTTTCATGGCGGGCTCATGGAAGGCCGATTCTCTTCTAGAGACCATATGATGATAGACAATATCCACATAGTCCATTTTCAATCGTTTAAGCGCCATATCAAGTTTCTTGAGAAATTCATCCTCCGTTGCTTCTTTAGTATAAAGACCCGTTTTGTAATCTTGGCGAAGATGAATCTTGGTGCCGAATACAACAGATTCCCGGGGTAATCCCTTGAGAACCTCACCTATCATTTCCTCATTACGCATTTGCTGGGGCTGAGCTGCGGTGCTGTCAAAGTGAGTGATACCCGCATCGAGCGCCGCCCGCATAAGAGCCGGGCTACCAGAAGAGAGTATTCCCATTCCGATTACTGGAACTCTTATCCCGGTCTTTCCAAGGGTACGGTAGATAAGTTTTTTCTCCTTTTGGTTTTTACCCTGTCTTTTAGCGGTGGAAGGAAGGCAAATGAAGCCTGCCATCCCCGCAACCGAAGATTTCATGAATTGTCTTCTGTTGATCAATTTCTTATCCATGAGTTACCTTCCCTTAATGAATTGCCGCTGTGCAACTAATCCTCAAAATTCACCTAACTTTTATTACAAAGGGAAACATGCTGTCAAACTTAATTAGCGGCATGTTCTATCAAAAGGCGCATAATGCGTGTCTTAATTTTTATCCTGCCTGATACAATTTCAGAGGGTAGAGTAAGGTCTTCGCGAAATAATTAATTTCCGCGCCATTTTCTTCGAAGAGAGAGAAAAGCCAAGATCTCGATTTAACCTTCAGTTTTGAGCAGCTCTGGCTGTTATTCGGCTTCCAGGATTTCGAAAAGAATCCCAAAGGTTTTATTTGTATCTAATTTAATGGAATGCCCTTTATCCTGACCCAGCAGTCCTCGGGATGAGAGGAATATTCTTGCATTGTCCAGAGATTTCACCTTGATTTTGATGGAATGGATATAATCTTTGTCTGATTCCACCATGCATAGCCTTGGGCCGTCGCCGACGGCAAAACATCCATCCGAAGAGAATAAATGAGGGTTGAGAAGACCGCAACCAGGCACATTTTTCTCATAAGAACTTCCTCTTGTCCTATATTCAGTATAATCAAATGAACAGATTTATTCATTAGATAAAATTCCTAATTTGAAAAATGAGATATTTATTCTAGCCGGAATTGTATATAAAAAACTTATCGATCTTAATCTGAGATTTTTAGGCTCGGGATATTATGGAACTTTTAGGAACCAGATCTCGTTGATTATAGTAATTCTATTCCAGGAGGAAAAATTATGAAACGCAGGCACGCCTTTTTGTCTTTAATTGTATTTATTTGCATCACCCATATTATTTCTTGTTCGACAGAAAAAGCCGCAGAAGAGATTACTGGAAGAGTATTACTCAAGCCCGCTCAAAACACTGATAGTGTGGTCAGGATTCTTCTCTACTATGATATGGAGGGAATCTCTGGCCAGAATTTAATCTGGTCTATAGACTTTGGAAGAAAAGAGTATTTTCAGGCAAGAGAGTGGCTAACCAATGATGTGAACGCCGTGATCGATGGATTGTTTGCCGGCGGCGCAGATTCTATTGATGTTGTCGATGCTCATGGAAGTTTTAATCCTGAACCGGATATTCTTCTAGACAAGATGGATTCACGGGCAAAGATGTTATACAAAGATGAACCATTTGATCCTTATCTGGATCTAGTTGAAGAGGGAAAATACGATGCGGTTGTGGCTGTCTGCATGCATTCAAAAACAGGGGGAGGCGGATTCGCATCCCATACCCTCCAATTAGGGATGGACTGGATCCTGAATGATATGTCAATCAATGAATCCGAAATTCTCGCTTATTCATGGGGCCGGGCCAATGTCCCGCTGATTTTTGTTTCAGGAGACGATAAATTGGAAAAACAGCTTTCTTGGATGAATTGGCTGGAATATGTTATTGTGAAAAAAGCAAAAGGTTTTGATGACGCTGAACTCAGGCCTTTTCAGGAAGTCCATGAGGAACTGCGTGCTGCGGCCAAGCGATCCATACAGAAAATTTCTGAAAGCTATGCAGCAGGATTGACAGAACCGATAAAAGCTCAGCTCAGAGTCGTCCAACCTGCCGATTTGAGCATCTTGAAGAACGTACCTGGAATAGACTATCAAGATCACACTGTAACCTTTGAAGCGGCCAATTTTAAGGAGGTCTACGACGGAATCAGGAGTTTAATGGGAATTGCACAATTTGGTTATTTTCAAATTCTATACAACGTCGTCCTCCAACAAGAAAATGGCAGAGAAATTTTTAATAGTTTCAAAGAAGAAATATTTTCTGTATGGAATGATATGGAATCAGGCAAACGGAAACCTCCAGTGCCTCCTGAGAAAAAGGAAAAAGATTCTACAAAAAAGTATTTTGGGTCCAAGTGAAACAGAACCTGTCCGGAGTAGGGCTGTAAAAAAATCTGTGCAAACCCGCTTTAATAATTTGAATTTCCTTTTGATAAAAGTTCAGGACTATACAAACGAAAATGTCGCATAATAATTAATTGAACGCCTTTTTGTTCACTGGTTGTTCAACCCAGCCAGCCTCTTTCCGGCATCTTTAAACTCAGCTATTCCAGGATCAGCGTTTTTCCATAGGGAGAGGAATTTCTCCTGTGGCTATTCTTTCTCATCCACCGGAAGGTTCATCTTGCGCAGCAGGTCCTGAAAGCGAGGATCGGAGCGCAAGGGCGCGAACTCCACGTATGCATCGACATAGGGCATGAGCGGATCGCGCACCTCGAGACCTTTCTCGAGCCATTCGAGGGCTTGGTCATTTTCCCCGGCTATCGCATACAGACACGCAACGTCCACCTCATAGACCACATAGGTCTTGCGAGCGCGCGCTGCCATTAAATCCGCCGCGCGCCTCATAGCACCCCGATAGCCCGATTGCGCATACCCCTGCGTCAAGGCCTCTTCGACCTTAAGATCCCCCATGTAGGAGTAGTACGCTTTCATTTCTGTCAGAGACTCTTCATACATGGCCTTTTGCCAGAGAGCTGTTGAGAGCCCACCGTGTGCCATCGGATTCTGTGGAGATGTTCTGAGCAGCTTGCGCATCTGTACAATGACCTCATCATACCGGCCTGCCGACAGCAAAATAAATCCATGATGGATATGGACAATCTCGTTAAGCGGGTCTAATTGCAGGGCTCGCTCCATCTGCGCCATCGCTTCCTCCGGGCGTTTCATGACCCACAGGAAATGCGCGTAAACTGAGTCCACATAGTTGGGATTGAGCTCGATGGCCCTCTTCCACTCTGCTTCGGCGCCAGCCCAGTCCCATTCATAAAGGAAGTTAACCCAAGCCAACAACCCATGCCCATCCGCGAGTGTGCTATCCAACTCCAAGGCCTTCAGAACGGCCGCCTTTGCCTTCGGACCCGCCTCACGCGGCGCCGTGTACCCAAACTGGTTGCGCAACAGCCAGACATGGGCCACAGCCAAATGGGCGGCGGCGTAATTCGGGTCTTTCTTCAGCGCCAGCTCGTAGTACTCGAGCGCAATGTCGTAAGCCTGTGGCGTGAGTAGGCTCTCCTTCTGCATGCCCATGAGGAGAGCATCGTATGCTTCGGGGTTTACCTGGCGGACGCTTGCCAGGCGGGTGCGCTCGGTGGGAGTGACGGCGGCGCGGACCTTGTCGGCAATGGTGCTTGCTATTTCGCTGTACATGAGCAGCACATCGGTCATGGGCCGGTCGTAGGTATCAGCCCAAAGGTTCTGCTCCTCGGGAAGCACATCGAACAGCTGAACCCTGATGCGCACGTTTTCACCGACCTGATACACCGTCCCCTCTACCATAGCATCCACATTCAACTCCCGGGCAATCTCGGCCAGGGGTTTCTCCTTACCCTTGTACTGCATAACGGAAGTGCGGGAAATCACGTTCCAGGCTCCAATCTTGCTCAACTGCCCAATCACCTCATCGGTCGCCCTATCGACGAAATATTCCTTCTCTTCATCACCCGTAAGGTTCTCAAACGGCAGGACGGCAATGGAATCGATGGTCTCCGGAGGGCCCTTGAGAAGAATCAATCCTAAAACAACCAGGATGATGACCAAACCTGCTGCTCCTGTATAAAAGATGGCCCTTTTCCTTTTGCGCAGCTTGGCTTTCCTCAGCCTCAGCTTGATCTCTTCCGGGACTATCCCTGCTGAAATCGACCTCAGGTCATCCAACAGTTCCTCTACCTGCTGGTACCGCTTATCCGGATTCTTCTCAAGAGCTTTGCTCACAACTTCCACGATGGACACAGGAATGTCCGCTTTTAGATCCGTTATCGGCTCGGGTTTTTCCTTC
>JGI2171J19970_10000978_pt1 | contig 15806 bp, 12 predicted proteins | sample DeeMarSWOR324_28_FD_19970 | JGI IMG/M metagenome (IMG submission 19970) | reverse complement strand
TTTTGGACTGAATGGCATTCGGCATCTCAGAACTTGATGTGGATTGATTTTGTGTTGGACAATGTGCGTGATGCAGAACCCATCGCGAAACGCATTCGGATGATATCTGGTGTGGAAATAGAAAATACTATTGCACCTTACCCCATTCGTTGGTTTACCGGTTATCGAGAAGCTCAATTAGCAAAGATACTTCACGAAGCTGACATACGCTAGTCTTTGCGATTAGGATATTGAGTTGGAAGCACTAGTTGAGGAAGTTGAATTTAGTTGGGATTTCGTATTATTATTGTTCAGTAAAATTAGAACTAATGTTCAATTTTTCCGAAACGAATATAAAGGAATTCCACACTTTCCCCCTCTGCTGGGATCCTCTGATGAACGAAATGGATACGGAAACCGCATGGAATGTCATCGGAAAACTGGGCAAAGATGTCGCCCATGTGCTGAGTGCAATCGCAAATGAAAAACGGTTGCAAATCCTCACGGCATTGTTGCATCGTCCTCGATTATTCAGTGAACTACGGGAACTTACAGGTCTCGGGAAAACTGCGTTATCTCATCATCTGGGGTTGTTAGTGAGGGAGGGCGTAATCCTTCAGAAGAGCCGAGGTCGATACGAGGTCAGCCCAGATGGACAAATTATGTTAACAGCAATAAGTTCAGCGTATCTGGAGACGCAACACCGTCAGGAACTGCATTCAGTACGGACTGCGAGATGGATTGAGAGGATCTATGCTGAACGCAAGGAGAAGGAGGTTGAAGATTTGTTTGTGCAGGTAGTCGAGTTGGAACCGATGCGCGTAGCTAGCGTGAAATCATTCAGTGCAACACCAGAAATTGATGCCTGGGAAAAGATGCGAGCATGGGCTGAACCCCAAGGTTTACTAGAAGACCTAGACAATCACCCGGTGTTTGGCTTCAACAATCCAAATCCATCACCCGGTCAGAAGGAGTATGGGTATGAGTTCTGGATGCGGATGGGCACACTCTTCAAAGGTGAAGGTGAGATTGAAGCTAAGGATGCAGATGGCGGGCTTTTTGCTATAACGTCATGCAGACTAGGTGATGAGCTAGAATCCGAATATACAAAGGAACACAGATTTCTCGATCCATGGAAGAAACTGGTGGAGTGGGTGATCCTGAGCGAAAAGTACGAGATTGATGAAAGTCGCCAGTGTTTGGAAAAAACTCGGAATCCCGGGTCTCCAGTTGCAGAGGTTGTCCTCGATTTGTATCAGCCTATCAAGGAGATCAAAAAAGCCTCCTGAGAATATGTTTGAGATGGTTGTGATAAATGTGAGTAGTAAAGAGATTCGTATTGTTCGGCTTGAACCGATACGGGTAGCCAGCTTGCGCGTAATCAGTATTACACCCGAGCTGGAAGCTTGGGCAAAAATGCGAGCCTGGGCAGAATCGAAAGGACTGCTGGGTGACTTGGTCAAGCATCCAGTTTATGGTTTTAATGAACCTCCACCAGAACCCGGAAAACGTGAATATGGCTACGAGTTCTGGATCCAGGTGGGCGATGACATCGTATCGGATGATGTGGTCGAGGTAAAGGAGGTTGAAGGCGGCGAATACGCCGTAACGACGTGTGTGTTGAAGGAGGAATTGGAATCCGACTTCTTCAAAGAACATGGGATCTTGGAATCCTGGCATCGTTTAGATGAATGGGCAAAGGTGAATGGCTACAAGTATCGAGGCCATCCCGGGTTGGAAAAAGCCCATGATCCCGATGCCGGTTCAGATCTGGTCTTGGATCTGTACTATCCGATTACCAAGTAGCGGATTCCATTGGTGCAAGAGTCAGATGAAAGAAGGAGTTGATAGTGAGAATGAAAAAAGTAAATCTGGGTCAGCTTCGTTACGTGGAAGCGACCGAGGCCGATATTCCGGCCCTGACAGCGGTGATGACTCGGAGCTTTGATGATGATTCACAACGGTTCCGAGGTAAGCCCGAAGGAGGTCCTGAAGGGTACAATAATGGGAGCTTTTTTCGACAGTGGATGCGTCTTGATAAATTCTACAAAATCATTCTTGATGACGCTTTGATCGGGGCGTTTATTGTGTTTCGGGATCATCCAGAAAAGGGAACAAATAGGCTGGGAACAATCTTTCTAGATCCAGAGTATCAGAATCTTGGTGTTGGTTCACGAGTAATGGAATACATTCATGAAACCTTTCCTGCAAAGCGCTGGATGTTGGACACGCCGGAGTGGCATACTCGAAACCACCATTTCTACGAGAAGCTGGGTTATCAGAAAATCGGGGAACAAGAGGAACCCCATGCAGGCTTCACGCTACGGATTTACCAGAAGAAAATGGATGGAACAACATCGAAGGGTGGTGGTAGGGCGTTTTTTGTCCTGTCTTGGGCCTTGTAACAGAATTACTAGGGTGAAGGGGTCCTTAATTATATAGAAGAGTGGATATGGGATGTTTGTTTGGGACCCCTTCGGGTTCCCAAGATTGTATTGGAAGGATGGGTTGGGTGAAGATCGTATGGTTGAAGTTGTGTCGAAATGTGGGATGAATTGTGGAGGATGTCCGTGGTCACCGATTACAAGAAAAGATCTGCCACCGGAAGATTTTCCGGCGTTTGCTAAGCGAGCCAAGACGATTCTGGGATTTACACCGACGAAGAAACCGTGTCTTTTGTGTTTGACACCAGAGGACAAAATTCCCAAGGATGCAAAACATTGGCATGCGAATTTCCGCCGTGGGTGTCGGATTCGACAGTGCGTGACGAAGGCGGGTATTATGAACTGTGCTTATTGTTCCCGATTTCCTTGTGATTTTGAAATACAACATGCGGGGACTTGGACCCGGGAAACGTTTGAGAAGAGAATGGGTGAACCCATGTCCGATGAGGATTATCGAACATTTGTCGAGCCTTTCGAGGGAGTGAAACGCCTTGAAAAAATCCGAGCAACACTATCTCCCAACCAGATTGTCGATCCTATCGTAGAAGAACCTCTGAAACTAAAAATCGTGGACTTCCCGGAAAACTTACCCCATTCATCAAATGAAATTAAGGAGTTCAAGGCGGTTCATTCTCTTCTTGCAGGAATTAAGAAGTCCTCGTTGGGATTAAAAGACACTGATATTTTACCCCAGCAACATCGACTGAAGAATCGAATTCTACATCTTATTCGATTTCTCTGGATTTTTGCTAGATATGGGAAGCCCAAGGAGGAGAATGGTGGATATCTTGTCGTAGAAGCCGAGACATACATTGAAAATCGGAAGAACGAGACAGGTCTTGGCACCTGGACTACAGTTAGAGATATTGTGTTGAAGAATCTCAAGAAGTTCGGAGTGCGTGGTGAACTTGTCGAATTAGCAGAAGGGTGGGCAACACCTACCATGAGTTTACGGAAACATGGATGGGAGATGAACCTCTCATTTGATAACAAAATTGGTGGTCTTGCCACCTTGAAGGCTCTTCAAGAATTTGCCATGAAACTAGATGCTAAGTATGGGAAACGGGCTCATCGTTACTTCAAGGATGCCGATATGCGCGTATTGTCAGAAACCTGAAGGAATTGCGTGAGTGTCCGATGGGTAAACAGCACAATTGCCCTAGTTACTCAACAACTGTGAATTATCAAGGTTAAGATACTAGGCAACTCCAAAAACGTGCTAAGTTCAACATCCCGTGTCTACGAGAAATGGAACTCATGGCTCAACCGACTATCTTTAAGGAGTTATTCACCCCTCTTTTTACTACATCAAATTGATGTTATTGAGTTGTGAACGTCCATGAAGGGTGAAGTTGTCAAGAATTATATTAACGGGCGATGGGTTGAGTCGAAGTCGAAAGAAACCCGGGATGTTATTAGTCCGACAACTGGCGAATTGTTAGCTAGGACACCCATGTCGACTGCGGAGGAAGCTCAAGAAGCCATTGAAGCCGCAAAAACGGCTTATGAGCGTTGGCGGTCAACTCCTGCCCAGACCCGGATTCGCTATCTATATCGTTTCCGGAATTTGCTTGAAGATTATTTTGAAGAGCTCTCGAAAACCATTACCACGGAACATGGAAAGATCATTGATGAGTCGCGAGGTGAATATCGCCGTGCAGTTGAAAACGTTGAAGCGGCTGCCAGCATTCCCACACTTCAAATGGGGTATAATTTTGAAGATATCGCTGCCGGAATCGATGAAATGGTGATCAAACAACCCTTGGGCGTGTTCTTTTGTGTGGCACCGTTTAATTTTCCGGGGATGGTGCCGACGTGGTTTTGGCCATTTGCTATTGCGTGTGGGAATACGTATATCGTGAAGCCATCCGAGCAAGTTCCATTGAGCCAGATTCGACAGTTTGAACTAATCGATAAGGTCGGATTTCCTAAAGGTGTGATGAATCTGGTCAATGGTGGACCCGAAGTGGTAAATGCTCTCATTAAAAGCCCGGATACTGTCGGGATGTCCTTTGTCGGTTCTACACCGATTGGTAAATTACTCTACAAGAAATGTGGTGAACATGGCAAACGAGCACAAGTTCAAGCAGGGGCGAAAAACTTCATCACCGTGATGCCGGATGCAAATATCGAACGGACGGTCCCTAATCTGATGAGTTCGTTCTTTGGAAACACGGGACAGCGATGCCTGAGTGGTGCAGTATTGCTTGCTGTGGGAGAGGTTTACAACCCACTCAAAGTGGCTGTCGTGAATGCTGCTAAAGAATTGGTTATTGGTAATGGATTGAACGAAGATGTGCAAATGGGTCCTATTGCGACGAAAGCCGCACTGAAACGTGTATTGGGATACATTGAAACGGGAATCAAAGAAGGCGCTGAACTCATCTTGGACGGACGGAATGTTAAGATTCCCGATTATCCAAAGGGACTCTTCATTGGTCCAAACATCTTCGATAAAGTCACCCCCGAGATGACAATTGCTAAAGAGGAAATCTTTGGTCCAGTTATGTCGATCATTCATGTGAAAGACTTGGACGAAGCCATCGACATCATTCATGCCAACACGTATGGGAATGCCTCTTCAGTGTTTACTTCGAGCGGAAAAATTGCCCGTGACTATCAGTATCGGGTTAGGGCAGGAAATATCGGAATTAACATCGGTATTGTAGCACCTATTGCCACTTTTCCTTTTTCCGGGATGAAGGATTCCTTCTTTGGTGACTTACACGGACAGGGGAAGGATGCAGTAGACTTTTTCACGGAAAACAAAGTGGTTATTACTCGGTGGTTCTAATCCGCTTTCAACGGTGATGCAATGGAACTGAGAAACTTTGGAGCCGTAATCAAATTTGCCCTCGAAGTAGAGGCAATGGCCGCTGCCTTCTATGAAACAGCGAATGCCATCACGAAGAATCAGCAACTGAAGAGTTCCTTTGAAACATTCATGCAAATGCGCATGACTCGTATGGAGCTTCTAAAGCGCCTCCGTAGAGAGAATACCACAGAAATGATTCTTGAACCGATTAGTGGGCTGAATTCTGAAAAGTTTCGTCCAAAGACCGAATGTCCAGAGGGCTGTCCGGATAAGAAGTTGATAGAGCTAGCTGTATCTATGGAAAACCTGAATTCTGCCTTCTATATTGTTGCAGCGAAAAAGATAGAATTCTTGATTGAACCCGCAGACATCTTTGAGCAGATGGCTGAAGAAAATTTGGAATACACAAAACAACTTGAAAAATTTGGTTAGAGCCAAGTGAATTGTTTCCTCAGCTCAAGTAGGGCGGCTTTTTCTGCATCATAGATGTCAAGGAAGCGAAGACCAAGATCATTGAAAAAGGCAAGGCGCTCCTTAGGGTTAAGAGGAAATTGTTCTGAAACTTGGGCACGAATTTCTTTGATTTTCTCAGCTTCCGTTTCAAGTCGTTGTGCATCAGACTGTCCATGGACCTTATAGAGAGTATGCCATTTGAGGGCAGCGATTCGAACGTCTTGGAGTTGTGAGATGTCGTCAGGTAGGGCGTCGGTACCGAGATCATCCCACATGATACCAATATCGGCGAATTGTCTAGCTATCTCGCGTAGGGCAGGTTTACCAAGAATGGTGCTAGCTTCTTCGAGGAAATCACTATAGGAAGATCGAAGGGCACCTCCATCGCTGTTGAAAAAGGCAATTTGGGCGTGAAGTCGCGTGAGCGTATCGAAGAGTTGCCATGGTTCGGCAAATAAAGTACTCCAGCCACGCTTCTTTTCTGACTCTGTCAAGGCTTTTGCAATAGCAGCCCACGTATCGACACGTAGGTGGGCACCAGATACAACGGTCTTTTCATGTAATAGACTGGTGACACAGTCGTGGATACCTGCCCGAATGGCCTTGCTTAAATCCTTGACTTTTGCCGGTGGAGCCAACAGTATGCTAGCATTTTTGCGACCTCTGATTATACCTCGTGACAAATTGAATTGAGGGAGGGTCAGTGTTTGGGGTTGAGTGCTTGAATCAGTAAGGTGCACTTGGTTTGACTCGGAATCAAATCCAAACACTGTAGCAATATTGTGTTGTATCCAAGGGTAGGGTAAGGTGAAGTAAGGTAGGAAATTAACGTATTCGTCATAAAGTAGTGGTGGAAAGAAGTTCGGATCTTGGTTATATCGCTCATTGATTTCTTTTCGTAAAAATTGACTATGCCAAACTGAGAGATTCGTGATAATGGGTTTACTTGATCGCAGTGATTCAAGAAGAAAATCGTTAGCACGCTCTGTGCTTGCTGTTTCTTTTATTGTGAGTTTGATTCCGAGTCGATTGGCAATTTTTGGAAGCATACTTTCTTCGTTTTTTTCGACGTAATTTTTCACGTGGTGAAAACGAAGGTAGAGTTTTGATTTTCGTGGACGCGAAGGGTCCAAGGGTTTGAACGCCCAGGTTGCATATTCAGCACCTAATCCTCCACCAATTCCCATTAGCAAGGCTTCGCTGAATGGTTCTCTATTGTGTGGTGCCTCAATGCCTTCATAGTCTAGAATATTCCGTATTGCTCCGGCAGTTCGTTCCGTTGCACCAAACTTAGAGTAACCTTCAATAATCATTTTGAACACATTAGCCAGCTAGTGCATTAATAACAACATCACCTTTTAATCCATAAGGCTTAGAGGTGAATTTTATGGTAAAAGATGAAGCCCATCAACGTATGTTCGATAGAACCCGAGAACCCAAAGAAACAGACTTTATCACATTCATATCTGATCCTGATGCCATTGCATCATGGAAGCAAATCCAGAATTACTTGGAAACCCATTATGAGTTCTTAAAAGAAACCATATACTATGGTGATAAGTATGGTTGGCTCGTACGGTATCGAAAGAGTCGCCGCACGATTGTGTCTCTCTTCCCCGAAAAGGATAGTTTCAGCTTCCTAATTGTGTATGGCAAGAAAGAGATTGACAAATTTTCTACCCAAGAATCCCAGTTCTTACCAGCTATCATTGATGTATTTCAGAATACCAAGAAGTTACATGATGGTAAGTGGCTATGGATAAGGGTCACAGATTCATCGTATTTTGAGGATTTGAAAAAGCTCATCGCAATTAAGCGTAAGCCCAAGAAACTTGAGTAAAATGCGTTTGAAAAAAAATAAGGTTAGAGGCTAGAAGTGGTCCTTCTAGTCCTCTGCCGGCGTGGTTGTTATCACTTGTTTTGTTTGTAAAGAGCTTCGACGAAGGGACCAAATCCTTTCTTACGCCCTTCAAAGTCACCCTTTTCTTCACCATGATCTTTACATCGTTCGGCTTTGAAGAACCATTCGAGTTTCTTCTTTGGATTGTCGGGTAAAACGTGTTTGACTTGGATTTTGTCTTTGTAGTTGTTGAACTTGTCAATAGATGACCATGGAATAAAACCAGCAAGTGCTCCTGCAGCCATTGAGACAATAGACATTTCAAAGAGCCCTGTCTTGGCTGCGTGAAATGCGATACCCTGGTCGGTTACGACAACGAAGCCCGATTTTTTATGGGCACCCATACCCCGTTTGAGTACGTTAGCGCGAGTAGTGTATAGGATGGTCGCTCCTTCTGGAATAATTTGCTGGAAACCTGAATCTAATTGATCTATTGGAATATAGAGATGTTCAGACATCGATATCCCCAAAGCCACGCGCCCATGATGCTATTTAAAAGGTAAGCTACGGTGTTTCACACACCCGGGCACTTGAGCTTCTCTTAACAAATAAGAAGGTTATTGCCTGACTGATTTATTTTATTTTTCACTGGTACTTGGTGTTTTGCCATATTTTGAACGCAGTTTTTGAGAGAGATAGGGCTCATAAATTTGGTTTTGATCCAGAGGACCAGCATACAACTCTTCGGTGTAAATGGAGCATTCATAGAGAAATGTGGGTTTACCCAGCCATTTCAAGCGTTCCAAGTTCCCTGCGATAACACTACTCTTGTTCATCCAGATGACGATGGCAGCATCACAATCTTCAATCATGTTACGTTCGCGTTCCCGAAGATTGTCACCATATTTGATATCGGACCAATTGCCAGCGTTGTAGCGTAAACTACGAGCGTGTCCAACAATAACATCACGATAGTTTTTACTCTGTAAGTGGTCTTGATAAAGATGGGAGGCTCCCTTAGCTTCTCCGACAATAATAATCATCTCTTGCTCCATAGCGGCATCTATTCGTCGTTTCACTTCTTCGGGTAATTCCCTGTCTTCGAAGGCTTTACTGCCCATGAGAAGGAGTCTTTTTCCTTTTCCCAAGACTACATCACTCATGTGCATCTACCAATCAAGGAGTTTAAGTTGTCACCGTTTAAGATAATTACTTTTAGTATGGTCTCTGTTTGGCTTTATGCGTTTATGAGGAAAATTTTGTTACTGCAAAAACTAATAGTGAGCCACGTTTTATTCTGAGAAGATACTGATGGACATCCACATAAAAGGCGCTCGGGAACACAACCTCAAAAACATCGATGTTCAACTCAGTGATGGTCTTACAGTGGTCACAGGAGTTTCGGGATCTGGTAAGACGTCCCTAGTCTTTGACACATTGTACCATGAGGCACACAGACGGTTTTTGGATGTCTTTTTGTATGGTCGCAGTGGTGAACGGCTAGCCCCTGCGAGTGTTGAGTCAATCGCTGGGTTGGGACCCACAATTGCTGTTGGCCAGAATCTGTTGAATCGCAATCCACTCTCCATTCTTGCTTCCGCATCGGGGTTACACCCTTTCTTCCGATTGCTGTTTGCAAATTATGGTGTTCGATACTGTGTTCAATGTGGAGCCCCTCTGATGGTGTTAACCGAGGACGAATTGGTGGAAAGGCTCGTCGCGTTATCCAAACAGGAACCCCTGCAGCTGTTTGCACCATTAGTCCAAAGCGTGCAGGGGAGTCATACCACGCTCCTCAAGGTGTTTAGTAAAGAATTTGAGAAACGCCAGGTAATTGTTAATGGGAAAGAGTGGGATGGGAAACCCCTCAATCCCAAAGATTATCACTCAATTGAAGTTGAAACGGGAGTCATCGATAAGACCGGGACAGTCAAGCAGGTGAGAGTTTTTGCACAGAGAACGACAGCATTAGGTGCAGGAGCTGTTCGAGCCNGTGGTAAAACAACCGATATGATGCTCACTACAACACAAACCTGTAGCGTCTGTGGAACAGGCTTCCGCGAAGTGCGACCTACGCATTTCAACCAGCTGTGTCCCTATTGCAAAGGAAAAGGTTGTGAGCGATGTGATAACACAGGGATGCATCCTCAGGCATCAAGCGTCCGCTGGGAAGGGATGCGCTTCCCTGAACTGCTAGCACTCTCAGTGGAGGAAGCACAGAGGTTGTTTTTAGATGTGAGCCTTCCTTCTACCGCAACCCGACTACGCTCGGAGATTCAACGGCGGTTAGATGCCCTGGAACGTGTGGGACTCGGTTATATTTCCTTGAATCGATCATCTCCAACCTTATCTCGGGGTGAATCCCAGAGAGTGAGGCTCGCAATTTCACTGGCTAGTCGATTAGAGGACATGCTTCACGTACTAGATGAACCGACGATTGGTCAGCACCCTGCAGATGTCGCTCGATTACTTCCTGCATTTCGCGAATTATCTGGATCGGTAATCTTTGTTGAACATGACCGAGTGGCGGCTGCTTCTGCTGATTCAGCTATTGATCTTGGTCCTGGTGCAGGTAAAGATGGAGGAGAAGTGATTTTCATTGGTTCACCAGCAGAACTATGGAAAGCTGACACGGCAACGGGACGATATTTCAGTCTCCGGAACCGTGTGATGACTCCTGAGCCGCGTCCCCAACCAGAAAAGTTTCTTCATGTTCAGAAGGCACACCGTCACAATCTGCAGGACATTGATGTGAAAATTCCACTAGGGCGATTGGCGGTTATTACTGGAGTATCTGGATCTGGGAAAAGCACGCTAGTTGAGCATGTTCTCGTGCCTTCATTGAAGAAAAAAGAGTCAATTGGCTGTGCAGGAATTGAAGGGCCGAAACTAAAACCGGTCATGGTGGATCAAAGTCCGATTGGACGTAATCCGCGTTCTAATCCGGCAACCTATACGAAGTTATCGGATATCATTCGTGATTTGTATTCGGGTGCGACAGGATTATCCAAGTCTCATTTTTCGTTTAATCGACCTGAAGGTGCTTGTCCGACATGCAAGGGAATTGGTGCAAGCGAAGTCAAGATGCGATATTTACCGTCCATCTGGATTCCCTGCTCAGATTGTGAAGGACAACGATTTAGTCCTGAAGTCCTAAATGAACTGGTTGAATTTGATGGAGAAAGGCTCTCCATTGCTGATTTCTATGCCCTTCCAATTGCTGAAATTGAAGAACGAATTACTAAGTCAAAACACCTTACACAAGCCAAACGGCAATCAGCCCAACGGATTCTCCAAGCGCTTCTTGATGTCGGGCTGGGCTATCTTGAACTTGGGCAACCTTCACCCACTCTCTCTGGTGGAGAAGCACAGCGTGTGAAACTCACGAAATTCCTGGGTCGTAAAAAGTTGGCAAATCAACTCGTCATTCTTGACGAACCTTCGACTGGTTTGCACTCTCAAGACTTGGATGGATTACTGACCGTTCTTGACCGGCTTGTCCGTCATGGTGCAACAATCGTGGTTGTTGAGCATAACATGGATTTCATTCGCGCAGCGGATTGGGTAATTGATTTGGGTCCTGGTGCTGGACCAAACGGAGGCAAGCTTCTGTATGAAGGTCCACCTGAAGGTCTTCTTAAGGTTGAATCTTCTCTGACTGGTAAAGCCTTGGAAGATGAAAGCGCTGTTCGACCTCGAAAGAAGACTAAGAAGCCAGTGATAACCAAACCACCAATAATTTCAATCCGAAATGCTCGAGCAAACAATCTGAAAAACGTCGATGTGGATATCCCAAAGAGAACCTTCACTGTCATCACTGGTGTGTCGGGTTCTGGGAAATCTAGTCTAGTACGTGATGTCTTGCAGGCAGAAGCACGACGTCGATATTTAGAATCGCTTTCCATGTTTGAAAGGCAGGGATTACGAGAGGGGGCCGAAGCCCCTGTTGATTCAATCACAGGATTAGGGGTCACGCTCACGGTGGCGCCTCATCGAGCCCATTTATGGAGTCATATCCCACAATTCACTCGACGGAATAGTGTTGGAACCCTTACGGAGATAAGTTATCATATCACGAACCTACTTGCCTCCCTGGGAGAAAGGAAATGTTTGAAATGTAGTTCAAAGATGAACCGCGAGAACAAATGGGTTTGCCCAAAATGTCATAACACTGTACCTATTGCAAAACCACAGTACTTCTCATCAGAGCATTGGGGGAGTTCTTGTCCGAAATGTGTAGGACTGGGTGTATTACATCTACCTCAACCTGAGAAGCTCATAGTGAATCCCGAAAAGCCGTTATGTGCAGGTGCGATGTGGTCTCCAGGTTATTGGCCGAAAACCTATCTGTGTAAGGATCAGCCAATCATTCCGGAATTGGGGAAACGGTATGGGTTTGATCCCTTCAAAACGCCGTGGAATAAAATGTCCAAAGAAGCACAGGATGTCTTCTTCTATGGCGATGGTGAAGTATACAGGTTTACATACATCAGCAAATCAGCTGGTAGATTGAAGGGGAAGGAACGTCCTTCCAAGTGGACCTGGAGGGGCTTCTACCAGAAGGAGAGCTGGATTTTCGATTGGGATATCCATGGGACGTATACAAAACAAGTTGTCTGTCCAGAATGTAAGGGTGCTGGACTCCGACCAGAATACTTGGCTGTAACTCTACAGAACAAGAATATGTTTGAATTAAGTGAGATGCCCCTTCTGGAACTTGAAAAACTGGTCAAGAAAATCCTCGAACCATCTTCTAGCATTCCTTTGGCTGAGACGAGTCTTCAGATTATCCGACGACGGTTGCGGTTTCTGAGACAAGTAGGAATTGGTTACCTTCATCTGAATCGTCCAACGGGCACCTTGTCAGCGGGTGAAGCACAACGAATCCAACTAGCAAGCTTGCTAGGAAGTGGATTAACTTCACTGACAATATTTGTTGACGAACCCTCACGAGGTATGCACCCATCTGAACTTGAAGCCCTGCGTGAAGCACTAGAAGAACTCCGTGACGAAGGAAACACCGTAATTGTTGTCGAGCACGACTTACTTCTTATTCGAGCGGCGGATCATGTGATTGATCTTGGACCTGGCGCTGGAACGATGGGTGGCAGAGTTGTCAGCGAAGGAAAACCCACAGATATTATCAAAGCTGACACGATTACGGGAAAATGGTTACAAAATGATCAATTGAAAAAACCAACTCAGGAAGGGGGATTATTAGAATGGATGAACGGAACACAGCGCCGACAACCACCAGACTGGATGGTGATTAAAGGCGCTCGTTCGAATAATCTTCGTGGAGAAGATGTGAAAATCCCCTTAGAAACGTTAACAGGCGTTTGTGGCGTGTCGGGATCTGGTAAAAGCTCACTCCTCATCGATACTGTCGGTCGAGCTCTAGTCAAACAATTGCATACGTCATCTTTTGCCCGTGAACCACTTGAAGCAGGAGAATACGAGGAAATTAGCAATCCTCCAAAACGTACTTTGCTAGTTGACCAATCTAGGCGAGGAATTCAGAGTCCAGCAGGCTATCTTAATCTGACTCGACCTTTACTGAAAATCTTTCTAAACAGCGATGATGCTCAAGCCCTAGAACTTGGTGAGAAAGACCTTACGAGGCGATGCACGGCTTGTAAAGGACGAGGTCAACTTCGATTAGATATGGGATTTTTACCTAATGAGTTTGTAGAGTGTGAAACGTGTAAGGGGACAGGCTATCGTCCCGAGGCATGGGATGTGCGAGTGAAGGGGGTCACATTACCTGACATCAATTCGATGACACTGGATGAAGTGTATGAGCTCTTCAAAGATGAGAAAGGACTTGCAGAGCCTCTTGAGGTTGTACGGCAAGTGGGTTTAGGATATTTGGTTTGGAGACAATATGCCTATACCCTTTCCGGCGGTGAAGTGCAGCGCCTAAAAATCGCTAAAGAACTAATTAAGAAAATCCGAGAAAAAACACTCTACATAATGGATGAACCCACAGTGGGTTTACACATGGACGATGTCGCCCGATTGGTAACCGTTTTGAATCGACTAGTTGACGAAGGTCATTCCGTCATTGTGGTTGAACATCACCCGCACCTGCTATCTTTTTGCGATTGGATTATTGAACTCGGTCCAGGTGGAGGGCCTGAGGGTGGGAAAATCATTGCCACGGGAACCCCTGAAGACATCGCGATGAAGAATACACCCACTGCACCTTATATCCGAGAAGTGTTGGGAGTGAAATCATGACGTGGGCACCACTTCTCCTTGCAGATTCATCTCCCAGTTTACGATTACTAGTATTACGAGATTTACTGAATCGCCCAGAATCTGATAAGGAAGTCAAAGAACTCAAAGACCTTCAGAAGACCGATCCCTTGATTAAGCGGTTTCTAGCCCTGCAAGACAAGGATGGGGGCTTCAGAGTTGGTGAAGCTGGAGGGGCAGCGTTAGGTCGAATTCGAATAACGGCTCAAGCATTGATGGGATTGGGCTATTTCGGTTTGGGACCAGAACATCCTGATATCAAACGGGCTGCAGAGTTTATCTTTTCCCAACAACAAAAAGATGGTTCTTTCCCATTATCCTTTCAGGGAGCGGTCCTTGATGGCGGTCGATTTTTTGATATCAAGTACCATGCCATACCGGTTCAAACAGCTTTGCCATTATTGGGTTTAGCGTGGGCAGGATTTGCTACGGATCCACGTGCCGAAGCGGCCTATGAGTGGCTCTTAAAGGAAGAATTAGCTGAAGGTGGGTGGCCATCAGGTAGGCACGAGGATAGGTACATCTTTGCAGCAGGGTATCGTCGACTCGCCCATTCAAAATTTGGGTGTCGTACGAATACGACAGCAGCAGTGAGTTCTTTGGCTCTACATCCGAATCGACGAAACAGCGAACCTGCCCGTCGTGGATTAGACAAGTTGCTAGCACATGAACACCGTCAAGCACATACCCTTGGATTCGAAGTAGCACGAATCGTGGGGACTGAACAAGTCCGTGGCGGTTTTACCTATTTCAAACGTTATGATGTCGCTCAGATGTTAGATTTGTCCTGGCGGATTGGAGCCAGCTTGGAAGATCCCCGTGTCGCTGATAATGTCGAATTTGTCAAGGAATTGCAGGGTCCTTATGGGCTCTGGGAATATCAGCGATTTCCGGAAGTATCTAGGTGGATTACTTTCGACATATTGCGGTCGTTATCTCGGCTTGACCAAGAGATTGATTGGTTTAGTTTGGAACCGCGAACACCCTTCCAGCCTTATCCGAAGAAACGTCCACGTTATTAGACAGAGGGATTTATCCGTCGAGTGAACGCAATAGAATATTACTTCAGGAAACTGAGGGAGCTTTAGATGAATATTGAATCTGTTTTCAAGTACATTGATCAGAATATTGACAATCACATTGTTAAGGTTCAAGAACTTATTAGACAACCCTCGATTTCCCCACAAGATATTGGGGTTCGCGATTGTGCTGAACTGCTCCGCAAATCGCTCAAGGAGCTAGGCTGTCAACGAGCAGAATTAATTGAAACTTCTGGCAATCCAGTGGTAGTAGGTGAATTAGACGTCGGCGCTAAAAAGACGGTTCTCGCTTACATGATGTATGATACACAACCAATTGACGACCCAGGTTGGTCTGTCCCACCCCTTGAAGCAAAACTAGTAGATCTTGATCCCTTTGGTCAAGTTCTCATGGCCCGAGGTGCTACCAACAGTAAAGGCCCACTACAAGGATTCCTAAATGCCTGCGATGCCATTCAAAAAGCTGGAGAAAAACTCCCAGTGAACTTACTCTTCGCTATCGAAGGAGAAGAAGAGCTAGGAAGCCGTCACTTTCCTGAATTCCTCAAAAAAGAGGAAAATACTGTCAAGAAAGCTGATTACGTCTTTTTCCCCTTCATGAGCCAAGATCCCACTGGAAAAGTGATGAATTATCTTGGAGTCAAAGGAATTGTCTATGTCGAGTTAGAAGTGGATGGGAAAACTTGGGGATATGGACCTACCGAATTTGACATCCATGGTGGAACAAAATGTGTCGTTGATAATCCCGCTTGGCGACTCACTCAAGCCCTCTCTTCCATGACCACACCCGATGGCAATCGTGTCATAATTGATGGATTCTACGATGATGTTAAACCGATTTCCGCAGAAGACGAAGAGCTCCTCACACAGCTCGAGGAAACCTACGATGAAGAAACCTTCAAAGCGCCATTGAAAATCGAACGGTTCATTGATGATGGACATGGACGAGAAATCTTAGAGAAATACATCTTTGGACC
>JGI2171J19970_10000977_pt1 | contig 15815 bp, 16 predicted proteins | sample DeeMarSWOR324_28_FD_19970 | JGI IMG/M metagenome (IMG submission 19970) | reverse complement strand
GGGCGGGGTTGTCGGTGAACCTTCTGAGCCTGCCGTAGAGGTGGATCTCAAGCTTCATCGTATAAAAAAGGGGGTGGGTTTACTTGAAGACTTTGTCAAGCTCGCTGTCGGGTACGTTCCAGACCTCGTTGTGGGGCGGCAGCTTCTCAAGCTTCATGAACTCGGGAATCCTGTCGTCGTGCTTCGTGAAGCCTGCGGCCTTGTTGAACGCCCTCTCCATCTCGGTGATCTCCTTGCCGATCCTCGCCACGTCGTCGCCCGTCCAACTGGTGCCGAGGACGCCGTTGACGCTCTCCACCATGCCGTCGAATCCCTCCGGGATGTCCAGTATGGCGAAGGCGATGAATAGGCAGTACCCAGTAGAGTCTAGGAACGCGGTGGTGTCCATGAATCCGCGGGCCAGCGCCGACTTGTCGGTGTCCAGGGGGTCGGCTGAGCCGCCCACGCCTAGGATCTCGGGCGCAATGGTGTAGCCCGACGTGTGGTCCGCACCCATAGTGCTTGTGGCATAGACGTAGCCGATGCCCTTGACGGCTCTCGGCTCGTATGCAGGCATGTTCTGGCCCTTGCACGCGGGTACCCTCGTCACCCCCAGGGTTTTCCCGGTGGTGACCGCGCCGGAGGCGAGTATCTTGCCCAGCGGCGATCCCTTATGGATCTCCTTCATCATCTCTATGGCCTTCTCCCCGTCCCCGAACTCGGCTAGGCCGCCGTCCATGGCGACGGCTATGGTTCCACCCATCTCGATGGTGTCTAGGCCGTACTCGTTGGTGAGGCGCACAAGCTCTGCGATTTGGTCTAGGTTGTCGATGCCGCAGTTAGGGCCGAACGCCCAGTCAGACTCGTACTCGATGCAGCTGGCGTGCTCGGTGCCGTCCTCGTGGGGGTAGACGTTGCTGCACTGGATGATGCAGGACGCGTGGCACGGGTGACCCGTGGTCCCTACTCCGCCCCGCTCCTCGCAGGCCTTCTTGATCGCCTCCCCTGAGACCTTCTCGGCTCCCTCGAAGCGTCCCTCACGGAAGTTCCGTGTGGGCAGACCTCCTGCCTCGTTCATGACGTTGATGAGGGCCGCGGTGCCGTAGGTGTTGAGGGTGCCTCCCTTCTTGGTGACGTCGTGGGTGGTCAGGGCCTTGGCCAGCTTCTGCCTTCCCTTGTTGAACAGGTTCCTGTCCTTGATCTCGACTTCCTTGGCGCCCTTGTCGTCCACGATTATGTACTTGAGGCCCTTGCTGCCCATGACGGCGCCGAGGCCACCTCTTCCGGCGTACCTCGTGGCTCTACCGTCTATGTCGTTGAAGCAGATGCCCGAGGCGGAGAGCTGCTGCTCCCCGGCTGAGCCGATGGAAGCGATGCCCACATGCTTGCCGTGTTTCTTGAAGAGCTCCCCGTACGCCTTGGAGAGCACGTCGCCTACCCCGGTCTTCGCCTCGTTGAGCTCGACGCCTTTATTATCGATCTCCAGCTGCCAGTACTTGCCCTTCTCCTTGGGCACACCCTCCACCACGATGGCGCTGTAACCTAGCAGTGCCAGCTGCTCTGCGAAGGGCGTACCCGCGTTCGCCTCCTTGATGCCTCCGGTGAGGGGTGACTTCGCTCCGACGGATATCCTGCCGGAGCTCGGCGCCTTGGTCCCCGTCACTATGCCGGGCGCGAAGACGAGCTTGTTGTTGGGTCCGAGGGGGTGGCAGTTGGGGTCGACTTCGTCGCATACGTAGCTGTCNGTGAGCCATCTCCCGCCCCTGTTCCTGTACTTGTCAGGTAGGTTCTCGGTTTTGGCTGTTAGTTTCTCCATGTCTACTCGAATTACTTTACTCATTTTCCTTCCACTTTTTTCTTCATTAAAGACTAATTACAATGTGTTAATAAAACCATGATATGAACGGCTGTTCAACTCGGTGGGCTCGGCGATGGGAAACCATATAGATTACCGCCCCATCTCTGTTTGTCTGCCATGATTGAAGACGTCCTCAAGGAGCTTGACGACGGCTACGCGGTCAAGAAGCTCAAGGAGATGATTAGGATACCCTCGGTGGTGGGGGACGAGAAGGAGCTTGCCCATTACCTCAGGGACGAGCTGGACTCGCTGGGGCTAGAGACGGAGCTGCATGAGGTGCAGCCCGGGAGGCCCAACGTATACGCGAAGCTTCAAGGGTCGAGGCCTGGAAAGAGGATGAACTTCAACGGGCACTTGGACACGGTGCCGGTCGTGGACGGCTGGGACACCGACCCCTTCACGCCGGTGGTAGACGGGAACAGGATCATCGGCCTGGGCTCCAACGACATGAAGGGCGGCATAGCTTGCATACTCAACACGATACGCGCGGTAGTCGAGTCTGGACATAATTTCCCGGGGGAGCTCAGCTTCAGCGGAGTCGTAGACGAGGAGGCTTATGGCGAAGGAGCCAAGGCGATGCTGAAGACCGGTTACGGTAAAGTAGACGCCATCGTGCTCGCAGAGCCGCAGACGGCTGACGAGCTTAAACCCACGGCTCTAGGCATCACGGGTAAGATACTCTACGACATTCACGTCAGGGGCAGGGCAGCCCACGGGTTCAGCCCCGAGCTAGGGGTGAACGCCGTTGAGCAGGCGGGCGTCATCCTCTCCAACCTAGGCAAGCTCAAGATTCCTGAGCACCCGAGGTTCAGGGGCAACTACTCGACGCTGAAGATAGAGGGAGGCTACAAGAGGTACAGTGTCGTGGTGCCTGCGTACTGCAGGTTCGAGGTCAACAGGCTCACCGTGCCCGGAGAGACGAAGGAGTCTGTGATCAGGGCCATGGATGAGCTGATAGCTTCCTTGGGGTTGGAGGCCGACGTGGATGTTGGGGTAAAGCCGCCGTACTACGCTCCGTACGCCATGGATGAGGACGAGCCGCTTGTCCAGTTATTCAAGGAAGCTTACACCGAGGTCATGGGTGTGGAGCCTGTCTTCGAGTACAAGAGCAGCATCACCGACGCCAACACGTTCGCTGGGGAAGGCGGGATACCTTGCATACACCTTGGCCCATTCGATGGCGGGGCGCACCAGAAGAACGAGTACACCTTGCTGGACTCGATGCCCCCCGTGAGCAGGGTCTACGCCCTCATGGCTGACAGGTTCCTCGGGGGCTAACGTATACCAATCAAGTTAAAGCCCCCACTCCAATATTCTCTTCGTTATGATAGACGACATCCTAAGGCATCTTGACGACGGCTACACGGTGAGGCTGTCCGAGGAGATGATAGCGATCCCGTCGGTGACGGGAGACGAAGAGGCGCTCGCCCTCTACGTCCAGGAGAAGCTGGAGAGCTACGGGATGGAGACGGAGTTCCGGTACGTCGCCGACGGGAGACCCAACGTCTACGGCGTGATGAAAGGCAGTGGATCGGGTAAACGCCTCAACTACAACGCCCACACGGACACGGTTCCGGCGGGAGACGACTGGGACACCGACCCCTTCAAGGCAGTCATCAAGGACGGGAAGCTCTACGGACGCGGAGCCTGCGACATGAAGACGGGCATCGCCTGCAGCCTCAACATGTTCAAGGCAATAGCCGACAGCGGCGCAGAGTTCAGGGGCGAGCTGAGCTTCAGCGGCGTCGTGGACCAGGAGGCCACGGACATCGGCGCCTGGGCAATGATGGAGGAACCCAAGTGGAGGAGCCTGGACGGCGTCGTGCTCACCTACAGCTACTGCGGAGACGAGACCAAGCCCATCCCCCTGGGGCTCACAGGCAAGATACTCTACAACGTCAAGGTGAAGGGGAAGGCGGCCCACGGATTCAGGCCCCACCTCGGCGTAAACGCAGTCGAGGACGCCGCAAGTATAATCGCCAACCTAGATAAGCTCCAACTGAAGGAGCATCCAGATTTCGGCACCGGCACCGTCTGCACATTAAAAACCGAGGGAGGCTACACCAAGTACAGTGTCGTGGTGCCCGAGTCGGCCCGGTTCGAGGTGAACAGGCTGCTGGTGCCAGGTGAGAGCATACAGTACGCGCTGGACGACATGGAGAGGCTAGTAGAGGAGCTCAACCTAGAGTCCACCGTAGAGGTGGGGGTCAAGCCCCCCAAGTACGAGCCCTACACGGCGTCGAAACACGAGCCCCTGATGAGGACCCTGGACGAGGTCTACAGGGCGGTGATGGGCAGGCCGCCGCTCTACGAGCACGCCTACGGCATAACCAACGCCAACATATTCCAAGGCGAGCAGGGAATCGAGTGCGTCCACATCGGCCCCCAGCGTGGGAACGCCCACGGCCCCAACGAGCACGTCAAGCTGGAGTGGCTGCCACCGGTAAGCGAGATGTACGCTAGGATCGCCCTCGGCTACCTCGCGTAAGGCAGGGCTTAAAAGCGGCCGAGAGGCATTGAGCCAGTGTATCGAGATGAGTGAACAGGTATCCTACAGGGACTTCAAGAAGCTGGACATACGCATAGGCACCGTAAAGGAGTGCATAAAGGTGAAGGGCTCTGACAAGCTATACACCCTCCACGTCGACATGGGCGACGAGGTCAGGCAGATAGTGACGGGCCTCGTCGACTACTACACCGCGGAGGAGCTCACAGGTAAACGAATAGCGGTGGTCATGAACCTGAAGCCCGCCAAGATATTCGGCCAGATGAGCTACGGCATGTTACTGGCTGCCGAGACGAAGGACGGCGACCTCGCGCTCATCACCACGGACAACCCCATCGCCGACGGCGCCCGGATCACCTAACTGTTTTTATCGCCCCACACAAGAGCATTCCAAGATTCCATGACCGACAAGGTTCTAGTCATCATTGCGACGGGGGACAGGGACAAGGCGCTCACCGGCCTCATGTACGCCAGGAACGCGTTGAGGCGCGGCTGGCTCGACGACGTGAAGGTGGTCTACTTCGGCCCCAGCGAGCGGCTCATGGTAAAGGACGCCGACGTCGCCAGCGCAGCCATGGAGGCGGCGAGCCTGGGCGAAGCCTACGCATGCAAGGCCATCAGCGACCGCGACGAGATCAGCGAAAAGATTGATGAATTGGGCGTCAGGGTCGAGTACGTGGGCACCATAATAAGCGACTACATCAGACAGGGCTACGTCCCCATGGTTTGGTAGAAAGGGGTAAATGAGACGAAGGGCTGTCCCCGTTAGCCGCTCCGCTTCCAAGGCTAGACGGCCTAGTCACGTGTCTTCTCTATGGCTACGGCGCAGACCTTGTACTCGGGTATCTTTGAGTAGGGGTCCAGCGCTGCGTTCGTCAGCTTGTTAGCAGCCGCCTCGGCGAAGTGGAACGGGATGAAAACGGAGCCGGGCGCGGACTTCTCGGTGACCTTAGCCTTTGCCTCGATGCAGCCCCGCCTGGACGTGACGCGGACCTTGTCGCCGTCCTCGACGCCGAGCCTCGACGCGTCATCAGGGTTAATCTCGACGAGGCACTCCCCCACGAGGGCGTCCAGCACCTCCGACCGCCTGGTCATGGTCCCCGTGTGGAAGTGCTCCAGGACCCTGCCGGTTGTCAGCATGAACGGGTACTTCTTACCAGGCTCTTCGGCTGGAGGTAGGTACTCCAAAGCGTGGAACTTCCCCTTACCCCGTGTGAATCGCTCGGCGTGGAGGAACCGTGTCCCGGGGTGAGCCGCGTCGGTGCACGGCCACTGCAGGCCCTCCCTGCCCAGGCGTTCATGGCTGACTCCTCCGTAGATGGGGGTGACGCCCGCTATCTCGTCCATGATCTCCGCCGGCGACTCGTACCGCATGGGGCACCCCATCCGCGTGGCCAGCTCGCATACGATCTCCCAGTCGGCCTTGGCCTCCCCGACAGGCTCGAACAGCTTGTTGACCCTCTGGACCCGCCTACCGGTGTTGGTGAAGGTGCCGTCCTTCTCGGCGAACGAGGCCGCTGGGAGCACGACGTCCGCGAGCTCCGCGGTCTCGGACATGAATATGTCCTGCACCACGAGGAACTCCAGCCTCCCCAGCGCGTCCTCGACGTGGTTCAGGTCAGGGTCGCTGAGCATGGGGTTCTCCCCCATGACGTACAGCGCCTTGAGCCTTCCCTCGTAGGCGGCGTCCATCATCTCCACAACGGTGAGGCCCGGCTCCGCGCATAACTCCACGCCCCAGGCCTCAGTGAACTTGGCTCGCGTCTCCTCGTCGCTCACGGGCTGGTAGCCTGGGTAGACGTTGGGCAGGGCCCCCAGGTCGCAGGCTCCCTGGACGTTGTTCTGGCCCCTCAGGGGGTTGACCCCCGTGCTCTCCCTGCCCACGTTGCCCGTGAGCATGGCTAGGTTGGCCACGGACATGACGTTGTCTGTCCCCGTGGTATGCTGGGTGATGCCCATGCTGAAGACGAAGCTGGCCCTATCNGCCTCCCCTATGGCGACGGCCGCCTCCTCCAGGTCCCGGCCCGGCACCCCCGTGATCTCCTCCACCCTCTCAGGCGTGTACCTCTCCACGGTCTCCCTGAACTCCTGGAAGCCCTCGCAGCGTTCCTCGATGAACTCCGTGTCGTGGAGGCCGTGCCTGAGGATGACGTTCATGAGGCCGTTGAGGAGCGCCACGTCTGTGCCTCCCCTCTGCCTCAGCCAGATGTTGGCGTGGTCCACCAGCCCGATCTTCCTGGGGTCCGCCAAGATGAGCGTCGCCCCGTGGTCGACCACGGCCTGCCTGATGTACTTCGCTATGACTGGGTGGTTCTCCGTGGTGTTGCTGCCCGTGACGAATATCAAGTCGCTATCCTTGAGCTCTAGGATGCTGTTAGTCATGGCCCCCGACCCGAAGGCCTTCACCAGACCCGCCACCGTGGGGGCGTGGCACAGCCTGGCGCAGTGGTCAACGTTGTTGTTGCCAAGGCAAGCCCTGACGAACTTCTGGAAGAGGTAGTTCTCCTCGTTGGTGCACTTAGCCGACGCCAGGCCGGCGAGGGCCTCCTCGCCGTGCTTCTCCTTGATCTCCTTGAACCTTGAGGCGACATAGCTGAGCGCCTCGTCCCACGTCGCGGCCTCGAACATATCGCCGCGCCTGATGAGGGGAGTGGTGAGCCTCTCAGGTGAGTTGACCCAGTCGTACCCGAACCTCCCCTTGACGCAGAGGCTGCCCATGTTCTCCACCCCGTCCTCGGCACCCCGCACCTTCACGATCATGCCGTCCCTGGTGTAGACCTCCAGGGTGCATCCCACGCCGCAGAAGGGGCATGTGGTAGTCTGCCTCTCAAGCTCCCACCATCTTCCCTTGAACCTGGAAGGCTTCTCGCTGAGGGAGCCGGTTGGGCAGACCTGCACGCACTCGCCGCAGTTGACGCACCCCGAGTCCACTAGAAGCTCCCCGAGGCCTGCGATGACGACGGTTTCGTACCCGCGGTCCCGGTAGTTGAGTATGCCGTGGTTCCTGATTTCGTTGCACGCTGCGACGCATCGGCCGCACAGGATGCACAGGTCTGGGTCATACGTGATGGCGGGGCTGGAATCGTCGACCCGCCTCCCTAGACGCGTGGGCTCGAAGGTTAGGTCCTCCATCTCGATCCCCAGCTCGTAGGCCAGGTCCTGGAGCTCGCAGCGTCCGTTCTGCTCGCAGGTCATGCAGTCCGCCGGGTGGGCGGACAGCATGAGCTCGACGACGGTTCTCCGCGCCTCCCTGACCCTCTCGTTCCCCGTCTCCACGTTCATTCCGTTGGATATGGGTAGGGTGCACGACGCTTCAAGGCGGTCCTTCCTCCCCACGTCGACGACGCAGACGCGGCATGCGCCTGAATCCGGCAGCAGCGGGTGGTGGCACAGGGTGGGGATGTGTATCCCGTTTGCTTCGGCCACTTGGAGGATGGTCTGCCCCGGCTCCCCCCGGACCTTCTTACCGTCTATGGTGAGCTCGACGCTCAGTCACCACACCTCCTTTATCGCATGGGAGGGGCACGCCTCCACGCATGCGCCGCACTGGATGCAGACTCCTTCGAGTATCACGGCTCTTCTATTCGCCTCTGTCCCGGTCAAAGTGATGGCGCCGTTGGGGCACTCCTGCACACATATGCCGCACCCCACGCAGTCCTCGGTCACCCTGTATCCTTTGAGAAACGCGTTACAGACGCCCGCCGGGCACCTCTTCTCCTCTATGTGGGCCAGGTACTCCCCCCTGAAGTACCTGAGCGTGGTGAGAACCGGGTTGGGGGCGCTCCTGCCCAGGGCGCAGAGGCTGGCGTCGAGGATGGTCGCCGACAGCCGCTCCAGGGTCTCTATGTCCTCCGGCCTGCCCTCGCCGTGGGTTATCCTGACAAGTATCTCGCTCATCCGTTTCAGCCCCACGCGGCAGGGGGTGCACTTGCCGCAAGACTCCGCCGTGGTGAAGGACAGGAAGTACCGGGCCAGGTCGACGGTGCACGTGGTGTCGTCCACGACCACTATGCCGCCTGAGCCCATGATGCTGCCCGCCGACTGCAGGCTCTCGTAGTCCAGCGGTAGGTCCAGGTGATCGGCTGACAGGCATCCGCCGGAGGGGCCCCCGGTCTGGACCGCCTTGAACGTCCTGCCCTCCAGCGGCCCTCCCCCTATGTCGAAAACGAGCCTCCTTATGCTGGTTCCCAGGGGCACCTCCACCGCCCCGGTTCTCTTGACCGCCCCGGTGAGGCAGAACACCTTTGTGCCTTTGCTTCTCTCGCTGCCCACCTTCGCAAACTCCTCCGGACCTTTCAGGAGGATCGTTGGCACGTGGGCCAGGGTCTCCACGTTGTTGATGACCGTGGGCTTCCCCCACAGCCCCTTGGTGGCTGGGAACGGCGGCCTGGGACGCGGTGTCGCCCGTTTTCCTTCGATGGCTGCCATGAGCGCCGTCTCCTCGCCGCACACGAACGCCCCGGCGCTCATAACGACTTTAACGTCGAGGCTATAACCGGAGCCGAACACGTCGTCCCCGAGGACGCCGATTGCCCTCGCCTGCTGCACAGCCGTCTCGAGCCTGCTAGCCATGAGGGGCTTCTCCGCCCTGACGAAGACGTAGCCCTCGTCCGCGCCGACCGCGTAGGCCGCTATTATGAGCCCCTCGAGCACTCTGTGGGGGTCCCCCTCGGCGTTGAGCCTGTTCATGAAGGCCCCGGGGTCCCCCTCGTCCGCGTTGCATATCGCATACTTCTTGTCTCCCTGGGCCTGTCTGGTGAATCTCCACTTCAGCCCCGTGGGGAAGCCGGCGCCGCCTCTGCCGCGTAGACCCGCCTCCGACACCGTCTCGATGACCTCCTCCGGCGTCATCTCCGTCACCACCCGCCTCAGCCCCAGGTAGCCCCCCTTGAGGACGTACTCCTCGATGGACTCAGGGTCTATGACGCCGCAGTTCTCTATCGCGTCACGGGTCTGGTGCCTGAAGAAATCTAGCTCGTCCAGAAGCTGGACGTCGTCCTCTCCCCTGAGGCTCCCTGTCCTCCCTCGCAAGGCGAAGGCCCCCGACGCGTCTCCCGATAGGTACCCTTCGATAATCTCCTCGACTATGCCCTCGTTGACCCCGCCGAATATGACCCCGGGCTCCCCCGGGGCTATGAACTCCACCAGTGGCTCGGCGTAGCAGGCCCCTATACAGCCCACGTTAACAACCTTCGCTGCGACGCCTCTTCGATCCAGTTGCTCCTTGATCTCTCTGTAGACTGGGCCGGCTCCTGAGGCGAGGCCGCACGTGCTCATGCCGACGTTCACCCTCAGGTCACCTCCGCCGAAAAGCACAGAATCCTCGCTTGGAACCTCGATGGCGTGCTCACTCATCTGGGTGCTACTCCTTGAATGAGCCCAGGATCTCCCTCAGCTTATCTTGGTCGAGTCTTCCGTAAACGTGGTCGTCCACCTTGATGACGGGGGCCAGGCTGCATGCCCCTATGCACCTGACCTGGTGGACCGTGAACAACCCGTCGGGGGACGTGTCTTCCTGGGGCGAGATATCCAGCAGCTTTATCAGCTCGTCATAGACTTTAGTGACTCCTGCGACGTGGCAGGCCGTCCCCCTGCATATAGTTATTATGTGTTTTCCCTGGGGCCGCAGCCGGAACTGGTGGTAGAAGGTCGCCACTCCGAAAACCCTGCTTGGTGGAACCCCGAGCCTTTCCGCCACCGTCAACAGACTGGCCTTGGTGAGATAACCGAGCGAGTTCTGGATCTTCTGCAGTAGTGGTATGACTTCAGCCTCTGGGTTCCCCCCGTTACAGTGCTCAACACATAGCTCCTCTATTAGCTCGATCTCCGTTTCTATCAAAGTGTGCCACCTCTTCTACAGACTGCCTCATGATGCGATGCGTTAATGACGGGTCGTCGTCAGCGACACGTTTTCCCTAACTCTTCTTTCCTATATTAAACATCTCTGGGAGTTACTATTTTTTTAATGATTCGGTGTTTATAGTATAGAAAACAAAGCTTCATTCGTGTCATTGTTGGTTAAAACTAACTCTATTCCGGCGTCATTGTTGTCAGATGATTCTCCTTGGCTGCGTATCGGGATTGGGGCGCGTCACAGCGAAGAAGTCGAAAGGTGTCCTACAATGGGTTCGGAACGGGGGACGCTACCGTTCCTTCTTCTTCAGGTACCATGTCTCGCCCTTTGGGCTAGTGGTTATCTCGAACTCGGGGTTGTAGTGGAGCATCTCCTTCACGAACTCCCTCATTGTGGCCTTGGTGCCGTCGCTCCGGGTGATGACCTCGTCCAGGGAGATCGTGACCCGTCTACCTTTACTCTCATCGACATCCAATTCGATCAATGATTAAACGGCGCAGCATCCTTATTATTTTATAGGGTGCCGAGAGTTGACGCTTGTATTTGTGTTGAGGCTCGGACACAGATACACCGTTTTATCGCGAACAGCCGTTAACCACGAAGCGAAGACGAGCCTAGTCACATGCGGAACTGCAACTTGATCATGGGCGGCAATCTGGGCTCTCTTCATGGTGTGTGAAAAAAATGGCAGACGATTGGAATAGCTCCAGGGGGTGCCCCGAGTGCGGCGCTGCCGTCAAATGGAATCAGATCTACATTTTGGTTCAGGGAGGGGACGCGGTTGAGGTCGGCAAATATCGTTGCATTAGTTGCGGGGCTGAGAGCGGTAAATGTGAACGCGTTGTGGAGCACGGCAGGGAGTCAATTGAACCCATGACGAACCTCGGGCTCGGCACGCCGACGGCAGCTAACCCAATCATCGGGAAAAGTAAGGTCACGTTATATGAGATCATCAAACGGATAGCTAAAGAGGTCCATGAGAGCAAGTTAAACGAAAAATAGGATCTTTTAACCGAGATGCTTCCCTGTTAACGTGCCTCTGTCACTTCGCCCTCATGTACATCTGTAATTGAGCGAGAAGCCCAATCACCTTCATCCTGTTGACGATTGTGAAGCACCCTGTTGAAGCCACTGCGTGAATATGATCAGGCATCCGCCCACCATAAAACACACTTATAATTAAAAAAAAACTAAATCCAGATTACATTTTCCCCAGTCAATACAACGCTATCATGAATTATTGGTTGGTTATTAACTATTTATCCATACGAATACTGGATCATAAGTATGTTTAATGTAGTATTCACTCATGATTATATACTATTCATTGTGAAAACAGAGATATTTTTACCAAGACTGCCTATTTTCTCTAGAAATTACTGCATTTTCAATAAGTTAAGGATAGGATTTATATAGTTGATGGGTGAGGTAATTTGATGATTAAAGATAGCTTCTCTTTGAATTTGAAATGCCCTTACTGTGATGAATTCTTACCGTCTCACAGAGCCCTTAGAGTCCACATAGGCAGGGATCATAAAGAGAAGACAGACGAGTTCATGGAAACGTATTTCGGTGGGCGATGGATCGAGGTAGACTTCATCTCACTCATGCTGAGAAGGTCCGTGGGGGAGTTAACAGAGGAGTCCTGCCTCGAATGCAGAGGCTGCGACGTGGCTTGCCCGATATCTGTGATCCATGAAGGCTTCCGTCCCTTCGATGTCTCGCTACAGTTGCTGGAAGGTAAGGTCAGAGAGATACTGAGTTCGGAGATCATCTGGGGCTGCACGTCGTGTTACGCGTGTGGGCAGAACTGTAAGGCAGGCATGTCCCCGTTCGACGTCATAGAGACCCTCATGAACCTGTCGGCTCGTGTCGGGTACCACTTTCCTAGACGGTACAAGGATTACAACAAGAGCATATTGAGGAGTGGCGTCATCCAGAGGCCCGGCACCCTGAAGATGGCGGAGCTCACAAGGCTGGCGAGGGAGGACGTGGGCTTGCCGAAGCTCCCCGCACAGCCCGACCACACCCGCTTCAAGGAGGCGATGCGGAGACTAGACGACATGAGGGGCCTACAATGAAGTACGCTTTTTATCCGGGGTGTCTATCCCAGACGGAGCAGTTTGGCTGCCTGTTATCGGCAAGAGAGACGCTACAAAGGCTAGGATTGGAATTAGTAGAGATTGATGGGTCCAGCTGCTGTGGCTACCAGTCGTACAGGTTGTCCTCCCCCATCACTTGGAACTTCCTCACCGCTAGGAACATGGTCTTGGCCGAGAGGATGGGCCTCGATATTCTAACTATCTGTAACGAGTGCAACCTCTCCTTCAAGCAGGTGAGGAAGGCGCTGTCCCGTGACCCTGAACTGAAGAGCCATGTGGACGAGGCCCTCAGCGTGGAGGGCCTGGAGTACCATGCCAAGAACGAGACCTTCCACGTCGTCGAGGTTCTACACGACAATATAGGCGTGGAGCGCATCTCCGACTTCGTCGTGAAGCCCTTGGAGAACCTTAGGTTCGCGACGCAGCCGGGTTGCCACCTATTCAGGCCGAAGGCGCTGGGTATGCCCGACGATGCGGAGCCACGCAAGCTTGACGCCCTCGTCGAGGCTTTAGGTGCCGAGACAGTCGATTACCCCGAGAAGCTGGACTGCTGCGGCTCATCAATGTACGCCTCAGATGAAGGGTCCACGCTGGAGTTGGCTCACAGGAAGCTTGTGTCTGTGAAGGAGGGTGGGCTCGACGGCGTCGTCACCATATGTCCTCACTGCTTCAGGATGCTGGACGCCTCACAGGGGGCCGTGAGAGGCTCTTCGGGCTATGGACGGCTGAGAGTGCCTGTCATCCACTACACCCAGCTACTGGGGTTAGCTATGGGGATCAACACGACTAAGCTCGGGCTGCAGTTTAACGTGAGCCCCGTGGAGCTGGTCTATCGGCTATGAAAGCCATAAGTTAAAGGTGAAATGTTTGGACTCTAACATCAACGAAGTTGAGGTTCGATTCATCTCGAGGATGCTCAGCCGACTTGTCGGAGAGATGAATGCTACGGTCTGTGAACAATGTGGGAAGTGTTCCTCCACTTGTCCAGTATCAAAGGAGATCGAGGGCTTTAACCCTCGACGGTTGATTGCCAAGGTTTCCCTTGGAAAAATCAACGGATTACTCAGGGACGACGCCATATGGACCTGCACCACGTGTCTAAAGTGCCAGGAAAGATGCCCGGAGGACATCTCCCCCTACGACGTCATACTTATACTGCGGAACCTAGCATACCGCGCGGGATACAGCTACCCTACGGGGTACGATGACTTCATCAGGGCCGTTAAGGAGTGTGGGTTCATCTCTATGCCCAAGGCTATCAGGACCCGTGACCGCGGAAAGGTCAGCCGTGGAGACTTGGGGCTGCCTGAGGTTTCTGGGCCCACAGACATGGCGAAGTTCACCGTAGTCGTCGAAGGGATCATAGAGGCAGGTAAGCAAAGTTGAGGTACGCTCTATACCTTGGGTGCACCATCCAGTCGGAGCAGTATGGGTACGAGGCCTCCGTCAGAGAGACCCTGCCGAGGCTGGGCATCGAGTTTGAAGACATGGAGGGTGTAAGCTGCTGCGGCTCTCCCGCTCTTAACAGCGTTTCCAGGCTGGGGTGGCACTACCTCTCGGCGCGTAACCTTGCCATAGCCGAGAACATGGGGTTACCTGTACTGCCTCTCTGTAACGGATGCCACCTTTCCTTCGTCGAGACCAAGCATTTCCTAGAGAAGGACCCTGAGCTCAAGAACGTCATCAACATGAACCTCGAAAAGGAGGGGCTCAACTACAGGGGAGACGTAAGGATTGTTCATCTCCTGGAGGCTCTACACGACGAAGTAGGGGCACAGAAAATCAGCGAAAAAGTGGTCAAGCCGCTGGGAGGGATAAAGCTCGCCTCTCACCCTGGCTGCCATGCGATACGGCCCAGCGGCCTTCAGAACGTGGATGACGCGGAGGACCCCAAGAAGCTCGACGACCTCATCAGGGCGCTAGGCGCGGAGACTTTTAACTACCCCGAGAAGACAGACTGCTGCGGGTCTCAGCTCGCCGTGACCTCAGGCAGAGTCACCCTAAAGATCGCCGGCGAGAAGCTCCAAGCAGTCAAGTCCTATGGCTTCGATGGGCTAGTTACCACGTGCCCCTTCTGCTTCAAGATGTATGACGGGAGGCAGAGGGCTATCAAGGGCGCCCTCAAGGACGCCTCCCTCGACCTACCCGTATTCTACTACACTCAGCTTCTAGGCCTCGCCATGGGGCTGGGACCGAAGAAGCTCGGGCTAGACCTGAACATGAGCCCGATAGACTCAGTCCTCGAGAGGATTCTGGAGGAATAGCGTTGAATGGAAGCGTTTTAGTGATAGGCGGCGGCGTTGCCGGCTTACAGGCCTCCCTCGGCCTTGCGAATCAGGGGATCGTGGTCCACCTCATCGAGAAGGCCCCCTACATCGGGGGCGTAATGGCGCAGCTGGACAAGACCTTCCCCACGATGAACTGCTGTATCTGCATCCTGGAGCCCATGATGATCGAGTGCTACAGGCACCCAAACATCGAGGTGCACACCCTCTCGGAGGTAGTAGACGTAGAAGGCTCGAAGGGAAATTTCACGGTGAGGGTCGTCCAGAGGCCGAGGCACGTAGACCCATCTAGGTGTACTAGATGCGGGGCCTGCATCAATGTCTGCCCCGCCACCGTCTCGGACGACTTCCAGACGGGGTTCGAGTCCCGGAAGGCCGTCTACATCCCGTTCCCACAGGCGGTGCCCTACGCGCCCTCGATAGACGAGGGAGCCTGCCTCCACTTCAAGGGCGACGAATGCAGGGCCTGCGAGGAGGCCTGCCCTGTCGACGCCATCAGTCTGGGGGAGAGAGAGGAGGTGAGCACCCTGAACGCCTCATCGATAATCGTCGCGACCGGGCTTCAACAGTACGACCCGACGGAGATGGGGGAGTATGGTTACAACAGGTATGAGAACGTGATCACTTCCCTCGAGTTCGAGAGGCTAGTTTCACCCTACGGGCCCACAGGCGGCGATCTGGAGCGCCCGTCGGACGGGAAGCTCGCCAAGAGGGTCGCCTTCGTCCAGTGCGTCGGCTCGAGGAGCCACAGGGAAGGCGTCCCCTACTGCTCGGGTATATGCTGCATGTACACGGCCAAGGAGGCCGTCACGGTGAAGGAGAAGCACCCGGACTCGGAGATATACGTCTTCTACATCGACGTCAAGGCCTTCGGCAGGGACTACCAGGACCTCGTCAACAGGGCCCGTGATGAGCTCGGCGTCGAGTACATCAGGGGCAAGCCTGGTGAGATCAGGGAGAACCCCCTCACACAGGACCTGTACGTCTTGTATGAGAACACCGACACCGGCGAGATAGGGAGGAAGGAGGTGGATCTGGCCGTCCTCTCGACTGCGGTGCTCTCAAGGTTCGAGAACGTCAGTCTCGCCGAAGCCTTGGGCGTCGAGCTGGACGAGTTCGGCTTCTTCAGGGTCGAGGACCCTTTCCTCAGCCCGCTGGAGACTATGAGGGAGGGTATCTATGTCTGCGGCTGCAGCCACGGGCCCCGGGACATCTCGGACTCGGTGACCGA
>JGI2171J19970_10000973_pt1 | contig 15849 bp, 18 predicted proteins | sample DeeMarSWOR324_28_FD_19970 | JGI IMG/M metagenome (IMG submission 19970) | reverse complement strand
CAAAATTAGAGCCTGATAATAATATCCCTTGGTATGCTATAGGAGTGAATCGTTTTTGGAAGGCTCATCGTCTTCAGGCTCAGCTGTCGAAGGAAGAGAGAATAGCGCACGCAGAGGAAGCTATAAGGGCCTTACAGAAGGCCATTGAAATAGATCCCTCTTATTCTTTTTCCTATTCTTACATGGAAATCGTTTACAGAAATATTTATGCAGCAGTATATCCCGAGAGAAAAAGCAGGTACATTGATGAAGCCAATATGTGGCATGAGAAATTCGAAGACGCAAGAAAGAAAGAGTTGGAGAGAAAGCGGCTTGAACAAGAATTGAGAGGGATAAGATAGAGCCAGAGAAGCAGAATCCTTTTTATCTTGGCATATTTTGTATCTTCACCTCCTAATAAGCTTCATACGTAATGTTTATCCCTCTTAAGGATGAGAATCCCACTTCTCGTTTTCCCTATATCACTGTTTTTTTTATAGCTCTCAATATCCTGATTTTTCTTTACCAATTTTTCTCACCTCAAGGACTGCAGTATTATGTTTTTAAAATGGGTGCCATTCCCTATGAAATTACTCATTTTACTACTGTCTCTTTTGTTTCCGTTGAATCTCAGGAGCCTGTGTCCAGATTATTGCCGCCTTTAGCTCTAATAGCCTCGATGTTCCTTCATGGGGGCTTTCTCCATCTTTTCGGCAACATGCTCTATCTCTGGATATTCGGCAACAACATTGAAGACTTTCTCGGGTCCTTTCGGTTCATCTTTTTCTATCTGTTCTCAGGATTGGGCGCTAGTCTAACCCATATTGTTTTCCATCCCAACTCCCAGGTCCCGATGATCGGCGCGAGCGGAGCTATTGCGGGGGTGCTTGGAGCTTATTTGATCCTCTATCCTAGAGCAAGGGTCTTGACCTTTGTCTTTCTGTTTTTTTTCATTCGAATTCTGCCCATTCCTGCATTTTTTCTGCTTGGATTTTGGCTTATCCTTCAATTGCTGAATGTCGGGCTGGGAGGTGGTGTGGCCTGGTTTGCTCATATAGGTGGATTTTTGATCGGAATTGCGCTGATAAAAATTTATACAAGAAAAAGAAGAAAAGTCAAAAGTTGGGTTCATTGATAAAAAAAAATTGGGGCCAGGACCCATTTTTACCATTTTAAGAAAAATGAGGTTTGATAAAAATGGGATCTGCCCCTTTTTTATCGGCAAAATTTAGTTTATAATTAAGTATTGTGTCCCTTTTAAGCTAAGAAGGATGTCACCGTTAAACTATTGATTTTAGCTCAGTAAAGGTTGACAATTCCCCCAAGATTTAGTATTTTAGAGCATCGCTACAGGCTAAGAGCTTGTATCTAAGGTTTAAAGAAATGAGAACATTCGCCCCAAAAAAGGATGAGGTCGAGAAGAAGTGGTGGGTGATTAACGCCGAGGGAAAGACTCTCGGGAGGCTTGCCACTGAAGTAGCAGTCTTGCTCCGGGGAAAGAGGAAGCCCGAGTTTGCCCATTTTGTTGATTGCGGGGATTTTGTGGTCGTTATCAACGCTGCCAAAGTAAATGTAACAGGGAAAAAGCTGGAGCAGAAGAAGTATTATTCTCATTCCGGTTACCCTGGTGGATTGAAAGTCAAGACACTGAAGGAGCTTTTAGAGAAAAAACCAGAAGAAGTTGTTCGAAAAGCAGTCTGGGGGATGATTCCCAAAGGCAAGCTCGGCCGAGCTGTATACAAGAAGCTTAAGGTTTATAGAGGTTCTCATCATCCTCATGAGGCTCAAAAGCCGCAAGAACACCAGTTTTAGGAGGAAACTTGAGTTTAATTCAGTATTACGGAACAGGGAAGAGAAAAACATCGGTTGCTAGGGTTTTTCTTCGACCGGGAAAAGGTGATATCACTTTACACGTGAATAAAAGACCTCGTCAATTCACCGAATATTTTTACATGGATAATCAAAAACACACCATCAAACAGCCTCTTCGTCTGACTGAAACAGAAAATAAATTCGATATTTTCATCCGTGTCAACGGAGGGGGGCTAACCGGACAAGCAGAAGCAATTCGCTTAGGAATCGCAAGGGCATTGGTCGAGTTTAATAAGGAGTTAAAGCCCAATCTTAAGGGGGCAGGCTTATTGACGAGAGACGCCAGGATTAAAGAAAGAAAGAAATATGGATTGCTAGGGGCCCGAAAGGCACCACAGTACCATAAGAGATAAACGGAGAATTTCTATTGGTATCAGTAACGATGAAAGAGCTTTTAGAGGCAGGAGTCCATTTTGGCCACCAAACTAAAAGGTGGAACCCCAAGATGAAAGAGTATATTTTTGGCCAGAGGAATGGAATTTATATCATTGACCTACAGAAGACAATAAGAATTTTCAAGGACGCCCTCCAGTTCATAAGGAGTGTTGCCGAGAGTGGGAAAGAAGTGCTCATGGTGGGAACAAAGAAGCAGGCTCAAGATATAATCCGTGAGCTTTCTTTAAAGTGTGAATCCAGTTATGTCAATCAACGTTGGCTGGGTGGATTGCTGACCAACTTCAGTGTCATCAGAGGCAGTGTGGAGAGATTGATTGAATTAGATGAGATGAAAGAGGACGGACGATGGGGATTGTTCTCCAAAAAGGAACAATCAAAACTGGAGAAGATCTACAGGAAACTTTCTAAAAATCTGGGCGGAATAAAGAATATGTTAAAACTCCCTGGGGCTTTGTTCGTGATAGATTCCACCAAAGAGGAGATTGCTATCAATGAAGCCCGAAAGCTGAATATTCCGATTGTGGCTGTGGTTGATACGAATGGAAACCCTGAGAACATAGATCATCCTATCCCTGGAAATGATGATGCGGTCAGAGCCATCGAGTTGTTCACCTCAAAAATATCTGAAGCCATAATTGAGGGCAAAAAGGAGAGAATGGAAAGAGAGCTCCTGGAAGCCAAAAAAGAAGAGGAGGTTTCTGAAGAAGAAGAGGGGATTACGCGGGAAGAAGAGGGGGTTACTCGAGAGGAAGAAGTAGTTCCACCACTGGAAGAAGAGGTTCCTCAGGAAGATGAGGTTTCTCCAGAGGAAGGCCAGGCTACTCCCCCCGAAGAACATGCTCCTTCTTCCTCTGAATCTTCTGACGAAGAAGAGAAAAAAGGTGGTTATACTGAGCCTGAAAAAAGCACTTAAGGAAGGAAAGAGAGATGGACATAACAACGGAAATGGTTAAGGAGCTCCGACAACGCACAGGCATTGGAGTGATGGAGTGCAAAAAAGCGCTCAAGGAAAGTAAAGGAGACGTAGAAAAGGCTATCGTCATTTTAAGAAAAAAAGGATACGCGCGCGCCAAGGATAAAATGAGCCGAGACACAGCAGAGGGAATAGTTGGTTCCTACATACATCTTGACGGGAAAATAGGAGTTCTCCTGGAGGTCAATTGCGAATCGGACTTTGTGTCTCGTAACGATGAATTTAAAGAGTTAGTAAAAAACATTGCCATTCATATTGCCGCTTCAGCGCCCGAGTTCTTATCTTCAGAGGATATTCCCCCGGAGGTTTTAGAAGAAGAAAAAGAGATCATTCGGGAGCAATTCAAGGATTCAAAAAAGCCTCCAGAGATTATAGAGAAAATCGTCCAGGGCAAGATTGGTAAATTCAACGAGGAAGTCTGCTTATTGGATCAACCCTACATAAAGGATGATAAGATTTCGATCAAAGAGCTTATAACTTCCCATATTGCCAAATTTGGCGAGAACATCCGCATAAAAAGGTTTGCTCGGTTTGAACTGGGTAAACCATAACATAAAATCATGCCTCAAATTAAGCCTGCCTATAAAAGAATTCTGTTAAAGCTTTCTGGAGAATCTCTTTTAGGAGATGCTCCTTACGGGATCGATCTCGATACTTCAAGGTCTATCGCCCAAGAGATAAAAGAAATCCATGATTTAGGAGTTCAGGTTGCCATCATGATTGGTGGAGGGAATATCTTTCGCGGGATGAGTGGAACAGAAGCAGGGATGGACCGAGCTTCAGCTGATTATATGGGTCTGCTGGCGACGATAATGAACGGAATTGCTCTTCAGGATGCTCTGGAGAAAGAGGGCGTTTTCACCCGTCACATCTCAGCTATTGAGATCAAAGCCGTAGCTGAACCCTTTATAAAAAGAAGGGTAATAAGGCATCTTGATAAAGGAAGAATTGTCATCTTCAGCGCAGGTATAGGCAGTCCATATTTCACCACTGATACTGCGGCTGCGCTAAGAGCTTTGGAGATCAAGGCTCAGGTGATATTGAAGGCGACAAAGGTGGATGGTGTTTATACGGCCGATCCTTTGGTGGACAAAACTTCCAAAAAGTTTAGCTCTATAAAATATCTTGATGTCATCAAGAAAGGATTGAAGGTTATGGATACGACAGCGATTTCCTTGTGTAAGGATAATAGTCTACCCATCATAATTTTCAACCTTAAGAGAAGAGGAAACATAAAAAAGGTAGTTTTAGGCCAGAAAGTTGGCACGAGGATTTATTGAACTACCCTTTGAGAAAGAGTTTTTGCTTAATACTCAGTCTTTGAAAGAGGAATAAGGATGATTAAAGACATATTAAGAGAGCTAGAAAAAAAGATGAAAGTTTCTACGGAGCATTTTCGAAAAGACCTGAGCAAATTAAGAACGGGCCGGGCGAACCTTAGTCTTTTTGAGGATATAAAAGTTGACTACTATGGAAGCTTAACACCTGTCAATCAAATGGCGACGCTGGGAGTTCCAGACCCTACGTTAATCACTGTCCAGCCATGGGATCCCTCCTTATTGGAAGCCATTGATAAGGCAATAAGGAGTGCTGATCTAGGTTTAAACCCGATTAATGACGGCAAAATACTCAAAATACCGATTCCTCCTCTGGATGAGGAAAGAAGAAAGGAAATAGCCATACACATAAAAAAAATGCTGGAAGATGAGAAAACCGCCCTCCGCATCATGAGAAGAGAGAGCAAGGAAGAGATCGAAGAACTGGAAGAGAAAAAAGAGATTACTGAGGATGATAAATATTGGGGTTATGATAAGCTTCAGGAAGTAACCGATGAATACAATAAGAAAATAGAAGAGCTTGCCAACGCCAAGGAAAAAGAAATTCTTGAGTTATAAATTCAGATTGTCTGTGATCCCCCAACTTTCGTCTATTGATTTTTTAAATGTAGGGGCTTGATTCATCAAGCCCACATTTTTGTAAGAATTGGATGGTTTTGTAAATTACCCTCCTACGCTCTCTTGAACCAGTTCTCAGTTGTCCCGAATTTTGTCCTTATAACTACTCCCCACCCGATTATGCTCATAACGAAGGTGAATAGAACGCCGATAACAGGTATAAAGGAAACGAGGCTAACAAGAATCAAACCCAGAACCACGGCCAGAAGCGGAGAGATTTTGCTCTTCCCGAAAGCGTTGATAAGGCTTTCTCCAAAGAAGTAGAAAAGGATAACTCGACCAAAGATTTTAATGATAAAGCCTATTATAACGAGAGCGAGGAGGATAGGAATACCTATCAAAACTAGGGAAAGTAGGGCTGAAAAGATGATTAAACCAGAAAAAATAATAATGCTTAAGAGGCCAGTGCCAAAAATTGGCCAGAAGGATTTTCTTATTTGAGCAGAGGCATAGGAAATCTGACGAGGGAAAAAAGCTGTTATCAATAAGGCGAGGAGAAACCAGATGAAAACAGAGATCAATTTAATAATCAAAAGCAAAGGAATCAGAGAAACGGAAAGGAAACCTCTTAATCCTTCCTCAAATAACTTTGTGATGTCTTCCGAAGTCTTAAAATAAATTGTATCTCCTTCGACAACGCATCCGGGCTTTTTGATGAGCGTGCCTCCTATAGAGGCGACATCTCCTCTGACGCGAGCCGTGGGCTCCAGAGTGATGGTTGAGCCGAATCCTAAAACTACATCCCCCACTTCGCCACTTATAATAACTTCGCCTCCGAAGGCGATAACGCCTTCTTTGACTCTCCCTTTGACATGGACTACTCCTCCAAAAGTGACGATATTATTTTGGACTTCGCCTTCAGCAATAACGATGTCTTTTTTCAAGGTAAAGCTCTGTTGACTTTGGAGAGGGAGGGACCCTGAGATAAGGAAAAGAAATATAGAGGCAAACACTATCTTATTTTTCATGCTTTTTCTCCGATTAATATTTTTCTTTTTATTCCGTAGATAGAGAAAGCAATTAAAATAATGGCGATGGTGATAATGATTATCTGGACTTGCGGACTTATGATAGTTGTGAACGAAGCAAAGGCTTTTATGATATATTCAAAGAATTGCTGAAGAACTCTAACAAAAAGAGTTGCTACCTTAAAGAATTTCACAAAGACAGGAGAAAGATTTCTTATAAAATTCCACAGGCTATGATTAAGGCTGGTAAGAAGACTTGAGAAATTTTGACCTGTGACAAGAAAGATGGTAAAGATTGCCAAGGTGGTTAACCCGAGGCCAGCGTATGCGGCTGTGAGCCAGGCAGAGAGGGGAACTCTGGCCGGAAAAATTCTGGCCATGACCTGCTGGGTGAAATTGGGAGGTGTTTGCCAGAGGGGGAGACTCTCTGAAGCCTGGAGCAAGGGCCTTCTCTCTTCAAGAGCTTTTTTACATTTTCGGCAGATAGCCAGATGTGCCTCGATTTTTTTATTTTCACTAAGGGTGAGCTCTTTCTCTATATAAAGATAAATCTGTTCAATGCTCAGGCACTTCATGCTTTCTTCTCCAAGCGCTTTCGAATTAATTCTCTGGCTTGAAAGACTCTGTTTTTGATCGTTCCCACAGGCAAGCCTTTTATTTCTGCCATTTCTTCATAGCTGAATTCGTTGATATGCCTCCAGACAAACACTTCTCTTAAAGGAGCTGGAATTTTTTCTAATGCCTGCTCAATTCTTCCCTTGAGCTCGGAGAATTCAAGTTTTTTCACGATAGGAAGTTCCTTATCTGGGACTTGAAGAGGAGGAAGGTCATTATCTCGCTCCTGGTGGTCAAGGGAGAAGGCATCAATTTTTTTCTTTCGCCAGTAATCAATGATAAAATTGGAGGCAATTTTGAAAAGCCAGGTGCTGAATTTATACTGAGGCTTATAGGAGTGAAGAGAAGAATATGTTCTTATAAACACTTCCTGTGTAAAATCCAGAGCAAGTTCGCGCTCCCCAACCGTGCGGCCGATGTAGTTCAGCAGGGGTTGTTGATATTTTTGGATAATCATCTCAAAAGCCTCTTTATCTCCTTTGATTGACCTTGCGACGAGCTCTTTATCTTCATCCATGGAGGACATCCTGTCCTCAAAAGTTTATACGAATATGGGCGGAGATGGTTTAGGTTTGAGGGATTTTTTAGGGATTTTCATTTTTCCTGTCTGATTCATCCTCGATAATTTCAACATCTGCAGGTATTTTCAATTCAAACACTTTGTTAGATAGCCGAACATCTGTCTTAATTTGGGAAAACTTAAACTCATTTTTATTTCCGGCCCAATCAAAAAAAATGGCTCTTCCAATAAGCCAGGTCCTTTCGTCTATTTCCAGAAGGATGTGCGTGTATTCACCCTCTTCTCTGGGAGTTAATTTTAACTGTGGCGCTTTTTTATTTTCTGAAGGGAAAGGGCTAGACTCGATCAAATAGTTATCATTCAGGCGCTTCTTACCAGAAAGCAGAGAAAGGATTTCTGACTCATACATCTCTTTTGATGAGTAACTTCGGTAGAGTTCTTTATCCTCAGGAAAATACTGAAGGAAGGCTCCTTCTTTGTAGAGGAAGATCTTCTCCTCCGGATCTTTATACTCCCATTTCATCAAGTCTGGTTTTTTGAAATAAAATTTTCCCCTTTCTATCAGAGGTGTGGAAACAGAGGAAGAGTAATATATTTGATTAAAATTGGATTGAATAGATTGGACGGAGCGAAGTTTCATCTCTACTTTAAGGGCGGTATCTTCAACCGTAGGAGAAGGAATAAGCCAGGAGAGTATGAGTATGCTAATGATGTGTTTCATTGCATCTATTATATAAAATGGAGTCAGACTTGCAAAACTTGAATTATTTTAAAAGTCTGCTCCCATTGCCAAAAGATAGATTTTTTTGTTATAAGTTGCTGCATGAAGCTTGAATTTTTCCTTTTTCTTCTTACCTACTTCTTTCTTCTTCTTCTCGTAAGTTTTGTTTTTTCAAAGAAGATGAAGAATCTAGAGGATTTTTTTCTTGCCTCCCGACGCCTTCCAGCTTTTTTAGTCTATTTATCTCTTGCGGCTTCTTGGTTCGGGGCGACATCTACGTTGGTCTCTACTGATGAAGCCCTTGAGACAGGAGTAAGTGCATTTTGGATCATGGGAGTCCCGGCAGTGCTTACTGTTCTTATCCTTGCCTTTTTTTTGGCTCGTCCCATCCGGTGCCTCCCTATAGTGAGCTTGCCGGACCTTGTAGAGTTGCGCTACGGCCGTGCTGTTCGTCATCTGGCTGCCATACTGATTATCTGGTACATGGCGGTGCTGGCTGCTTCTCAAATGGTGGCTATCGGCAATTTTTTGAAGTCATTTCTTGGCACATCTTATCTCATGAGTCTAGCATTGGGAACAACCGTGGTCCTCGTTTATTCAGTCTTTGGAGGCTTTTTTTCTGTAGCAATCACAGACGCTCTTCAGTTTTTTCTCCTTGTAGCAGGAATCTTCGGTCTTTTCTTTTTTCTTTCGGATAATTCCTCCTTGAGTGAGGTTTCCCTTTTTGCTTCGGAACTTGGAAAAGATAATTATTTCAATTTTTTCTTCAATTTTAAAGAGAACTTTCTCATCGTTCTCTCATTCACTCTGGCTTGGATGATATCTCCCATTGCCTGGCAGAGGATTCAAGCAGCTCGAACAGACAGGAGCGCGCGCCTTGGACTGTTCGCTGCGTCTGCGACTTTTTTTCTTCTCTACGGAATCGTTGTCTTAATCGGTATGCTTTCTCTTCCTGAATTCTTTTCCCAGAAGCTTGGGGGGCCTCTCTTTTCTGAAATTATTTCCTCGAGGGCTGGGATTTTTTTGGGCGGTGTTTTGTTTGTTGCTATCGTGGCTGCAGTCATGTCCACCATGGATACGGCAATAAACACCGGAGCTCTTTCTTTAACGCGGGACGTCTACCAGCAAATTTTTTCTTCGAGCAGAGGGAAAAGGATTGTATTAGTGAGTCGTCTCTCGACTTTACTTGTAGGAGGATTGGCATTTCTTGTGGCGACCAGGTTTCAGAGTATCTTGAAGACTTTGGGCCTTGCTTCAGAAATTATGGCCGAAGGACTTTTTATTCCTGGTATTGCCATGATTTTTCTGAAGAAAAAATTACCCATGGCAGGATTTCTAAGCCTGCTTCTGGGCGGAGGATATTCTTTGACCAGGTTTCTGTGTGAAGTAAAGCTTCTTCCCTTGAGTTGGCCTTCATGGCCCTATTCTATTCCCTATGGTCTTGGTCTAAGTCTTGCAGGATTTGTAGCAGGCGCAGTCATTGAAAAATACAGGAGAAATTAATTGGAAAAAGGGGTCAGGTCTTGTTTTTTGCTTTTATTTGGATAAGCGGGGCAGGCTTTGCTTTCTTAGTTGTGTTTGTATGAGTAGAGGCAAAAAACAAGACCTGACCCCAAAGTGCGGGTTTGATGAATCAAACCACTACATTATGAGTTTTGTTGTTTACTGTTCACTGAGTTTTTTATATTATTTATGCCGATGTCTTTTTTCAGTGAGCTTCGTTGGAAAATGGTTGGAGTTTTGGGGAAGCTGGTTTTATGGTTATGGGCCAAATCAGCCAGGATGAAAGTCCTGGGAGAAGAAAATTACCAAGAAATAAGAGAGCAAGGAAAGCCCGTGATTTTTCTGGTTTGGCACGGGCGGATTTTTATTGTGCCCTTTTTTTTTCGCCGAAGAGGAATCATGCCCCTTATAAGCCCCAGCAAAGATGGAGAGATCGCTGCCCGGATTATGTCCGGGTGGGGATATCGAATCTTAAGAGGATCAAGCTCGCATGCTCTCATCAGAGTGTGGAATAAGATGAAAAGAGAGCTTGAGAGCGGAGGAGAATTGATAATTGTCCCTGATGGTCCCCGAGGGCCCAACCGAAAAATGAAACTTGGTGGTCTTAAACTTGCTCAAGAGACCGGAGCCATTCTTATTCCTTTTACATTTTCGACCTCGAGAAAAAAAATTTTGAAAAGCTGGGATAATTTTCTAATTTTTCGTCCTTTCTCCAGAGTTGTTGCCATTTATGGAGAACATTTTACAGTTGATCCTAATCTCAAGGATGAAGAGCTGGAGAAAGAGCGTCAAAAAATAGAACGTTTCATGTTTCATCTGGACGAGAAGGCCGATAGGTTTTTTGATTAGAACGACGGCCTGTTGTCCTTTATAGGAAGTTTATGTTATATATACACGCAAAAAGGAGAGGAAAATGAAAGCAAAAATATTTTTATTACTTCTTGTTCTTTTAAGTTTCTCCGTATCTTTATTCTCGCAGGAGCCTGAAGAATTGATTGCTCAGGGGGACAAATTATATGCCGAGATGAAAGATATGGCTACAGCGCAGGAAGCACTGTCTAAATACAGGGAAGCCGCCGTCAAAGCAGAGAATAAGTTCGAAGTTTTTTGGAAGCTTTCCAGGATATTCTATTACATAGGAGCCAGAACGGAGAGCAAGAAAGAAAAAAATGTTATTTTCGGTCAAGGAATCTATTATGCAAAAAAAGCAGTAGCATTAGAACCTGAAAAGCCAGATGGTCACTACTGGCTTGGCGTAAACTATGGAGTCTATGGAGAAGCGAGAGGAGTGCTTAAAAGCCTATCTTTAGTCAAGCCGATTAAGAATGCGATGAAAAAAGTTATTGAATTAGACCGAGGGTATGAAGACGGAGGACCGGACAGAGTCTTGGGCCGGGTTTATTTCAAAGTGCCAGGTATTGCGGGCGGAAGTAAGGATAAATCCCTCGAACATCTTCTGAAATCCAAAGAGCTTGGTCCCAATGATGCCTTAACGCGGTGTTATTTAGCTGACACCCTGCTTTCCCTTAAAGAGGTGGATAAAGCGAGGGAGGAGTTAGAATATGTGTTGAGCATGGAGTCGGATCCGCGTTGGATTTCTGGAGTAGATGATTGTAAAGAGGACGCAAAGAAAATGCTCCAGAAAGAAGCATTCACTGAGAAATAAATAACAGGTTTGAATTTTTTCGGGATTAAGTCCCTAAAGAAAGCACCCCCAAAACCTTTGTCCTGAACATAGCAACCAGTTATCACGGAAATAAAGATGCTTAAGTCTATAAAGTAGAGGAAGAAAAAAACAGAAAGATCACGTATAAAAATTTAGCAATTTGACATTGTTCTCTTTGATCTCAGCTCTTCATTCTGAGAACACTTGAGCAGAGAAGATCTCGATATCAACTCCTTTTTTCCATTCATCCTCGTCCAGGCCTGCTTTTAAACATCCATGAGAAAGATAGGTCTCTAAATCCCAGTTCCACTCAACAGGAACCTGAGGAAGGAGAAGGCCTTTGCACGGACCTTTGGAAATAATGATCCCGTGCTTCCCTACTTCTATTTCCTTAATATCCTTGATTGGCTTCGGAAGGCTGAGCACGGATATTTCAATTTTTGTATCGGGTAGTTCCTTGAGTGTTATGGATTCGAAGCGGGGGTCCTGAGTAGCGGCTGAGAGGGCAACATCGGTGATTGTTTCCCAGAGGGATTTGTAAGGGAGGGGATATCCGATACAGCCCCTTAGTTGATCATTCACTTTAAGAGTGACAAAGGCCCCTCTTTTCTCCTTAAGATCTTTATCTTCTATTTTTGGCTTGAGGATGTTTCCTGTCTTCAGGAAATGCTCGATAGTTTGGCGAGCTAAACCAAGGAGAAACTTTTGCTGATCTTTTTTCAGGAGATTCTCCCTTATATATTATGCTATAGTTTCTTGCTCGTGACTTGTTAGTTTAACAGGAAGGAAAAAAAATTCATTCTCATAATCTATGACATATGATTTAATGGTCATCTTTTTTTGCTGGTTTGAGCTGACTTCTAAAAAGAGTTTTCCGCAGGCAAAGGGAGCTAGTATCTTTTTGATTTTTTTCTCATCCGGATTAAAAGAGAAAAAACCCAGGAGTTTTCCGCTGAAGAGTTGATCTAACTCATGATACTTCTTGAGTGATGGAAAAAAGCCAGGCAGAGAGGGGAAAATTTTCTCCACAAAAAATCTATGGCCTCTCTTGTGTCCGATTAAAAACCCATCGGAGCTTAATCTTGGAGAAATGAGAATTAATGCAGCCAGCGATTGGTAAGTTTCCTCGGATAGATATGCGTCCATCTGAAAAAATTATAACAAAATATAACATAAATGGTAAATGTTTGATTTAAATATGAATTTGAGGCCAGACTTTTCTAGTTAAATCAGGAGCATTTCTTGAACCAAAGGCGTTACTTTCCATAAATTTAAAAATAAAACATTATTGAGCCAAGATGTCGAAACTGAAGCGCATAGCTTTGTCCCGGATCGCCGGGGGCAGGGCTTTTTTATTATTTCCCCTGGGTCCACTTGAAGATTTTCTATTTGTGTAATAAAATTACTAAGATGAAGCAAAAATCAATAGTACTATTTATTTTTTTCTTTCCCATTCTTCTTTCTGCTCAGAGCAAAAAATCGCCCAAGGATCTTCCCAAAACATACAAAAAATGGATTCAAGAGGAAATAGTATATATAATCACTGCTAAAGAAAAAGAAGTTTTTCTTCAGTTTGAATCAGATAGAGAGCGAGATGTTTTTATCAAAGCCTTCTGGAAGCATCGTGATCCAACTCCAGGAACTCCAGTAAATGAGTATAAGCAAGAACATTATCGTCGCTTCAATTATGCAAATCATCATTTTGGGAGGACTGCGCCAAAACCCGGGTGGAAAACAGATAGAGGAAGAATCTATATTATTTTAGGAGAGCCTGCTGATATTGAAAAACATGAATCCCATGGAAAAGTTTATCCTTCTGAAGTATGGTTTTATCAAGGAGACCCAAATGTCGGTCTCCCTCCTCAATTCCAATTGATTTTTTTTCAGAAGAAAGGCTCAGGTGAATATATCTTATATAGCCCTGTAAGGGACGGTCCGGAAAGTTTAATTGCCGGCTATCTTGGTGATGCTATGGATAGGAAGATAGCTTATCAGCAGCTTCTTGAATATGATCCTACATTAGCTCCTGTATCTTTATCTTTAATTCCAGGCGAAAGACCGTCTTTAAGTGCAGATCATCCTTCCTTAGCCTCAGATATCCTAATATCCCGTTTCCCGAGTGTTCCTCATAAGAAAGTAGAAGATAAATATGCTGAACAACTTTTAAGGTATAAAGATATAATTGAAGTAGAATATAGTGTTAATTATATTGACAACTTTTCGCTAACAAAGATTTACCGCGGCCCATCTGGAATCTTTTTCCTGTATTATGTCCTCCAGCCGAAAAGATTATCTATTGGTATCCATGAGGCTAAGTATTATTCCCATTTGAAGTTAAACGGGAACATCACTGATCTTAAAGGACGAACTATTTTCCAGTATGAAAAATCAATCCCCCTTGAATTAACAGGGGAGCAACTGTCTCGAATAAAATCCACTCCTTTTAATCTTTACGATATGGTTCCTTTAACTCCTGGAAGTTATAGATTTTCTGTTCTTTTGAAGAATACAGTTTCTAAGGAATTTACTTCTTTAGAAAAGGAAATCTCAATTCCCTATGATTTGTCTTCTCTTCAGATGACACCTTTGGTTATTGGTTATAAAACAGAATTATTGAATCGTCCTGTCAACAAGCCTTTCAGTTTTGGAAATAAAATCTTCTATTGTCTTCCAGAAAAAAACTTTGTTCCTTCGGAGAATCTATATCTCTTTTTTCAAGTTTTCGGTTTAACTCCAGAATTAAGAGAAAAAGGAGTATTAAAATACACCTTCTTCAGGGGTGAAGAAGAATTCCGTACTTTCACCAAGGAGGTAAAAGAATATCCTGAAAACATAAATTTCTGGGAAGAATTTCTTCTCCGAGATTTTATCCCGGCTTATTACAGAATTAAAGTTTCCCTCCTTGATTCAGAGCAAAAAGAAATACTTTCTGAATTAGAGGAATTTTTTATATCATCCAAGCCCGTTGTTCCTCGTCCCTGGATTCACACTAGAGCCATGCCAAATTCTGAAGATCCAATTTATTCTTATATTTTAGGAATTCAATGGTTTAATAAAGGAGAAATAGAGAAAGCAAGGGAATACCTTGAAAATGCTTATCTGAAAGATGCGGAATCATCAGATTATGCATTTAATCTAGCTAAAGTCTTCTATTTATTAAAAGATTTCACCAAAACCAAAGAAATTCTAAGCCCATTCCTGGATAAAAACCAATTAAATTATGAAGGTTATTATTTAATGGGGAGAGTTCACCAAGTATTAGGTGAGCTTGAAAAGGCAATTTCTATCTATGATGCAGCTATTTCCCATTTTGGAATAAACATTAATCTTTTAAACTGCCTGGGGGATTGTTATCATGATCTCGGAAATGAGCAAGAAGCACTGGCAGCCTGGAAGAAATCGCTTGAAATTAACCCCAAACAAGAAAAAGTCAGAAGACAGATTGAATCTCTAAACAAACAAAATAAATGAAATATTTTCAGATTGAGAGAATTTCTATTCCTATTGCTATTTCTTTTTTTCTTCTTCTTTCTTCCTGTAAAGTATATCGGCAAGAAATGAAGTTAGATCCAGAGGGAAAAAAATTCTTATCTGAGGTTAGATATATTGTTACCAGGGAAGAGAAAAAAATTTTTGTTGAACTTCCTATTGAAGAAAGAGAACGGTTTATTGATGAATTCTGGAAAAAAAGAGACCCTGATCCAGATACAGAATTAAATGAACTCAAAGTACAATATTATGAAAGAATAGAAAAAGCAAATAAGCTTTTTCGTGGAGGTAAACCTGGTTGGCTTCAAGATAGAGGAAGAATTTATATTCTCTTTGGACCTCCTCATGAAAGAAATCCCTTCCCTTTGGGTAGCAGAAGCATTCCTTACCCTTATGAATTATGGTATTATGGCATGTTTCCAGTTACTTTTGTTGATTACTTACGCAATGGCAATTATACATTAATAACACCCAATGTTCAGCATCTCCATGAGCTTAATATTACCCAGGCAAAACAGCAGAAAACTTTCATAAAAGAAAAGTCTTTATTCGACTATAATTGGCATATTAAAAAAATAACAGAAGAAGAAAATAAAATAGACCTATCTATTATTATCGAAGTCCCCTATAAAAATCTCTGGTTCGCCGCTAAAAAAGATAAAATGGAGACGACCCTTCAGTTATTTTTAGAAGTTACAGATGATTTGGGCCAAAAAATAAAGAATTTCGAAAATGAATATCTAGTATCAACAACAGAGCAAGAATTCGAAAGAAATAAAGGAGAAAAATATGTAATAGAAATCCCCTTAACTTTAGCCAAAGGAATTTATATTTTCCACTCAGAACTCATAAATACTACCGGAGAAGAGAAAAGAGCCAAAGAATTGAAACTTCATTTATAAAAATTTTATTTTAATATGGGGGTGAAAAAAATGAAAAAAATTGTACCTTTCATGCTCTCTTTAATTCTTCTGGCCGCCTGTGCTTCAATTCCGAAAAACCTAACTTTATCTGAGAAGGAATTTCTTTCCAAAGCCAGATACATCATCGCAAAAGAAGAGGAACAAGCCTTTTTAAGCCTTTCTTCAGCCTCAGAAAGAGAGAAATTCATCGAGGAGTTCTGGTTAAAAAGGGACCCGACTCCCAATACTCCCCGTAATGAATTTAAAGAAATATATTTTCAAANAATTGA
>JGI2171J19970_10000972_pt1 | contig 15851 bp, 11 predicted proteins | sample DeeMarSWOR324_28_FD_19970 | JGI IMG/M metagenome (IMG submission 19970) | reverse complement strand
GAGCCTATCGGCGGGTGGAGACGCCGCCGGGGGTGCAGGCGCAGCACGACTGGTTCGAGGTGCGCACGGTGCTGGCGGGTGAGGCCGTGACGCTTGCGGTACTGGTAGGCACGCTGTCCCACAGCCGGGCCCGCTTCCCCTGGGTGAGCCGGGAAGCGACGCAACTGGCCTGGCACACCGGGCACCTGGAGCTGTTTCGTCGGTACGGTGGTGTGCCCCTGTGGGTTCGCATCGACAACCTGAAGACGGGCGTGGCCCGCGGGGCCGGAGCCACGGCGGTGCTGAACGAGTCCTATCGGGTCTTCGCCCGGGAGTGCGGCTTCGAGGTCGACCCCTGCCGGCCGGCGACCGCGTCGGACAAGGGGAAGGCCGAGCGATCGGTGCGGACGTTCCGGGACTGCTTCGGTGACCTCTTACGCCGGCCGTGGGAGGATCTGGAGCCTCTTCAGGTGGCGCTGGACGGTCGGGCGCGTTCGCTGATGCGGCGGCTCAAGTGCCCCATCACGGGGACCAGCGTCGAGGAGGCGCTCGAGGCGGAGCGCCTGGTGCTGCAACCACTGCCCTCGATCGGGGAGCCCTTCGACGTGGTGGTCGCGCGGCCAGTCAGCCGCGATTGCCTGGTCTCCTTCGAGGGTCGCCGCTACGGCGACCCGTTCGCCTGGGTGGGTCGGGACGTCGAGGTCTGCGGCGTGCTCGGTCATGTGGTGATTCGCGGCGCCGGTCAGGAGATCGCCCGCTGGCCGCGACACACGAAAGAGCTCTTGCTGATCGATCCGCCGCACTACGAAGGCGAATCCACGGACACGGTGATCCGACCCACACCTCTGGGCGGGCGGGCCCGGCTGCAGCTGCTGGGCCTCTCGGGACCCTCCCGTCAAGCGTTCCTGCATCTGCCGGAGCCCGCGCGACTCGCTCGGCCTCTCGACACCTACGTCCAGCTCGTGGAGGCCCTGACATGAGCACGAAAACGAAAGTCGACCTGGACGGGGTGGCCGAGAAGTGTGTCACCCTGAAGCTCAATCACGTGGCCGAGTCCCTGCCCGAGCTGGTCGAGCGGGCTGCCCGGGAGGACCTTCCACCGATTCGCTTCCTGGAGCGGGTGCTCGAACGCGAGATCGAGTGGAAGACCGAGCGGAGAATCGCCACCTCGCTCAAGCTCTCTGGACTGCCCACCGGCAAGACCCTGGAGAACTTCGACTGGACCTTCCAGCCGCGGGCCGACCGGACCAAGCTCGAGGCACTGGCGACCTGCGCCTACATCCGCCAGAAGGATAACGTGTTGTTTCTCGGTCCGCCTGGAGTCGGGAAAAGCCATCTCGCCGTAGCGCTCGGGGTCAAGGCGATCAAGAACGGCTTTAGCACCACCCACTTCGTCCTCGATGACCTCATGCACGTGCTGAGGGCCGACGCCGCAATCCCGCCGGCGAGGCTCAAGGCCAAGCGCTACCTCAACAGCGCGCTCCTGATCATCGATGAGGTGGGCTTCCGACCCCTCGACCGCCACGAGGCGAATCTCTTCTTCCGCCTCGTCTCCGCTCGCTACGAGAAAGGCTCGATCGTCCTCACCTCGAACAAGCACGTGCGTGACTGGCCGGAGATCTTCGCGGGCGACGAGGTCCTCACGACCGCCATCCTCGACCGCCTGCTACACCACGTACATATCCTTCACATTGACGGCCGAAGCTACCGGCTCCGCGAGATCGGCGACCTCCTTCAGGTCCAGTCCGCCGGCTCTCCCTCACCCCAGGCCAGGAAAGGAGCTAAGCAACCCGAAATGAGCGCATGAGGTGCGTAAAAGTGGATGTCCCCAGACTGCGTAAATTTGGGTGTCCCTTTACATCGTTCAACAGATCGGCCGCCGTCACCGGCGTCTTGCGGTCGTAGAGCTTCGCGAACCCCACCTTCGCGTAGGTGTCGATGAACGCCTGCTGGTAGATGCGCCCGACGCCCTTGAGCGTCCCCACGTAGAACGTATCCTGGGCTCCGCAGTAACCGGGGCACTCGCTCTCGAACTCGCCGTGCGCTTCCTTGTCCGCCTTCGCCTTCTCCAGCGCGGCAAGCTGCGCCTCCGTCAGCACGATTCCCTCCTGGGCCACCTTCGCCTCCAAGGCCCGCAGCCGCTTCTTCATCGTCTCCAGATCGTGTCGCACCCACACGCAACGCACACCCGCGGGCGAGATCGTTATCCCGCGCTTGCGCAGCTCGTTCGACACCCGCACCTGACCCCAGGCCGGTTGCTCCAACGCCAGCTCCACCACCGCTTGCTCCACATCTTCCGGCACCCGGTTCTTCAGGATCGGCTTGCGGCGCGACAGCTCCATCAGTCCCGCCTCGCCACCTTTCTCGTACAGCTCCTTGAAGCGATAGAAGCTGTCCCGGCTGTACCCCATGATCCGGCAGGCCTTCGAGACGTTGCCCAGCTGCCTCGCCAGCTCGAGCAACCCTACCTTGTTCCGGATCACCTTCTGGCTCGTCGTCATCGTCCCGGCTCCTTTCTCCCCCGTGGGGTTGGGGACACCCAGGACTGGAAGCTATCTGTCAGATTAAATCTTAACTACTTCATATGGACTAGACGCACTTTATCCGTTCAACTGATTCAGAACTCATGTATGCCGGAGCACCTTGAAGTGATCGTGGAGTGGACCCTGCTGACCCCGGCCCATGAACGCTGCGACGCCGAGTATTGCGTCTATGCCTTCGTGCACCCCGAAATCTCCCACCACTGATCTGGTAACGGTATCGCTAGCCGTATGTTAGCCGCCTCGCCCGAAAGGTAGGAAAGTCACGAGTTGTGGACCGGCCCAGTCTTGTCGAAATCGGACGCCCGCTTTCAGCCTTGGGCTGGTCGATCCCGCCAACGAAACCCACCGTACGACAAGGGGAGGGTACCATGGGAGCAAAGAAGAAGACCCAGAAAAAGGCGGCTGGCAAACGCACCACCACCCCCGCACCAAGCAGGACGACAAAGCTCTCACCGCCTACCTAGAAGAGCTGAACTACACCAAGCTGCCCAACCGGTTCAACATGAGCCCGATGGGCTTCCGGGCACGGGTGCTTCGGGCTGCTGAACGAGGGGGGCTGACCCGCGTGTCACTCGCGCAACCGCGGCGCGCAAGAAGAAGCAGAGCCTCACGTGAGAAGACTCCGAACACCTACCGAACATGTTTCGGTAGTCCTGGAAGCATTTTAGGTGATGAGTGGGCCCAGGCTCGCCGAAGGAGTCAGGGAGGCTGCTACTCCTGGTGAACACGATTGGTGAGAGGGGATGCTTGCCCCATGTAGACGCAGTGGCGTAACCCAGCGGGCCACGCCACTTACGTTAATGGAGCGGATGGGATTCGAACCCACGACCTCCTGCGTGCAAGGCGGCAAACTGGCGCCAGCCAGCGCCAGTGAGCGCCAGATTATGCGGGGTTTCGAGGGCTCAGCGCCGACCAGCGCCAGCCAGCGCCGGTGGGCGCTGTCACCTTGGTATAATGCAGAAGACGTAGTTGAGGTGGCCACCTCCGTAACCCATGCTGTGGGAAATCACAGGACCAAACTCACAGCAGCGCGAAGGAGGCAGCCACCATGTCGAGCAAGCGGATCGCATTGGACCGGACGCTGGTCATTGGTGTGGACGTCGCATCGGAAGAGCACGTGGCCCTGATTCGTGGTCCCGCAGGGCTTGAGGTTGGGCCCTTCCCTATTGCCAACGACCGGTCGGGTTTCTGTCTACTGGCAAGTAAAGTGTCGGACGCAAAAGCGGCAAGTGGCGTGGCGGAAGTGGCGCTGGCCCTAGAGCCGACGGGCCCTTATGGCGAAGCGTTGGCACGATGGGCGAAGAGTGAGGGCTGGCAGGTCCTGGGGGTTCTGGGTGCCCACACGAAGCGAGCCAAGGAACTCTGGGGCAACTCCCCTCTCAAGAGCGACGCGAAGGACGCGCGTGTGATCTGTGATCTCGCGGTTGAGGGCAAGTGGGTGACGTTCAGTCTTCGCGAGGGAGCTTACGCGGAGCTCAAGGGGCTCGCCATCTACCGCCAGCAGCTCGTTCGGAAGCAGACCGCGCTCAAGCATCAAACGCGAGCGTTGATCTACGTGCTCTTCCCTGAGTTCCTGGGTGTAGTGGGACGAGGGTTGTTCAAGAAGAGCGGTTTGATGCTCATGGAGCGATTTCCCACACCGCGTAGTTACGCGACGACCGACGAGGACCAGCTGGCGTTGCTGCTTCGTCGATGCAGCCGCGGTCGATTGGGCAAGCAGCGAGCACAGCGGCTTATCAGCGCAGCGCGTGTGAGTGTGGGGGTCAGCTCCGGTCTCAAGACCCGGAGCTGGGTGCTACGTCAAGCGGTGCGCAGGCTGAGAGCTCTTGAGAGGGAGATCGCTGTGGTGGAAGCGAGAATGGCGCGATGGCTCCGGCGGATCCCCTACGGCGCGTGCTTGCTATCGATGCCAGGGGTCGGTGTCGTCACAGCGGCGTCTCTCCTGGGCGAGTGCGGCGACGTCAGAGATTACCCGGGCACGGGCGAGCTACCGAAGTTCTGCGGGCTCAACCTCGTGAGCTTCTCAAGCGGGAAACGTCGCGGCCGCAATCGCATCAGCAAGCGCGGCTCGGGGCTCGTCCGCCACCAGCTGTATCTCCTCGCTGGGCGGCTGGTGAAACAAGATGCCGTCTGGCGCTCGGACTACGATCGACTGCGCGGACGGGGAGCAGCGAGGAAAGAGGCGCTGATCGCACTCAGCCGCAAGGCTGTGAGAGTCTTGTTTGCGCTGGCGCGCGACAGCGCGTCCTACGCTAGCCCCGCCCTCGAGGAGAACCTGAAGAAAGCGGCGTGATACGAGGTCTGGACTGGCGTGGGTGAGGGGATGGTGACCAATTGTCTTGAGGCGCGCGCTTGCGACCTCGCCTGGCACCTGAGCCACCCTTCACCCTCAAGCTCTACAAGCCCGTATCACCAACGTAGAGACGCCGCACAGCACGGCGACCTCGCACGATCAGCCACAGTTGGGTTCGGAGCTGCTCTCACTACTTGACTAAGTAACGCCACTACGTTTGACACTACACGGCCGACGGATGTTAGATCGCTTACGCGAGTTAGCACGGCTACCTGGCCTGGTCACCTAATCAGGTCGCGAGCCACCCGTCGTGGGGGCTCCACTTGAGTGACTACCCCACAACTAGGGTTTTCGATATGATCCGGTTACCTTCCTGAAGCACCTCGTGGCCGACAGATAGCGAGGCCTTTGGTTTTCAGGTGTGTGATCCGGCGCCGGTTCGCTGAGGTCCGGGCCCGCACGCAATGGAGGTGAGTGAGTGGCTAGAAGGCCGAACTACGGATTTGAGAAGAAGCAGAAGGAAGTCAAGAAGCAAAAGAAGAGAGAAAAGAAGGCCGAGAAGAAACGGTTGAAGAAGGAGGTCGTCGGCCGGGACGCCCCGGTCGAGGGCGCCGCCGAGACCGAAAAAGACCAAGAGTAGCACCCTGACGCGCGGGTTCTGGCACGACGTGGACACGCCTTGAGGTACCGGGAGATCAGCCCGTCAGTTGGACTGCCGAGACTTCGGGCCAGCTTCAACGGGGCGCTACCTAGATCCGCCGCACAGCACGAGTAGCAGAGCGGCGAATCGGACCGGTGAGTCGAAAGGATCCCGTGCCCCAGCCCTCGCACTGGCCGTAACTAGCCAGACGGAAACCCCGCTGTACAGCACGTACTTCCAGATGAAGGAGACGTCGAGCCGCCCCGCGGCACCGGCATAGCCGACGTATGGCACGAGAGGTACGCTCAGAAGGACTGCGGCTCGGACGCACGGAGTTGGTGCCCATGTGACAAGCGGATCAGTGCAGCAGGGACTGCTGAGCCCTCGGACACGCCGGTGGGCGATGTCCATACCCACGAATGGATATAGCAACGTGGTCGCGGCCGTCGATCTACTGCGGCGCGCTGGGCGTACTCCGTCGAGGTTCCCGGTTCGCGCCGCGCCCTTAGCCAACCTATCTTTAGGGCCAGGCTTGAGATAGAGAGTCAACCGTCTTCCAGCCGACAATAACGTGGAAAGACGCTGTACTCGGTACCGCTGGCGTTCTTGGGCTACGGCGTCAATCCGCCTGCTGTTCGTCGGCGTTAGGAGGTCTGTTTCATGAAGTCCACCGGCTACGATCCCTACTACCGTCTTGCCGCGGCGCTGATCGCCAGCGTGATCAAGGCCGCGCGAAAGATCGAGCAGCCGAGCAACCACGAGACACAGTTGAGCGCGTTGAAGGCTATCGCGTGGCTGGCGCGGCCGGGCGCTGGGGACCAATGGTTTGACATGGCCGGCTTTGAACATACAGCGCTCGTGGAGCATCTTCCCCTGGACCGCTGGATCGCGCGTGGGCGCGAGTTGTTGGCAAGCGACGCTCACCTGAGGGAAGCCGTGACTCGAGCGGGCCCCCGCGCGGCGGAGGTAGAAGAGGTCGCAAACGCGGCAGAGCGGAGACTACTCTCTCTCTCTCTAGAAACGGGACAAAAGCACCGCCGCGGTCCGTTTCGGCCTCGGCGTGCCAGTGACGAGGCGGAGACGCTAGTACCCGATGAACGAACGCGCCGAGGAGATCCTCAACGAATTGTTCCCCGAGGGAGCCGCAGACCGCCTGGGCGATCTAACCGCCCACGTGTACTCTAGAGGTCACGACGACGAAATAGTCGTCTGGCTTGAGGGGGGCGAGGAGTTGGGCCGCTTGCGGAGTACTCGCGTCGAGTCCTCCGGGCGCACCTTGAGCAACTGCCTGACGACGTACAGTGGCTCTTTCCCTCCGAGGTAAAGCCTGAGCAGTCCGTGGACCGTTCGACGATGGATAAGCGACTGCGGAAGGCATATCGGTGCGCCGACTTGAAATCAACACCAGGCGGGCTGTGGCACGCGTGGCGGCGCAAGTGGGCGACCGAGAGGAAGCACCTGCCCCTGAAGGACGTGGCGGAGGCTGGCGGCTGGCGCGAACCGCAGACTCTCATCCGCTGCTACCAGCAGTCGGACGAGGCAGCATTCACGTCGGTCATGCTTGACGCGCCGAAGCTGAACGGGCGGAGCGACCTTACTCCAAACGTTACTCCAAACGTCCCCGGACAGAAGAGCAGGCGTTCTGCCATCAACAGATAGCACAAGCAGTTGGGGAAGTGGAGCGGATGGGACTCGAACCCACGACCTCCTGCGTGCAAGGCAGGCGCTCTCCCAACTGAGCTACCGCCCCGAAACGTCCAGGGCTTCAAATCTATTTCGGTAGTGGCACAAGCTCAATCGCGCCGCAGGCGATGCGCCGGGCCGCTGCCCTCGGTCTCTTGACAGCCGGACGTTTCGCCATCTCTTTGTCCCAACATCTTCATCAGAAAGGGATCGATGATGAACGCCGCACATCTCCACATCATTCTCAATCACTTCCCAATCGTCGGACTCGTCTTCAGCGCGATTATTCTGACAGCAGCCCACCTACGGCGCAGCGAGGAGCTAGCCCGGGTCGGCGCAGCCTGCTTGATCTTTCTCGCCGTCGTGTCGATCGCGGCTTACCTCACGGGCAAGTCGGCCGAGGAGGTCGTCGAACACATGCCCGGAATCTCCCAGAATCTTGTCGAGGCACACGCCGAGGCGGCGTTCTACGCGCTCGTCCTACTCGAGCTGCTGGGGATCATCGCCGCCTACGGGCTCTTCACCTCCCTTCCACCGAAGGCTGTCCCACGCTGGCTGCTACCGACGTTGCAGGTGCTGTCGCTGGTGGCGATCATTTGGGTAGCCTGGACTTCGCATCTGGGAGGGCGGATTGCGCATCCAGAGGTCCGGCCCGGTTTCGAGATGGTCGAACTCTAGAGCCGCTTCGGCTGTGTAGTCGGGGAGTCGGGGCGAATCTCCTGCTACAGGGGCCAGCGGAAGAGGGAGGAAGGCCCGCTCACGCCTAAGATGCCCGCGACCACTGCCCAGCCAACGAAGAGCGCGAAGATCAGCCAGATACTGAAGATCAGGAAGTTCAGCCGACGATTGGTGGTTTCGACCCGCCTGACGAGCTGCGACAAATGGGCGAGCTGACTGACGGCGGCGGACGCCGACTTCTTGTCCCCCGTGAGGTCCGCTAGGCAGACCCTGCACGAGACGTTCTCCGACGCATTTACCTCTCCGCAGGCGGGGCACACGACCAGCTTGCCTTTTGCAGCCACTTAGCCTCGTCTCCTTACTGTTGCACTATCGTCACCTTGTAAGTCGTAGGCACGGTCGGACACGGGCCTGCACCGGAGCAGTAGAAGGCAAACACGTGCCGGTTCGGGCCGCCGAGCGTCACGCCCAGCTCTTCTTCTACTCGGACGTCCGTACCCTCGTCATTATCTTCACGCGGCCGCGCACAACCCGGGGGATCATCGTGCCCCGCCGGAGGATCATTGATGCCTCCGCCCGTGGCATTACAGATGAAGAAGTCGATATTGGCGTCCTGCTGGGTTTCCGCTCTTACGTCGACCGTGATCCCGGCAGCGTCCGTGACCCTGATGTAGAAGAAGTTGGTGTCCGGCGGTGACGTCTTGCTGGGATCGATGCTGAGGAAAGCCTCGAAAGGCAACGCATCGATCCTGTGCCGCGGGGCGTCAAGGGGGAATGCATCGTTCGGCTCATACGGGTCATCCACTGTGCCGCCACCTGTGAAGGTGAACCGGCTCAAGACCGTATCCCGTGCGCCGCCCTCATCATCCTTCAGGTTCATGAACGTCAGCGTATTCGGATTCGTCGGCGTACCTGCGCCAACAATGAACCACAGGGTATCTCGTGCCGCGTTGAGCGAATCGACGTAGCCAGCGGCCCCGTTCGAGAACCTGATCAACGTGCTGTCCGTGAAGCTGTGCACCTCACTGGCCGCCACAACAACGGTGTCCTGAAAGTCACCGCTCATCGGGGAGACGGCGCCGTAGAATCGCTCTTCCGTGATCCGGGTCGTGTCAAACGCGGCATCGACCGTCCCACTGGGCAGAGTCGGACTGACGAGGGTCACCGTCAGCACGGCCCATCCCGTGTCGCGGGCAAACGCACGACCCAGCGCCGCGTCGAGCAGAGGAACCACCGTCGCATCGGACGACGCGAAGCTTAGGTTGGCATTCGTCAGCACCGTATCCGGTTGTGGCCGCGAGTCCCACGCGGCGGCGAAGTACTGGATCGTATCCCCCATGATCGGCGCCGCCTCGAGGGGATCGGCGGTCACGTAGTAGGTGCTGACGAAGAGATCGACGCTGTCGCGCAGCGCCGCCCGCGGCAGCGCGGGGCTGGCGAGCGTTACGACCAACCGCGCCCTCCCTGTGTCGGCGAAGACCGCCACGTCCGGGGCGATCACGTTGGCGATCGGGCTGACGACCGATGAGTCCGATGAGGCGATGGACGCGACGGTCCCGGCCATCTGGCTCCCATCCTTGGTCTTGGTCACCGTGACGTTCACCTTCACCGAGTCCGTGACCAGCGTGTCGGCCAGCGCCCCGGGGCCAGTGAACGACGACTCGAGGTTCGTCTGGGTCGTGTAGGTCGACACCCGAATCGGCAGCTTGAACGGCCCACCAGGTAGCTCGAGGTCCGTGAACTCAAGGGAGACCGTGTCGATCCCCGTGGCATCGAAGATACCCACCGTATCGCTACGCATCCGCACGACACCCGAGCCCGTCGAGGTCCAGTTCGTGCCGACGCTCGTGGTGTCTTTGACCGTTTCGCCCCCCTTGACTACCGTTGCCCGGAAGACTACCGAGTCGGTGAGCAGCGTATCCCCCGCCGCCAGGCGGTCCGGGTCGGGGAGCAGCGACTCGAGATTGAACTCGACGCTAAAGTCCTTGACGGTCACATCCAGGGTCGCGCGTAACGGCTCGTTTCCCGGGATGGGAGGCTCATCGATCGTGACGGTCAGCCGTGCGGTGCCGGAATCGGCAAGCGCGGCCACATCCGCTCCCGGAGCCCCGGGATCCACGACGCTCGGGTTATCGGATGACTCGATGGCGACACCGGAGCTGGTGACCTCCACACCGTCTTTCCTGACGGTCGCCACCACCCGCACGGTATCGCCAACCAGGCCCTCGGCAGGGTCCACCGATCCGCCCGAGACGGTCGAGGTCAGGCCAAGTTGAACGGTGTACTGGGTGACCCGCACGTTCATCCGCGCCTGCAGGCCGCCGGCCTGACCACTCAGCGGCGGGTCCGTGATCGTCACCTCGACCATCGACTCGCCGACGCCCGTGAAGGTCGCCTCGCCCGTGCTCGCGTCGAGGATCTCGACCACACCGGCATTGCTTGAGGTGAAGCTCTGGGCGCGGATCGCAATCGTGTCCCCACCCTCGCGAACCCGCGCTCTGAACTGCACCGTGTCGCCGACCAAGGTGTCGCCGGCCGCAAGGAACGCGGATCCCTCCAGGTAGAGCTGCACCACCAACGAGCTGGACGTTTCCGGCCTACTGATCTCCTCGCAGCCCAACAACGGCAGGAGTGCGCATACAAGTCCCAGAATTCGGTGCCTGTGTCTCACGGTCGCACCCGGATGAAGGTGAGCTCCACCTCGCCCCACGCCGTGAGGCGGACGCCGTCGGGGGGCACGAGCTCGAGCGACATTGCGGGGCTCATGTCGTCCTCACCATCCGACGGAGTTGACCGGTACGCCCTGGCGCTGCGGATGCCGTCTATCAGACCGTAGAGCCAGAAAGCGCCGGCCGCGGCGGCACCGATCACGATCCGGCGCGTCTCCTCCACCTCCTCGATCCTATTGACCGGGTACGTGCAAGACCCTGTCCCCGGATCGCATGACCGCACGCCGCTGGCCTCGTAGCTGACGTCCAGGACCTCCTCGCTCTTTATCAGATAGCCCGCAGCGAGGCTGGCGGCGGCACCCAGCAGGACCACTGCGCCCTTCGCCGTCTTCCCGGCGTAGAACTCGCCGCCCCCCGGCACCAAGACCCCGAGGGCCGCCGCTGTGCCAACACTCTTGCCAGCGCGCGTCTCCGCAACCGTTTCGAGCTGCGCCGGGCCCGCCTCAGCAGCGGCGGCCTCAACCACACGGACCAGCGCTGCCCCGGCCGGTCCTTCCTCCGTGCCTGCCACGATCCGCGTCTCCCCGGGCGCCTTCCCGAGAACCACACCGCCCATGGACACTTCGGCCACAACGGTGTCCTCAGAGCTCCACTCGAACACGACATTGGGGATCTGCGCGCTGTCGGGGTCCAAAGCCTGGGCCCGCAGGATCCGACTGGCGCCCACCGGGACCTCCAGGTCCCCGGGCGTCACCATGACGGTTGTGACCACCCGGGGCAGCTTGACGCAGACGCGCCGCAGACTCGCGATCAATCCCCAGGATGCACCGGCCTCGCTCAGTCGCTGCGTCGCCTCCTCATCCATGCGAAAGCCGATACAGCTCTCACGCACCAGCATCAAGATGCGCTGGTCGGAAAAGACCCTCGACTCGACCATCTGGACCAGCTGGTCTATGGAGTACGGGAGCCGTTCCTGTGCGTGCACACGTGTGGCGCCAGAGGCCAACCCGGTGAGACACGCGACCGCTGTGATCCAAACGTACCGCTGCGTCATCTCGGTCGACGGGTTACCGATTCAACAGATGTTGCTTCGTTGCGATTACAGACGGACGAAGTTGCCAGCGTTGCAATCTAGGGACAGACGGGCTGCTTCTCTATACGACAGGCCTGGCGCGCCTTCTCCAGTTCCTCAACCGCCTTGTCAACCCACGTCCTCAGTGCCTCGGCATCCCGGTACTGCCCGAGGGCCTGTTCAGCGCGACTTCGGACCTCTTTGAACGACTCGCCCGCCTCCAGATAGCGGCCAATCGTATGCAGTACTCTGCCCTCATCCATGATCGCCTGCAACTCGTCCAGCAAGCCGGCGGGCAGTGGCGGCCGCGTGTCTCGACGGGCAACAGGCTGAGCCGCAGGTCTTGCCGCCGGCTGCCGTTCCAGGGACGCCCGCAGCCCGGCCTCAGCTCCCGCCTCGACATAGACGTCGCGGCTGAAGGGGCTGAAACCTGCGGCGGATATCACGACGCTGTGGGACCCGGCGGGCAACTCGATAGTCGCGCCGCCGTCGAGTGGCACATCTAGCGGCGCACCGTCGACTTCCAGCCTGGCACCCGGCGGCAGGTCTCCGGCTATCAACAGGCGGCCCATCACCGCTGCCGGCGCAGCCTCCTCCGACCCTGCCGGCGGCGTGCCCGTCTCGTCGCGACCGGCCAGTGCCGCCCCAGGAGCTCCCGGCTCCAGACCCGCCTGCGACACCGCGTCTTCACCAGCGCCGCTCGCGTCTCTCCCCAGGGATCCGGCCAGCCCCGCGCCCCGCGACAGGGCGAGCACCGCCACGGCGCCTACGGTGAGCACCGTCACGGCCAGCGCGCCCATCGCACGCCGGTAGACCGACGTCCGCGAATCGACGAGCGCCTCACGGCTGCCCTCCGACATCCAGGGCGACTGCAACAGGCGCTCGGTGGTCGGCGGATCGGTCGCCCGCCGGTAGAGCTTGCCACCCGGTGGCGTGCGCCGGCGCTCCTCTCGTCTGTCGATCCACTTCACGAAGATCGGCGGGCCCTTGCCCTCGATCGCCATCGCGAAGTCTTCCATCGTGTCGAAGCGGTCCACCGGATCCTTCGACAGCGCCTTATGGATGGCGTCTCGCAGTCCCAACGGCGTGTCGGGCCGCAGCGCGTTGATCGGCCGCGGCGGCGTGAACAGATGATGGTAGAGTAGCTCTTTCATCGACCCGGACTGGAACGGCGGCTGCCCCGTCAACAGCTGGTAGCCCACCGCGGCCAGCGAGTACTGATCGGCCCGCCCATCAACCAGCCGCCCCTCGCACTGCTCCGGCGCCATGTACTGCGGCGTCCCGATCACCGCTCCCGTCTCGGTCAGCTGAGTGCTCCCCACCAGCGCCTTGGCAATGCCGAAGTCGGTGAGGTGTACATGCCCCTCCGCATCGATCAGGATGTTGGCCGGCTTGACGTCCCGGTGAATCACGCCGCGCTTGTGCGCGTATCCGAGGCCCGCCGCCGCTTCCAGCATGGTCCGCTCCACCTCTTGCAGCGACGGCACCCGGTTCCGCCCCATGATCTCGCCCAGCGAGCGGCCCGGGACGAAGTGCATCGTGTAGAAGACGAGGTTGTGGCTGTGATGGACCCGATAGACCGGTATGATGTTGGGATGGTGCAACTTAGCGACCATGCGGGCCTCGCGCTTGAAGCGCTCGATCAGGCCCTCGTCAAACATCAGGCTGGGCGGCAGCACCTTGATCGCGACCAGCCGATCGAGGCCGATCTCCCGGGCCAGGAAGACCGAGCCCATGCCACCGCGGCCCAGTTCGTGGTGGATCTCGTACTCGCCAGCGGTCGCCATCTGCAGCGCCTGGCGCAGATCGGTGGGATAGCCGTTGACCCAGCGTGGCTCGCCCTGTCCGGGCACGGGTGTACCGCACTCGTTGCAGTACTTGCTGCCCGCCGGCAGCGGGCTCGAGCAATTGTTACAGACGGGACCGTCCATAACCCGGGTCGCGTCAGTTCGAAGTGTTGTAGTTGGGCCCCCGAACCTACGCGTCGACCGACACTTACGCAATGGGTCGCGCGCACCCGCGCCCCACCGGCCAGGGAGTCACTTCACTTTGACGGCGTTGTGGAGGGGTCAATAGTATACAAGAACCACTTCGATCACGCCAGGGACCGCTTAGCTGGCCGCGCCGCCGTCTTTTCGTCGGCCTGGACAGCTCGGCTGGACGATCCCCGCTGGCACGGGTAGCGACGGCGCCGACCGGCCGTCTATCTTGTGGAGCTTCTGGAGCACTCGAAGCCCCGGCTGGCTTGTGCCAGCCCAACCCAACAACGTCTGACACAGCTACATGACCACACGCTCGCCGTACACTGAGAGGACGGAAGACCGCTACCACGGGCTCAGCGCCGAACAGCTCGTGCAGATCTACCGCATCATCTACCTGTCCCGTCGCATAGACGACAAGGAGATCCAACTCAAACGCCAGAACCGCATCTTCTTCCAGATCAGCGGCGCAGGACACGAGGCCGTTGGCGTCGCCGCGGGCCTCGCCCTCAGACCGGGCTACGACTGGTTCTACACTTACTACCGTGACCGAGCGCTCTGCCTGCAGCTGGGAGTCACGCCGTATGAGATGTTCCTCCAGGCCTTCGGGGCGCAGACGGATCCCGCGTCGGGCGGCCGTCAGATGCCGAGCCACTGGAGCAAGAAGGAGCTGAACGTCGTTACCTCGTCCAGCCCGACAGGCACGCAGTTCCTGAACGCCGTCGGCTGTGCCGAGGCCGGCTACCGCATCCAGTTGATCGAGCAGCTACGAGAGCGGAACGACCTGTTCAAGGCGGATGAAGTGGTGCTGGTCACGTCTGGAGACGGGACCACCAGCCAGGGTGAATTCTGGGAGGCGATAAACACAGCCGCGAACCTGAAACTGCCCGTTCTCTTTCTTGTCGAGGACAACGAGTATGCCATCTCCGTGCCGGTCGAGGTACAAACGGCAGGCGGAAGCATATCGAAGTGCATGAGCGGTGTGCCTGGCCTCTACATCCTGGAAATCGACGGATGCAACCCCGTCGCCAGCTACGAGGTGATGACCCGGGCGGTCGCCTACTGCCGCGAGCGCAAGGGACCGGCACTCGTTCACGCGCACGTGATCCGCCCCTACTCACACTCGATGTCCGATGACGAGCGCCTCTACCGGCCGCAGCTCGAGCGTGACGAGGAAATGAGCCGCGATCCGGTGAACCGATTCGCTCAGTTCCTCATCGAAGAAGGCATCCTAACCGAGGAGGGAGTGGAGCAGCTGCGCCGGGATGTCGATGCGGAGATCGAGCAAGCGATGGAGCGCGCGCTACAGGTGCCACAACCGCCAGCGGACTCGGCCAAACTGTACGTCTACTCGCCGGACGTCGATCCGACGTCAGACGAGTTCTCCAGCGAGCCGCAGTATGGAGAGGGTGATCCGACGACGATGGTTGACCTCCTCAATGCCTGCCTCAGGGAAGAGATGGAGCGCAATCCCGCCATCCTCGTCTTCGGCGAAGACGTGGCGGACGCTAGCCGCGACGCGGCACTCGCGGAGGTCAAGGGTAAGGGCGGCGTCTTCAAGGTGACGTGGGAGCTGCAAAGAAGGTTCGGCTCGGAACGCGTCTACAACTCGCCGCTGGCCGAGGCCAACATCGTGGGCAGGGCCGTCGGACTGGCGCAGCGCGGCATGAAGCCCGTCGTCGAGATACAGTTCTTCGATTACATCTGGACGGCGATGATGCAGCTGCGCAACGAGGTCCCGCTCATCCGCTGGCGCTCCAACAACGCGTTCAAGTGCCCGCTGGTGGTCCGCGTGACTTACGGCGGCTATCTGAAGGGCGGCGCCGTCTATCACTCGCAGACAGGCGCAAGCATCTTCACTCACACTCCGGGGATGCGCGTCGCATGCCCAGCTGTGGCCGAGGATGCCAACGGCCTGTTGCGCACCGCCATACGTTGCGACGACCCCGTACTCTTCCTAGAGCACAAGCACCTCTACCGGCAGACCTACAACAAGGGACGTCATCCCGGTCCCAACTACATGATCCCGTTCGGGCGGGGCAAGAAAGTGCGCGCCGGGCGCGATCTGACGATTGTGACCTATGGTGGCACCGTGGAACGCAGCCTGCGCGCGGCCAAGGCCGCCGCCGAGACAGCGGGCGTCGAGGCGGAAATCATCGACCTCCGGACGCTGAGCCCATTCGACATGACGATGATCGCCGAGTCAGTGAAGCGAACGAGCAAGGCGCTCGTCGTCTACGAGGACCCCATCTCCTGGGGCTACGGGGCCGAGATCGCGGCACGTATCGCGGACGAACTGTTCGAGTGGCTCGACG